>Ga0209368_1000081_pt1 | contig 161094 bp, 126 predicted proteins | sample EBPBio242008_DNA_FD_185862 | JGI IMG/M metagenome (GOLD analysis project Ga0209368, IMG submission 185862) | Wastewater treatment Type I Accumulibacter community from EBPR Bioreactor in Madison, WI, USA - Reactor 1_4/24/2008_ DNA (SPAdes)... | ecosystem: Engineered > Bioreactor > EBPR >...
GTGAGCGCGGGCACGAGCGTGGTGTCGCTCGACGGCGTGGGCACGGGCGTGTATGTGGTGCGCGCCGAGTCGGAGGGCAAGGTGGCCTCTACCCGACTCGTCGTCCGCTGACCTCGGTCTCAGCTCGACACGATGGACCAAGCGGCCTGTCTGGCAGTTACGCCGGGCAGGCCGCTTTTTATGTGCGTCCCCGTCCACCATACTGGACACCCATCTGCGCGACCGCATCCGACTTTCGGCGTAAAACGACGCCCTCGGGTGACGAACCCGTCACGGGAAGGCCAAGGCACGATCCTCGCCTTGGGTCGACGTGTTCCTCCGAGCAAACCCCTCTACGACGTATGACAACCTCACCCACGCTCCGCCGCACGCTGGCCGTCGCGCTTGCCACGGTATTCTTGGCACCCACCGTGTTGGCACAATCCGGCGACGCGCTGCTTCAACGCCTTCAGACGCGCTACCGCAGCCTGCAAGGCCTTCGCGCCCAGTTCACCCAGACGATGCAAGCCGAAGGCACTGCGGCGCAGACGTTTTCGGGCACGCTCGTCGCGCAAGGCAACCGCTACCGCGTGGAGGCCGGGCCGCAGACGTTCGTGACCGATGGCCGGACAACGTGGATGTTTGACAGCCGCCGCAACCAGGTGGTGGTGAACCGTTACGTCGCCAACCAAACGGCCTTCTCGCCGACGACGTTTTTCGGCAATGCCAGCCAGCGCTTCCGCGTGACCAACGTTGCCACGAGCGGCACGGGAACGGCCCGTACCTATACGCTCACCTTGGCACCTCGAAACGCCAGCGAGATGTTTCAGAACGTAACACTCACGATGCGCGACGCCGACAACACCGTCTCGCGGGTAGAAATGCGCGACGGCAACGGCACGACGATGCGCTACGAGTTGCGCAATCTGCAGCTCAACCCCCGGATTCCCGCCAGCACCTTCACGTTTCGCACGCCACGCGGAGCCGAAGTGGTTGACCTGCGCTCGTAATCTGTGGACCCATCGCCTTAGGCGGGCGTAGAGACGGCGCGGCGCTTCCAGACGGAAGCCGCCGCGCCGCTCGTTTTTCCCCGGCCCGTGCCCGACGTCGCTGCCCCTGCCTCTCGCCCCTCCCGCGCCCGCGCGGTGCTCACCAACCTCGGAAGCCTCGTCCTCGCAGCGCTTCTTCTCGGACTGTCGCTGCGCGGGGTGGAACTGGCCGCCATCACCGACGCGCTCCGCACGGCGGACTACCGGTACCTACCGTTGCTCGTGGTCGTGCTCTTCGCCAGCCACGCCGTCCGGGCCTGGCGATGGAAGCTGCTGCTCGACGGTCTTCCTGAAGGCCCACGCGTGACCTTCGGTACGTCGCTGGGCGCGGTGCTCGTCGGTTACATGGTCAACTACGTTGCCCCACGAGTTGGCGAAGTGGTGCGTGTGGGCATCGTTGCCCGGCGCGCCAAGCTTCCGGTGTCGTCGGTGCTGGGCACCGTCGTGCTCGACCGTCTGCTCGACGTTGCGATGCTGGCCATTGCGCTGCTTACGCTCCCGTTCACGCTCGGCCCCCGGCTGGCACACCTGCTGGCGATGACCCAAAATCCGCTCGCCGGATACGAGGGCTGGCTGATCGGATTGGCGGTGGGCGCGCTGGTCGGGGCGTGGATGCTGTGGAAGACACGGCGTCGGCTGCTCGGCTCGCCGCTGGGCCTCCGTATTGCCCCGCTGCTTCGCCGGTTCGCCGAAGGACTCTACACGCTCCGGACGGCTCCCCGGCGCGGGCTGCTCGTGGTGCTGACGGTGGCGATGTGGCTGCTCTACGGCCTGCTCGGCTACTTGCCGTTTTTGATGCTCCGGCTCGCCGAACCCTACCGTTTGGACCTGCTCGACGGCTGGTCGGTGATGCTGATTGGCGCGCTCGGAATGGTCGTGCCCACCCCCGGCGGCGCTGGATCGTACCATGTGCTCGTCATCGAGGCGCTCACCCGCATCTTCGGCATGCCACGCGACCCCGCCAGCACCTACGCCGTCTTATCGCACGGCGCGCAGCTCGTGCTCTATGCCCTTGCCGGTGTGGCGGCGCTCGTCGGCCTATCGCTATCGAAGCCGCCGGAAGTTCCAGAAGAACAAACGCTTACCCCGACAAGCACGACCGTCGATGATGCCGAAGCGGCAACCGTTCAGGACGACCGTTGAACCGCTGAGACGACCGTAACGACGGCTCGCCCGAATCAACGTGCAGCCCCGGTTGCTCATGCGTAGTCTTGCACCGAATCCTATGCGACGCCGCTCGCCTCTGCCGATGCAAGTCCCGCCCACGACGTTCGCCAACCCGCTCGCCGACCTCATCCCCGACGAGTTGTACGCCTTGCTCGACCAGCACCATTTGCTCTCCGAAAAGGGCCTACGCGACTACGCCATCCGCGCTCGTTTCCGCACCCTCCGCGATGCGCACCTGTCGGCAGGCGATGCCATCGAGACGCTGCGCGAGGAGTATCCGTACCTCCAGTTCGACACGCTCCGCAAGATCGTCTACCGCCACCCCGACACGGTACGCTGAGGCCAATTGCTCATCGGGCTTGCCGATCAGAATCCCCACGTCTTCAACTCGTCCAAATACGTGTAAACGGTCAGGTCGTAGTGGATGGGCGTCACCGAAACGTAGCCGGCCTCGATGGCCGCGAGGTCGGTGTCGGTCGCATCGGCTTCGAGGTTGACGAAGCGGCCGCCGTTCCAATAGTAGGGCTGGTTTTGCGGATCGTGGCGGGTTTGGTACTCGTCTTCCCACCGCGACCGCGCCTGCCGGGTCGTCTGGATGCCCCGGATGCCGGCCTCCACGTTGTGTGGGATGTTGACGTTGAGCAGCAAGCCCGGCGGAAGCCCCCGCGCCAGCACCTCGGCAGCGACGCGCTTGGCCCAACGCGCCGCCTCGGAGAAGTCGGTCTGCCCAAATTCGGCCAGCGAGAACGCCACGCTGTCGATGCCCAGCATCGTGCCTTCGGTGGCGGCACTCACCGTTCCCGAGTAGATGATGTTCACCGCCGTATTCGGCCCGTTGTTGATGCCCGAGACGACGAGGCTCGGGCGACGCGGCACCAGCGCCGAGAGCGCGAGCTTCACGCAGTCCGCCGGCGTGCCGGTGACGGCGTAGGCGGCTTCGGCAAACGGAAACGCCTCCTTCGGCCACGGGTGGGCACGAACGGGTTCGCGGATGGTGATGGCGTGCCCAACGGCGCTCTGCTCGGTAATGGGCGCGGCGATGACCACATCGCCCAGCTCGGCCATGGCCTCGGCGAGGGCGCGGATGCCCGGCGCGGCGATGCCGTCGTCGTTGGAAACCAGAATGAGCGGGCGCATAGGGCGTGGGGATCAAGCGAGGGTAAGGGCAAGGACGAACCAGACGGGCGAGCGTTCCGGCTTCTCCAAACGCTCGTTGTCGAATACGACGGTGCGAAAAAAATGGCAGGGCGCGAAACCAACCGAACGTTCGTTCGACTACCTTTACCTTCTGTGTCTTGTCCTCCTTCCATCCTATGACCTTCCGCCGACCGCTTCTGCTGGTGACGCTGGCCTTTGCGCCCGCCGCATTCGCCCAACGCGCCGCCCAAACCGTCCCGCCCGCCACGCACGTCGAGCAGTTCGATGGCCTGAACCTGCCCACGCCGTCGCTGCACCGTACCGCCGACGGACGGCCCGGCCCCAGCTACTGGCAAAACCGCGCCGACTACCGCATCGCGGCACGGCTCGACCCTGCCACGCACCGCGTCTCGGGCAGCGTGACGCTTCGCTACACCAACCGCAGCCCGCTCGACCTCGACGCCGTGTGGCTGCAGATGGAGCAAAACATCTACACGCCCGGCAGCCTCGGCAACCAGCTCCAACCGCCAGGAACGCGCTGGACGGGCGCGTTCGAGGGCGGCGGATACCGCGTCGAAAAGGTTGAGGTGACCACGAGCGGCCAACGCTCGACGCCCGCCTACGCCGTCAACGACACGCGGATGCGCATCCCGCTGACCACCCCGCTGGCCAAGAACGGCGGCACCGTGGACATCACCGTCGACTACTCGTTCACCGTCCCGGAATACGGCTCCGACCGGATGGGCCGCTTCACGTCCGCCAACGGCATCGTCTACGAACTGGCGCAGTGGTACCCGCGGGTGTATGTGTACGACGACGTGCACGGGTGGAACACGATTCCCTACTACGGGCAAGGCGAGTTCTACCTCGACTACGGCAACTACGACGTGGAGATCACCGTGCCCAGCGATTACGTCGTGGCCGGATCGGGGGCGCTGCAAAACGCCCGCGACGTGCTGTCGGCGCAGGAATACGCCCGCTGGCAGCAGGCCCAACGTTCCGACGAGACGGTGACGATCGTCTCCCGCGACGAACTGGGGCGGCGTCCGAGCGCGGGCACCAAGACGTGGCGCTTCCGCATCGAGAACAGCCGCGACTTCGCGTGGGCGGCCTCGAAGGCGTTCGTCTGGGACGGGGCGAAGGCCTCGGCAGCGGCGGGCGGCACGTTTGCCCAAAGCTTCTACCCGGTCGAAAGCATCGGCTCGGCAGGGGCGACCACCGAGGGCTGGGAGCGCTCGACGCAGATGCTGCGCCACACCCTCGACTTCTACTCGCGGATGCTCGCGCCCTACCCCTACCCTGCGGCCTCGAACGTCGCGGGCGTCGTTGGCGGGATGGAATACCCCGGCATCGTGTTCTGCGGCGCACGGGCGCGCGGCCAAGGGCTGTTCGGCGTCACCGACCACGAGTTCGGCCACAACTGGTTTCCGATGATGGTGGGCAGCGACGAGCGCCGCTACCCGTGGATGGACGAAGGCTTCAACACCTACATCAACCGCTACTCCAACATCGCGTACTACGGCCAGCAAGCCTCGCGTGCGGGACGGACGGCGGGCGATGCAATGGCGCAGGCCTCGAATTCGCCGCTGTGGAGCCAGCCGCTGATGACCTACGCCGACCATATGCGCGGCAACGCCCTTGGTCTGCTTGGCTACTCCAAGCCCGGCGCGGGCCTCGTGCTGCTGCGCGAGTACATCGTCGGCCCCGAACGCTTCGACGCCGCGTTCCGCGAGTACGTCCAGCGTTGGAGCTACCGCCACCCGCAACCCGCCGACTTCTTCCGCACCATCGAGAACGAGACGGGCGAAGACCTGACGTACTTCTGGCGCGGATGGTTTTTCGAGGCGTTGAAGTTTGACCAGTCCGTCTCGGACGTGACGGTTGGCGACGATCAGACGACGTTTGTCGTGAACAACAAGGAAGGCCTCGTGCTGCCGACCGTGGTGGAGGTCACCCGCGCCGACGGCACGACCGAGCGCGTGCGCCTGCCCGCCGCCGCGTGGGCCTCGTCGGATGCCCGGACGATGGCCGTGCAGGGCCGCATCGTCGGACTACGCCTCGATCCCGAGGGATGGACGCCCGACACCGACCGGGCCAACAACGTATGGGGACAGCCCGCGCAACCGGCAGCGTCGGTGTCCGTGCCGCCAGTGTCGGCCTCGCCAATTCGCCCGCCCGCGGGCATCACCGACCGGACACCGTCGATGGTGCCGAACGCGCCGCGCGTGAACGGTCGATGACGATTGGGTTGAAGACGGAAACGTCGGGGTTGATCAAGGATCGGCCCCGACGTTTCGTTTAAGGCGTCGGCAGAGCGTGGCCGTTGCCGAAGTGCGCGTCGTAATCCGCCAGCGCCGCCTCGATCACCCGGTAGGCTTCGTCGCGCCCGTAGACGGCGTCGATGCGCATCGCGTTGGGCTTCGACGGCTCCCACTTGTAGGTGAGGAAGTAGTGTTCGAGGCGCTCGACGAGAATCGGCGGCAAGTCGGACAAATCCTCGACGTTGCCCCAGATGAGGTCTTTTTCGAGCACCGCGATGATCTTGTCGTCGGCCTCGCCGTGGTCGATCAGCCGCAGGCCGCCCACGACGCGCACCGTCATCAGCACCTCGGCGCGGTTCACCGTGCGCTCCGACAGGATGCAGATGTCGAGCGGGTCGCCGTCGCCGCGCTCGGCAGCGCCGTTGGTGAGCGCCGTCACGCGCTCGGCGCAGTACGTCTGCGGGATGAAGCCGTAGAGCGCCGGCAAAAGGGCCGAGTTGCGCTGCGGACGATCCACCCGCAGGTAGCCCGTCGGCTTGTCGATCTCGTACTTGATCGTGTCGAACGGCGTCATCTCCACAAACGCAGTGACACGCGAGGGCACGTCGGGGCCGGGCGTAAGGCCGTGCCACGGGTGCGGACGCCACGGGAGGGATGCGGAAGGTGCCATTCGATGCAGAATGCTGGACGGAAGGCCCAACATCCCATCACACCGGTTGGATTCCCACCCACGCGATACCGGTTTTGCCGACGCTGTAGCCCGGCGACGTCTCAGAAGGCACAAGCGGACCGTAGCGCTCCAGCCGTCGCGTCTCCAAGGGCGTCCAGCCGACCAACTCCTCGGTCTCCCACGCTTCGTACACCCAAAGCGGTCTCCACAACAGGTCGGGAGCCGACGCGAAAAGCCAGTTGGGTAGCGCCCGCTCCGGCCGGTCGGTGTCGTTCCAGTCGCGCCAAAACGCGGCGGCGCGGTCGCCCACCATCAGCCGAATCTCGCAGTTGTACAGGTCGGAAGGCTGGAGATAGAGGCTGACTACCGGCGCGGTGTCGTGCGGATGCTCGGCGTGCCATGCGCGCCCCACCTCGGCCCACGCTCCGAGGTGTTGACGGAGGGTTTCGACCGCAAACCGAAGCGCTTGGACGGAAGGCCTCGCACCCGTGTTGTTCGACCATGGCGAGGCCCTCACCCGCCACCAATCCCAGCCACGCTCGCCGAGGTTTCGGGCGTACGGAAGTTCCGGCGTGGCCGCCCACCGCAAGAGGCGACGTTGCGCCCCGCGCACCTTTTTCCGCCGCAGGTTGGGCCACGCCATGAACAAGTGGCCGGTAGAGACGCCCCGGTACGACGCCTCTACCGACGGTTATGCCGATGCGTCAGTTCGACGGGCGCATCGCTTCGGGGAAGAGGACAACGCGCACCGTCCGGGCGTTCGCGCCGAGATACGTCTGCGCATCTTCGCGAATCCGCGCGCCGCTGGTGGCGTCCACGAGCGCATCGTAGCCGTCCACGATCTCGCCGGGCTTGCCGGTAGGCCATGCAAACGCATCGTCGAGGGCGTTCAACCAGAAGCCGTTTTGTTCGAGTGCCGTTTGCCGCTCGCGGTGCTGCTGCGCCTTCGACGCCTCCACCTCTTCCACGCTCGGCCCGTCGGTGGCGATCTTCTGGATTTCGGTGCGGACGGCGGCCGTGAGCTCGTCCACCCGCTGCGGATCGCACGCGAAGAAGATAACAAACTGGTACTCGGGGCGCGGGCGATCGGCGATCGAACCTTGAACCTGCACGCCGTAGACGCCGGAAAGCTCTTCGCGAATCTTCTCCCGAAGGCGGATCGACAGGGCGTTCGAAAGCGCCTCCATCCGCTGCTGCGCTTCGGGAGTAGCCGCTGCTGCGCCTTGGAAGAACAGCACGACCTGGCTTTGCGGTGCCACGCCCTTGTACAGCTTCACCTCCACGTTGTCGGTGCGGTTACGCGGCAGCGCGTTGGCATCGAAGGTTTCCGCCCGGCTCGTCGAGGGCAGCGAGGCGAGGTACGTTTGGGCCAGACGCTGCGCCGTCGGAACGTCCACGTTGCCAACCATCGTAAGCGTGGCCTCGGAGAAGTCGGCGAAACGGTCGCGGTAGATGCGTTCGAGAGCGGCGAGCGTGACGGCGTCGAGGGCGGCGAGGCGCTGCGAGGAGGTGAGCACCCGTGGGCCGGGCTGAAGCAGCGTCACCGCAACGGAATCTTGAAGCACACCCTGCGGCGTTGCACCGGCGTTGGCGAGGCTGCTGCGCATACCCAACCGAAATGCCTCGAACGTGCCCGCGTCGAAGCGCGGCGCCACGGCGTACTGGTGAAGCAGTTGGAACGCCGTTTCGAGGTCTTGCGGGCTGGCCGTACCGTTGAAGCCCTCGTCGGTGGCCCCGATGTATGGAGCGACGCGGACGTTCTTGCCCGCCAGATAGCCTTCCAGCGCCGTCTGCCCGAGGGTGCCTGCGCCGCTACGCGCGGCCACCGTGGCGGCCAGGCCTGCCGCAAAAGCATCGGCATCGGCCACCCGCGATGTGCCGCCGGGGCTGGTCATCGTAAAACGCACCTCGTCGGCCTTGAACGCCGTCGGCTTGACCACGACCTTCATCCCGTTGCTCAGCGTGAACGTCGTGGTGCCGAGGTTATCGTAGGCCGTTACGCTGGCAATCGTGCCCGGCACGGGAGCCGTGGCCATCAGCGCGTCGGCCACCGGGCGATCTTCGTAGGGCGCAATCGTCTCCCGCCGAATCTGGGCCGCCACGCGGCGGTCGAGCGTGCGCAGCGTCGTTGTGTTGAGTTCGGTCTTGCCCGGGCGATCCGTCGCCAAGAACGTCACCAGCCGGCCGGCGGGCGCGAGGTCGCGGCGCGCCGCCGCATTCACATCGGCCAGCGTGATCGTCGGCAGCAGGCGCTCCGCCAGCCGGTAGTCGGCCTCGGCGCTTTGCGGCACGGCGCCCGTGAGGAAGTGGTCGAGCAGCCCTCGCGCAATTCGGGCGCTGGGCGTGCGCTCGCGCTCGTTGTAGGCGGTTTGGTAGCCGCGCAGCACCGCCGCTTTCTGGCGCGTGAGTTCGCCCTCGGTGAAGCCGTGTCGACGGGCACGCTCGGCCTCGCGGAGCAGTGCGGCGTAGCCCTCTTCCACCCGATCGGGGTCGAGTTGGACGGACAGCGAGAACAGTTCCGCCGGGCGCACCAGCTCGCTGCCGCTCACGCCTGCCCCCACAAACGGCGCGTTGGGCGTGCGGCGCAGTTCATCGAGGCGTTGGTTGAGCATCGCCGTGGCCAGCGCCTCGATCAGATCCGAACGTCCGTCGGCTTCGGTGCGGGAGGGCGTCGCCGGACGCATCGCGTTGACCTGCACGACCGTCGCCGGAAACTCGGCGTCGGTGACGGCGAGGTAGCGCGTGCCCGTGCTGGTCGGCGCTGGGATCGTCGTCCGACGGCGGGCCGTGGCGGGATTGCGCAGGTTCGAGAACGACTGCCGGATGCGGGCCTCCGTGGCGGCCACGTCTACATCGCCCACCACAATCACCGCCATCAGATTCGGACGGTACCAGTCGCGGTAGAAGCGTTGGAGGGCGCTGGCCGGCGCGAGGCGCAGCACCGACGTGTCGCCGATCGGCAGCCGCAGCGCGTAGCGGCTGCCCGGAAGCAGCGCCGGGATGGTCTGGGATCGGATGCGACCGCCAGCGTTTTGGTCGCGCACCCGCCATTCTTCGATCACCACGCCGCGTTCACGGTCGATCTCCGCCGGGTCGAGCGTGGCCGAGCCGGCCCAGTCGCGCAGCACGTCGAAGGCCCGGTTGTACATCTGCACCGAGTCGGTCGGAACGGTGAGCGTGTAGACGGTTTCGTCGAACGACGTGTAGGCGTTCACGTCGCCGCCGAAGCGCATTCCGGTGGATTCGAGGTAACGGACGAGGTCTTGCTTGGGAAACCGCTCGGTGCCGTTAAACAGCATGTGTTCGAGCATGTGGGCGAGGCCGCGCTGGTCGTTGTCCTCCATCGCGCTGCCCGCGTTGATGGCGAGGTACAGTTCGGCGCGGTTGCGCGGCTCGGTGTTGCGGCGGACGTAGTAGGTTAGGCCGTTGTCCAGCCGTCCGGTGCGCACCGCCGGGTCGATGACCTGCATCGGCGAGGCGGTGGGACGCTGGGCCAGCGCAGCAGGAGCCGGGCCAGCAACGAGAAGGGCAAGGGCGAGCAGACGGAGACGCATCGAGAAAGGAAGGTGAGCGTTTCCCCTACGCGCCCCACGCCACTCCGGTTGCCGCCTCAGCGCAACGCCAGCCGCACGGTGAACACCGTCAGGCCGGTCATGCCCACACCGAGCGCGACGGCGGCCTTGCGGTCGAGCGCTTCGATGTCGGGGCGAAGCAGCGGATTGCCCGTCTGCTCGTACTCGGCGAACTGCCGGTCGGCCTGGAACTTGTAGTGCACCGACACCGCCGTCCCAGCCAACGCCACGGCGAGGGCCGCACCGTCTACCCACGCGCGGCGGCTCACAAAACGTACGGGCGCGCCCCGCAGCGGAACCGACGCTCGGGCGACAGGCACGTCGAGGCGGACGAGCGCAGTGTCGCGGGTGGTGGGCAGCGCGGCGGCCACGGCAAACGGCGGCGACACCAGCCGGACGTGCGTCGCGCCCACGGGAACGGCCAGCACGCCTCCCAGCATCCCGATTTCCACAGACGGCAGCGTCGGCCCTTCGGCCCACACCGTGCCCGTCTCGGCGTTCGAGCGCACATGCACATACCGAGCCTGCCCCCAAGCGGACGGCGCGGTCGCGAGCGCAACGAGCGCGACGTTAGCGAGCAGCAGGCGTCTCATCGGCGGCGGGGACGAAGTGGTAGACGTGCGACGGTTCGGCGAAGACGATCACGCCTCCGGAATAGACGAGCGGGCGGCTCTGGATGCGCCCGCCCACGCGGTACTCGTGCAGAATCTCGCCCGTGGCGGCGTCGAGGACGAACAGTTTGCGCCCAAGCGTCCCGACGTACAACCGTCCGTTGTAGAGCGTGGGAGCCGCCGTCATCGGATCGCCAAGGTCGCGCATCCAACGCAAGTCGCCGTCATCGGAATTAAGGCTGCGCACCGCACCGTCGGTCGCACCCACGACGAGCACACTTGACGTTTCCACCGGTGCGGTGAAACGAACGAGCGAATCGGCAAGCACGAATGTCCACGAACCGTTGCCTTGACGGATCTCGCCAGCGCGCATGTGTACGCTACCGTATCCAAACGCAAAAGAACGCAGGCGCGACGGTGGCGACCAACCTCCGTGTCGCTCGCCCGTTTGCACGTCGATCTGCGCGGCCTGCCCATCGTGCGTCACGAGGTGCACATCGTTTTGAACCAACGACGGCGGCTGCGACACCGCCACGCGGTCGCGGGCCGTCCAGACGGTCCCGCCGCCGAGTTGCAGCAGCACCGGGCGCTGGCGGCTCTTGGGGACGACGAACAGCCGGCTCTCGCCCACCACGAGCGGCGCGGTTTCAATCGAATCGAACAGTTTGGCGATGGCCACCTTCTTGCCCGTCTCCAAGCGGATGGCCCGCACCTCGCCGCTGCGCGTGCCGACGTACAGCAGGTCGCCCACGATCACGCCTGGCGTCTCGCCAAAACCCGCCTCCGCGTCGTAGCGCCACGCCTGCCGCAGCGGCCCGCCAAGGTCGCCGGTCGTGGACGGCGTCGGGCCGGACGGCGCAGGCAACCGCGTCGAGGCGCACCCGGCAAGCGCGAGGGCGGCAGCAAAGACGAAAGATGCAGAACGAAGCAACAAGGAGACGTGGAGGATCAAGCGGCGAGTTGCATCCTAAAAATCCCAGCCGAAGAAGAACTGGGTGAAGGACTTCTCGCGGGTGCGGAAGGCGTCGCGGTAGCGGTAGCCGAAGTCGTAGCGCAGCACGATCCCGCCCAGAAGGTTCAGGCGCAGGCCCGCACCGACGGCACCGACGGTCTCGCCGAGGTAGCGGTTGCGGTCGGCGTCGGTGTAGCCGGTGTTCCACGCCCGCGCCGCGTCCACGAAGAGCGCGCCGCGCAGATTGGCGATGCCGAACGGTTCGAGCAGCGGCACCATCGCGCCGGGGTTTTCGACGAGCGGGAAGCGCAGTTCGTGCGACGTGTGCCAGAGCTTTTGGGCGCGGATGGCGAACATCGGGAAGCCGCGCAAATCCCACGAGCCTCCCACGAAGTTGAGCCTTGCATCGCGTCCGTCGTTGTAGCGGATCGTGCCCCACTGCGCCAGCGTGATCGGCCCGGCGATGCGCCAGTAGCGCCGCACGTCGCCTACGAGGCTGTAGAAGTTGACGTTCGAGCGGCGGAGGTCCGTCGTGTAGGCCGCCGACACGTTCATCCGCCAGCCCTCTTCCGGGCCGTTGTAGCCATAGAGGACGTTGTCGTGCACAAACGACACGCCCGGCGCGGCCAGCACGGCCACGCGCTCGCACACGTCCACCGCGTCCGGCTCGCACACGCTGCTGGTCGGGTCTTCGATGAGCCGTTTGCGCGAGCGGGCGACCGTACCCGACACCTCGATGCGCTGGAACTGCGACAGCGGGAAGATCAGCCCGCCCGAGCCGCCGATCAACGATTCGTAGAGCGGAAATCGCCCGCCGTCGGAGTCGGGGTCGCGGATGTCGTAGGTGTAGCCGCCGAGGCGGAACAGGCTGAGCACGCGGGGAGCGCGGTGGCCCTGGTCGATCCGGGTGACGGCCACGTTCAGGTTCTTGATGAACTCCACGCCGCCGCTGCCGGTCGGGTCGCCCGCTTGGTAGATCTGCGCGTACCAGGTGTCGTCGCCCAGCAGATCGGAAAAGGCGAGGAACGCGCCGCCCGTGGCCCCGAAGACCGGGTTTTGCGAGACGTTGCCCTGCGCAAAGTCAAGGGCGTAGCGGCGACGGTACGGGAAGCGCTGCCCCGTCTCCCCGGCGGCGTCGGCGTAGGCGGGAAAGCGCCACTGCACGGAATCGACGGCGGGAACGGCCACGGCAAGCCGCTCGGCGTCAGGCGCATCGAGGCGGGCGGCAACGTGCGGAATTGCGCGGACGGTAAACCTGTAGTGTTCGAGCGTGGCAAAGACGAGCGCGCCGTCGTCCGTCCACACCGGATCGTACGCAGCAGCGGTAGGCGCAAACACACGCGTGAGCGCCACGCCCTGCGGAGCCGTCGCGCGCTGCGTCGAGGCCATCGACGCCCCGCCGAGTGCCGACAGATCGGCCACCCACAGATCGTGCGCCCCGAACGCGCCGGTCGAATCGCGGCGAGCCGAGACGAACACCAGCCGCCGCCCGTCCGGCGACCATTCCGGCGTCTGGTCGTGGCTTGGACCGGAGGTGACGGGGCGAATCGTACGGGTGCGCAGGTCGAACAGGAACACGTTGGTCGCACCCGTTTCGCCATCCGGGCCACGGTCGGAGGCAAACGCCAGCGCCGAGCCGTCGGGCCGCCACGCCGGGTCGCGGTCGTCGTACGGGTCGGCGGTGAGGCGGTCGAGCGCGCCCGTGGCGAGCGTGAACACGTACAGGTCGGAGAAGCCCGACAGGCCGATGCCGGAGAAGGCGATCTTCGTACCGTCGGGCGACCACGAGGGCGAGTACACGGCCGCGAGGCTGTCGAAGCCATACGTCTGGCGGATGCGCCGGGCGTTCAGGTCGTAGACGTGCAGCACATCGCGGCCGCCGCTCTGCGTGGCAAAGGCCAGCAAGCCCAGCCGCGACGCCTCCATCCCCGACTCGAACGGGTGGAACGCCTCAAACCGATCCGTCCGCTCGCCGCGCACAAGCAGCCGCGTTCGGCCTGTGGGGCGGTACGCCGTGTCCACCGGGACGTCGTAGAGGTTAGTGTAGCTGCCTCGGTTGCCGACCACAATCACCCGGCGCTGCCCGCGAGCGTCGCGCCAAACAGCGGGCTTAGCCGAGTAGCCCCGTGCCGATACGCGTTCGGCCACGACGCTTCCGATCTCGGCGTCGGTGTACGCAGGCACATACCGCGCACGCATCCACGCGGAGAAGCGCTCAGACGTGGTCGTGTACGGCTCGCCCAGCACAAAGGCCACGACCTTGCGGAAATCCGGGTCGCGCCACGCCTCCTGCACCATCTCCAAGATGCGGGCCTCGCCGTACGTCTCCGAGACGAACCTGAACCACGCCTCGCCCTCCTTGTACATCTGGTACGTTCCGGCGATGCGGTCGAGGTTTTCGAGCGGGACGAAGTAGCCGGAGGCCACGGCATCGCGCATCAACATCGCATGCTGATGGTCCGGCTCGCCGCTCCAGTACTCCGCCAGTCCCTCGGTGAACCACAGCGGCGGCGGCGTTTCGGTCTGCACGCGGTGGTCGCGGTACACGCCCGCGAGCTTCGAGAACGTGTAGACGTGGACGAGTTCGTGGCGGATGACGCGGCGGAAGCGCTGAAGGTCGCCGTTGGCGGGCAGTACGACCCGGCCCTTCATGAACTCGAAGAAGCCGCCGACGCCGTCGGGGATGAAGCCCGGCGTGACGTTCGTTTGCTTGAAGTCGAGGTTCGACGAGTAGAAGATGAGCGGATGGCGCTGGCCGAGCGTGTGGCCGAAGCGGTTTTCCAGTTCGACGGCCTGCTCCTCTGCCATCCGCGCCCCGATCTCCGCCAGTTCGCGGGCCTCCGGGTAGTGGTACACGTCGAACCGCTCGGTGCGCAGCACCTGCCAGTTGAAATCGCGGTAGCGCACCTTGTTGCGCCCGAACGTGTAGCCGTACTGCGCCATCGCCTCGGGCGCGACCAACGCCGCAAGCAGCACAAACGAGACGAGGCGAAGCAGCATACGGGACGCGAGCGGGCAACGTGGGCAGGGCCGAAGCGGCAAACTACGAAACCCCTGCCCCGCCGTTCCTCGGTCCTTCACGTTGCATCGGCATCGGCACGCCGATTTGCCCTGCCCCTGCACGCTTTCCGACGTGCTTCACCGCTCCTTGTGCCCCATCACTCAAAAGCTTCCGACCGAAAGTGAGACGGTGGCGGCCATTTGGTTGAGCGCAGGGGCGTAACCGACCATCGTGCCCAGTTGAACGCCCTTGGCGGGCGTCCGGAGGTGCGAGATGGCATACCCGCGCACCCCCACCAGATCCACGGTGCGCTCAATGGTCAATGGGTACCACGCGTACGGAGCCGGGTTGGGGTGCTGAAACGCTATGACTTGGTGCGAAACCCCGCCGCCTAGGGCGACGCTGGCCTGCGGACCGTTGTACGTGCGGTGCATCACCCACGCCTGCGCGTTGCCCGGCATCGATGCGCCTGCCACGGCATACGTGCGGCGTGCGAGTTTCAGTGTGGCGTCGACGCCAGCCACGCCGAGGCCCGCCGTGACGGAGAACGCCACCCTACCCGTAGGATCGTAGCTCGTGAAGTAGTATCCGACGCTGTAGTCCGACGTCATTGGCGCGTCGTCGTACCTGCTGTCCCGGTATACAGGCGCGTACAGTCCCTTCCCGAAATTGCCCGTCGGCGACACCGTCAGCGTCACCCCACGGCTCATCAGGTTGGTGGAGCGCGGGGTGGTTTGGGGCGTGTGGAAGATCACCGTCTCGCTCATCGGAGTGTGCGTGACGCAGCCGCCGACGGCAAGGAATCCGAGCGACAGAACGAGTTGGCAGAAACGAGACGAGGCGCCCATAGCGGCGTGTGGATTGGGGTAGGCCAAAGCCGCACCGGAAGAACCCCTTGCAGCGGTACCGTAAAGGTGACGCCACATACGACCTGTTCGTAACGCGAAGACGCGAAAACGCTGCGTGTCGTCCACCGCGTCGCGTCTGGCTGGCTTTCTACACACTCCCCGAATCCCGGTCGCGTGCGGCTTCGTATTCTTGTCGCCTGCAACCCCTGCCCCTCGCGTGACGCACCGCTTCGATTTTCTCGTCCTTGGCTCTGGCGTGGCCGGGCTGACGTTTGCCCTCAAAGTCGCCGACCTCGGTTCGGTGGCCATCGTCACCAAAAAAGCCTCCGCCGAATCCAACACCAACTGGGCGCAGGGCGGCGTCGCGGCGGTCGTCGATCCGAACGACTCGCTGGAATCCCACATCGAGGACACGCTGATCGCGGGCGCGGGCCTGTGCGACCCGGAGTCGGTGCGGATTGTGGTGGAGGAAGGGCCGCTGCGCGTGCAAGAGCTCATCGACCTCGGCGCGCGATTTTCCCGCGATCCCGACGGCGACCTCAGCCTCGGGCGCGAGGGCGGCCACTCGGCGCACCGGATCGTTCACGCCGCCGACGCCACCGGACGCGAGATCGAACGGGCGCTGCTCACGGCCACGCGGCGACATCCGAGCATCCACGTCTTCGAGCACCATTTCGCCGTCGAACTCATCACCGAGCACCACCTCGGGCAGACCGTCACGCGCCAGCGCCCCGACATTTCGTGCTTCGGCGCGTACGTACTGGACGAGGAGAAGGACGCGGTCGAGGTGTTTTTGGGGCGGCATGTGTTTCTGGCCACCGGCGGCTCCGGCCAAGTCTACCAGCACACCACCAACCCGAGCGTTGCCACCGGCGACGGCCTTGCGATGGCGTACCGGGCCAAGGCGCGCATCGCCAACATGGAGTTCGTGCAGTTCCACCCGACGAGCCTCTACCACCCGCAGGGCGAATCCGAAGGCGCGGCGTTTCTCATCACCGAGGCCGTGCGCGGCGACGGCGGGCGGCTCTTCAACCTCGCGGGCGAGCGGTTTATGGCCCAGTACGACGAGCGCGAAGAACTGGCCCCGCGCGACATCGTGGCCCGCGCCATCGACGACCAACTCAAGAAACGCGGCGACGCGCACGTCTGGCTCGACATTTCGCACAAACCTGCCGACGAGATCGTCCACCACTTCCCCAACATCCACGAGCGGCTGCTTTCGCTGGGGATCGACATGACGAAAGACCCGATCCCGGTCGTTCCGGCGGCGCACTACCAGTGCGGCGGCGTCGTGACCGACGAGCACGCCCGCACCAACATCGCCGGGTTGTACGCCTGCGGCGAGGTGTCAATGACCGGCCTGCACGGGGCCAACCGCCTCGCCTCGAACAGCCTGCTGGAGGCGATGGTCTACGCCCACCGCGCAGCCCTTCACATGGCCGCACACCCGCGCGCGTGGACGACGCAGCACGACGCCGTGCCCGGCTGGGACACGTCCGGCACGTCGCGCCCCGACGAGTGGGTGCTCGTCAAGCACAACCGCGAGGAGTTGCGGAGGGTGATGTGGGACTACGTCGGGATCGTCCGGAGCGATTTGCGGCTGGAGCGGGCGCTGCGACGCACCGAGTTGCTGCACCGCGAAACCGAGGATTTTTACAAGCGCACCCGCGTCTCGATGGAACTGGGTGAGTTGCGCAACCTCGTCACGACCGCCTACCTGATCATCCGCTCCGCGCAGATGCGCAAGGAGAGCCGGGGGCTGCACTACACGCTCGACTATCCCGAACCCCGCGAGGCCGAGCGCCATTACACCTGGATGTAACGACTACACCGTGAACATCAAACCGTCCGGGCCACGCCAGTGGCAAGGGCCGCGAGGCGCACGGCGTCGGAGACGCGCTCGGCCACGGAGGTGTCGAACACGGAGGGGATGATGTAATCGGGAGAAGCCGTCTCGACGCTTTCGGCGATGGCGTGCGCAGCGGCCTGCTTCATCGGCTCGTTGATGTCGGTAGCGCGGCACGCCAAGGCCCCCTTGAAGATGCCCGGAAACGCCAGCACGTTGTTGATCTGGTTGGGATAGTCGCTCCGGCCCGTCGCCACGACGGCCACATTCGGATGCGCATACGCAATTTCCGGATCGATCTCGGGGTCGGGATTGGCCATCGCAAACACGATGGCGCGCTCGTTCATCACGTCAAGGTGTTTGGCGGAGAGAATGCCGGGCACCGACACGCCAACGAACACGTCGGCTCCGTGCATCACGTCGAGCAGGCTGCCGCGCTCGTCGTTCGGGTTCGTCGCCTCGGCAAATACGCGGTGTGCCTCCGACAGGTTGGGCGACGAGCGGGCCACCGCGCCAAAACGATCCACCCCGATCAGGTTCTTCACCCCGAGGTTCACCATCATCATCGCCACCGCCGTGCCCGCCGCGCCGATGCCGTTGACGACCACCTTCACGTCCTCAATCTTCTTGTCGACCACCCGCAGCGCATTGAGCAGCGCCGCCGCCGCCACGATGGCCGTGCCGTGCTGGTCGTCGTGGAACACCGGGATGTCGAGTTCTTCCTTGAGCCGCCGCTCAATCTCGAAGCAGCGCGGCGAGGCGATGTCTTCGAGGTTGATGCCGCCAAACGTGGGCGCGATGGCCTTAACCGCCGCCACGATCTCGTCCACGTCTTGCGTGGCGAGGCAGATCGGGAAGGCGTTGAGGCCCGCGAAGGCCTTGAACAACTGCGCCTTGCCCTCCATCACCGGCAGCGCCGCCTCGGGGCCGATGTTGCCGAGGCCAAGCACCGCGGTGCCGTCGGTGACGACCGCCACGGTGTTGCCTTTGATGGTGAGGTTGAACACCCGCTCCGGACGGGCAGCGATCGCGCGGCACACCCGGGCCACGCCGGGCGTGTAGGCCATCGACAGATCGTCGCGGGTGCGGATGGGCACGCGGCTTTCGACGCTGATTTTGCCGCCCACATGAAGGCGGAACGTGCGGTCGGAGACGTTGACGATCTCGACGCCCTCAACCTGCCGGACGACCTGCTCGAACACGTCGGGCGACTCGCCGGAGAGGTAGACCGTGATGTCACGCGTGATGGTCGTCGGTTCGACGCTCACGATGTCGATGGCCCCAATGTTGCCCCCGGCCTCGCCGATGGCAGCGGTCAGGCGGGCAAGCGTTCCGGGACGGTTGTCGAGCCGGACACGCAGCGTGATCGACTGGTTGGCGTGGGTGAGGTATCCGTAGGAGGCCAGCGGGGCGGTCATGGACGAGAAAGCGCTTTCAACCTCCAAGAAACGACGCCAGAAGGCCATCCGATCCTCCCAGAGACGTGAGGATTGCGCCGATCCGAAGCGCCCCGAGGCGGCAGCGCACCTTAACCGGCGTATGTCCACCGATCGACCGGGGCGTCGCTCTCAGCGCCCCTGCTCGCCGGGGTTCGGCTTCGATCCCCCCCCAAACGCATGCGGGCCGCGAGGATTGCTCCCCACGGCCCGCGTACGTTACGCCGCAGCGAAAATCAGCCTTCGTTCTCGTTGAACTTGTCGCGGAGGGCGGCAAGGCCAGAGAGTTCGCCCAGCGTGGTACCGCCGGAGGACTGCTGCTGCTTCTGGTACGACGCCATCGCGGCGGCTTCCTGCGCCCGCTCGGCGGCCTTAGCGGCCCGCGCTTGGTCGCGCTCGCTGCGCTGCGCCATCTTGGCCTCGGCGGTTTCGGACAGGATGATCTCCTTGTTCGTACCGTCGAAACGGATGACCACCAGCTCGGCGATTTCTTCGCCTTCGCGGTAATTGTCCGCCGGGTGGCCGGGCTTCTTGAGCTCACCCGCCGGCACGAACGCTTCCACGCCCGCCGGGAGTTCAACGTCAATGCCCTTGTCGTGCACGCGCACCACCGTCGCCGGGGTCTTCACGCCCTCGCCGTACGCCACGCGGAAATCCTCCCACGGGTTGTCGGCCACTTGCTTGTGACCCAGCGAGATGCGGCGGTTCTTCTCGTCGATGCCGAGGACCACGACGTCGAGGTCTTGGCCCTTCTTGACGACTTCGCCGGGGTGGCGCACCTTCTTCGTCCACGACAGGTCGGAGATGTGCACGAGGCCGTCGATGCCGGGCTCGATCTCGACGAAGACGCCGAAGGCCGTGATGTTGCGCACCTTGCCGGTGAACGTGTGGCCGTTCGGATAGCGCTCGGCGATGCCGTCCCACGGGTCGGGCTGAAGCTGCTTCATCCCGAGCGAGATCTTCTTGGCGTCGTCGTCGATGCCAAGGATCTTGACGATCACCTTGTCGCCTTCCTTGACGACTTGCGACGGGTGCTTGACGTGCTCCGTCCACGACATCTCGGAGATGTGGACGAGGCCTTCGATGCCCTTCTCAAGTTCCACGAATGCGCCGTAGTCGGTGATGGACACGACCTTGCCCTCGACCTCTTGGCCTTCGGTGTAGCGGTCGTGGATGCCGTCCCACGGGTGGCCTTGCAGCTGCTTGAGGCCCAGCGAGATGCGCTGGCGGTCGCGGTCGTAGTCGAGCACCACGACGTTGAGCTTCTGCTCCGGCTCGACGACTTCCGACGGGTGATGCACGCGGCCCCACGAGAGGTCGGTGATGTGCAGCAGGCCGTCCACACCGCCGAGGTCGACGAAGACGCCGAAGTCGGTGATGTTCTTGACCGTGCCTTCGAGCACCTGGCCCGGCTCCATCGTGTCGAGGATGGACTGGCGCTGCTCGGCGAGATCGGCCTCGATGAGGATTTTGTGGGAGACGACGATGTTCTGGTTCGTCTCGTTGAGCTTGACGATCTTGAACTCCATGCGGCGGCCCAAGTAGGCGTCGAAGTCGCGCACGGGGCGCACGTCGATCTGCGAACCGGGAAGGAACGCCTCGGTGTCGTCGAGGATCATCACGATCATACCGCCCTTGATGCGGCGAATGATCTCGCCTTCGAGCACTTCTTCGGTCTCGAACGCGCGCTGGATGCGACGCCAGCGGAGCGTGGCGTCGGCCTTCTCCTTCGACAGCTGGAGCTGGCCTTGGCGGTTTTCGAGGCGTTCGACGAACACCTCGACCTCTTGGCCGGGCACGAGGTCAACGCCAAACTGGTTGCGAGCGACGATGCCGTCGGACTTGCCGCCGATGTCGATCACCACGTCCTTTTCGGACACCGTGACGACGCGGCCCATTACGATGTCCTGCTCCGGAATATCGGAGAAGGAGGCGTTCATCAGGTCTTCGAGGCGCGTGCGCTTCGTCTGTTCGGCGGAGGTGAGTTCGCGCGCACCGAGGTCGGCAAGCTTCACCGTCTCGTGCGATTCGCGGCCCGTGTAGCCTTTGAGCGCCGGAGCCTCGTAGGCTTCACCGTCGCCCCCACGGGATTCGGGAGTAGAGGCTTCGGGAGCAGACGCTTCGGCCTCGCCGCCGATGCGGGCGCGGGCCTTCTTGGCCGTCTTCGCAACGGCCTCGGTGGCCTTCTCAACAGCGTCTTTGGTCTTCTCGACGGCCTCTTTAACCGAGTCCTTTGCCTTCTCGACCATCGTCTCGGCGGCATCCTCGGCCTTTTCGGCAGCCTCTTCGACCACAACCTTCGCTTTCTCGACGAAGTCTTCGGCCTTTTCGGCAGCATCTTCGACCGCAACCTTCGCTTTCTCAACCACCGTTTCGGCGGTTTCTTTCACCGCTTCGGCGGCGTCTTCGGCCGCCTCTTTGATGCGCTCGGTGAGCGTGCGGTCTTCCTGTTCGTTAAGCTGATCTTCAGCCATGATGAGTGGTTCGGCGGTATGATACGGGTGCGGAACCGCCGGATCGGGCGCTGGCCATCGTCCTCGCATCGACGCCTGCACCCGCCGCAACTTGGGTGGATGAATGCTTGCCCGACGAGGAAGCCATGCGGCCCGGACAAGCTTACGCTTAACGCTCGTGGATTTCGCAGGTGCCCGCTACTGCCTCGCCAGAGCATGTTGCACCACGATCTCCACCTGTTCTTCAGGAGAAAGCTCGGTCGTATCGAGCAAGATGGCATCGGGAGCGGCTTTCAGAGGCCCGGCTGCGCGGGCGGCATCGGCTCGGTCGCGAGCAACCAACTCAGCCTCCAACGCGTCGAGGGCAGCCTCGCGGTCGGGATAGACCTCGCCACGAACTTCGAGTTCGGCCAACCGACGCTCGGCGCGGGTGCGAGCGTCGGCGATGACAAACACCTTGAGTTCGGCTTGGGGAAAGACGACCGTCCCGATGTCGCGGCCATCCAACACCGCCCCTCCGGCCTCCTTCGAGTAGCGGCGACCCAGTTCCTGCTGCATCTGTACGAGGTACTCGCGCACCGGCGCATGGCGGCTGATGGCGCTTGCCGCCAACCCCATATCACGGGTACGAATCGCAGCGGTCACGTCCTCGCCGTCGAGCGCCACGGTCTGGTTGCCGTCGGCATCGTAGCCCAAGTCCAGCCGTACCGACGGAAGCACGGACGCAAACGCCTCGTCGGTCATTCCCCGCTGCTGGGCGGCCAAGGCCAAAGCCCGGTACATGGCACCGGTGTCGAGGTAGCGAAAGCCAAGGCGCTGGGCAACGAGCCGCGCCGTGGTGCTTTTGCCAGAAGCCGCAGGGCCGTCGAGGGCGATAATCATGGGTTTGGTGGACGTGGGACGCGCCCCGCGGGCGCTGTTGTTCGTGGCCAGCTTCTATCGACGACTCACAACAGTATGGCGCAGCCATGCGTCCCACCGCCAAGGCACGGCTTAGTTGCGCAGGTCACCCACGTTTCCGCTTACGATGGTAATGGGGTTGGGGTAACGGATTGCGCCGAGCGGCGTCTGGATGGACGGCTGTACAACCACCTTCAAGCGCGGCCCTGCCCCGTTGCCCGCCACGGCGAGCGCGAGGTCTACGAGTTGCTGGAGGTTGCCGCCAACGAGTTGCATGAGATCGGTTTGCGCCGAAATCGGGATGCGGGTCGTTTGGCCGGGTGACAACGCAACCGGGTCGTTCACAACGCCCTGAAACGCCTGCCGATCGTCGAGCAGCACCTGATAATCCATCGAGACGAGGCGGGTAGAAACCGGGTTGCTGCTCGGATTTTCGGCACCCACCAGCAACGTCATCGAGAGCGGCATTCGGCCGGTGGCCAGCGCCGTACCAAGGCGAAGCAGATCGGCTCCGCCGATGTTGCGATAGGTACCTACGCGGTCGAGCGAGACGCCTGCAAGACTGACGTTTTGCGCCCCGACAAGGGAGAACTTGACCTGCGCAAGGTTGGAGAGGGCGCTAAGCTGGGCACAGCCAAGCGGCACGACGGCCAGGGCCAAAACGGCGAGCAGCCCGAAAAGGCGATGGAGGCGAGACATAGGTCAGAAATGGGTTGAGGGAAGAGCAAGGGTACGGCACGCTGCATCGCCCCAACGCGGTGAGGCCGCGCTTCCGTGCATTTCTGTTCTGGATTGTTGCGAATGGACGGTGCACGCCGCGACGAAAACCGAGATTCTCCACACGAACGAACGGCTGCACCCTTGCAGCCTTTTGCCGCAGAGAACTCAAGACCCGCTCGGGCACCGTGTTGCCTTGTTGCCCGGCTTATTTCTTCGTCTTCTTGGGCGAAGCGTACTCACGAAGAAATTCGACGATCAGCCGCACGCCGAAGCCCGTGCCGCCTGCCGGACGATACGGCTTGGCCTTGGACAAAAACGCCGGCCCGGCGATGTCGAGGTGCAGCCACGGATAGTCGGTGAACGCCTCCAAGAACTTGGCCGCCGTGATCGTGCCCGCCTCGCGTCCGCCGATGTTCTTCATGTCCGCCACCTCGGTGTCGAGCTGTCGTGCATAGAAGTCGTAGGTTGGGAGACGATGCACAAGATCACCGGAGCGCTCGCCCGCCCGCTCGATGGCGTCGAGGCGGTCGCGCCACGCGGCGTCGGTTTGATTGGTCATCGCCGCGCCCACGTCGGAGCCGAGCGCAATCACCTGAGCGCCGGTGAGCGTAGCGATGTCGATCACCAGTTCCGGCTTGAACGTCTTGGCGTACGAGAGCGCGTCGGCGAGGATCAGCCGTCCCTCGGCGTCGGTGTTGAGCACCTCAACGGTCTTGCCGCTGTGCATCGTGATGACGTCGCCGGGGACGTACGCGTTCTCTCCGGGGCGGTTATCGGTCATCGGGATGAGGCCGATGACGTGCAGCGGAAGCTTCAGCCGCGCGATGGCCTCGAACGTACCCGCCACCGCCGCCGCGCCCGACATGTCGGCCTTCATGTGGTCCATCGAGTCGGGCGTCGGCTTGAGGCTGAGGCCGCCGGTGTCGAACGTCACGCCCTTGCCCACGAGGATGACGGGGCGCTCGTTCACCGGGTTTTCGGGCGTGTATTCCAGCACCGCGAACGCGGGCGGCTCGGTGGAGCCGAGGTTGACGGCGAGCAAGCCGCCCATCTTCTCCTCTTCGATGACCGCCTTGTCCCAGATGGCTACTTCGAAGCCGTGCTTCTTGCCCATCCGCTCGAACTCTTTGCCGAGCATCGTGGCGGTCTTCTCGTTGGGGCTGCGGTTGACGAGGTCGCGGGCGGTGAGCACCGCTTCGGCCACGTCGCGGCCACGCTCGCCGCCGCGCCGTCCGGCCTTCTCCTGCTTCTCGGCATGCAGGACGATGCGCTCGGTGCCCTTGAAGCCGCCGTCGCCGTCGGATTTGTAGCGGAGGAAGCGGTAGGAAGCGAGCATAAACCCTTCCACAAGCGCTTGCGCCATCGTGTCGGCGTCGAGCTTGAGATCGGGCATCGTGAAGGCGACGGTGTCGGCCTTGAGGGTCTTGGCTTCGGCGGCGACCTTGGCGGCGCATCGGCGCAGCGCCTCGGCGTCGACCTTGGCCTCGTCGCCAAGACCCACGAGCAAGAACCGTTTGGTGCGGGCCTTGTCGGGGTAGACCATCAGCAGACGATCTTTGGAGCCGTCGAAGTCGTCGAGGGCGCGGCGGAAGCCCTCGCCCATACCGTCGGCGAGGTGGCCGAGGGTGGTTTGCGTGGCTTCGGCCGTTAGCGGAATGGCCACGACATCCACGTCGAGTTCGTTGAGCGGGAGGGACGTTACGGAGACTTTCATGGGTGAAGAGCTACTGGCGATTGGCGACCGGCTGCTTGGCTATCCGACCTTGAGGCCAGACGTCAGCAGCCTGCGGCTGACGCCTATCCGGTGTACTTTTGGCGAAGGAGGGCGAGCAGGTCGTCGTCCCCGACTGCGGCCACGTCGGGCACAGCATCGGAGACATAACCGGGAAGAAAGCGCGGCGCGGTGGCCACCACGTCGGCCACGAGTGCGTCGAGCGGGCGCTTCACGAACGCGCCGGAGGCGTTGCGATGGCCGCCGCCGCCGAAGGCCCGCGCCCACTCGTGGACGGGATGGTCGCCCTTCGAGCGGAACGAGATCTTGACGCCGCCGGCAGTCTCGGTAAAGAGAATGGCCACGTCCACCCCACGCAGCGACAGCGCGTAGTTGACAAAGCCCTCGGCCTCGTCGGTGTGCGCATCCGAGGCTTGAAGCATGCGGCGCGAGAGCGTCATCGTGGCGACGCGCCCGGCGGCGTGGAGCGTAATCGTGCGGAGGGCGTCGGCAAGCAGCCGGAGTGCCCCAAGGCGCTTCCCGTCGAAGATGGCCTCATGGACAGGCGTTGGCGTGAGGCCAGTGCGCTCCATCAGGTCTGCCACAATGCGGTGGACGCGGGGCGTGGTGGCGGGGTAGCGGAACGAGCCGGTGTCGGTCATGATCGCTGCGTACAGCAGCGTCGCCACGTCGCGGTCGATGAGTGCCTCACCGGTGTCGGCTTCCCATGTTTCTACAATATCGTAGACCAGTTCGCCGGCCGACGAGGCCGACTCGCGCACGAACCGCTGGTCAAACCAGTCTTCCGGCATCGTGTGGTGGTCAATCAGAAACGACTCCGCATTCGTCGCCGTGGCCAGCGCGGGCCCCACGTCACCAAGCCGGCTCCGCTGGTTGGCATCAAGCACCACGACGGCGTCGGCGCGAGCGATGGCTTCGCGCTGGGCCACCGAGCCGTCGAACGGCTGGATGGCATCCGCACCGGGCAGCGTCGCAAGCGTATCGGGCGGTGCGTCGGCGAGGGCCACCGTCACCGTCTTACCGAGACGTTCGAGTACTCGTGCGAGAGCGAGCGTCGAGCCGATGGCGTCGCCGTCGGGTCGAACATGGGTCGTTAGAACGTACCGTTCGTGGTCGCGCAGGCGGTCGAAAAAGGTCATCGGCGGGGTCGTACCGTCGTAGAACGCGCCAGCAAGGCCGAGGGTTCGGCGGAAACCGGCAGCCTACAACCCCAAGATGAACCCCGTACCATCGGCATCGGCGCGAAAGTCGCCCTCCACCGCCAGCGTGCCGCGTTGCACAAGACCACCCTGCGCCGCACCTGTGCCTTCCAGCGTGGCGGCAATCTGCCCAGAAACGAGCGAGTCCGAGACCGCACCGAGCGTCACGGTGCCTTCGGTGGAGGCCATGTTGAAGAGCAGGCCGCGCCGGTAAACGACGAACCAGCCGTCGGGGAGCCGTTTGCCGCGCAAACTATCGGGGAAGGCGACGAGCGGGTACGTCCCTGCCGCAGGCCAGCGGCTTCCGGGATGGCAGAGGAAGACGCCTCCGCCGAAGTCGAAGCCCGTGTCGAGGCGAACTACGGCCATTGTATCGCCGGTGGGGCCGTCCACGGCCAAACCAAAGCGGGCGCGACCTTCGAGCGTATCGGGAAGAAAGCCGCTCAGCACGAGCCGATAGTCCGTGCCATCGGGCGCTTCGACGGCGGCGGCAAGGCTGTCGTCGAGGGCGCGCCCGAACGTGTCCATCGTGGGCAACCGCTCGCACGCGGCCAACAGCGGAAGAACAGCGAGGACGATCCAGCGGGGCATGGGGGCAATCGTTCGAGAAGCACGGGTGGAACAGACCACCGCGGCAAGGTTCCGCACCGTAGAGGCCAATCGTAGCCGGCTCGTGTAGACACCTCTCAGGCCGGATCTCGGAAGCGTGGCCCACGGTCGTTTCGCCCGCTGCCCAGAATAAGGCGGGCGGCACGGTCGTAGGTGAAGTAGTTGGCGACCCAGTTGACGAACACGTTGACGCGGTTGCGGAAGCCGACGAGTTGCATCAGGTGAACGAACACCCACGCCAACCACGCGAGCAAGCCTTTGAGTGGGATTTTGCCAAAGAGCATCGCCACGGCCGCGTTGCGGCCAATCGTCGCCATCGAGCCGAGGTCGGTGTAGGCAAACGGCTCCGACGGCTTTGCGTGCACGCTGCGCAAAACGGTCTTCGCCGCGTGCTTGCCGCCCTGCATCGCCACCTGCGCAAGCTGAGGCAACCGCTCCTGCCCCTCGACTTCCGCCATGTCGCCAATCACAAAAACGTTCGGATGCCCCGGCAACGACAGGTCGGGGCGCACCTTCACACGTCCGACTCGGCCCGTCTCGACGCCCAGCATTTGGGCCACCGGGCTGGCCTCCACGCCAACCGCCCAAACGATGGTTTTGGAGGGGATCGTCTCGCCGTTTTCGAGTTCAACGCCGTTCTCGGTGACGGCCTTCACCGCCGTGTTGACGCGCACTTCCACCTGCCGTCGCTGCAGTTTTTCCTTGGCGTAGGCCCGCAAATCCTCGGGGTACCCGGCGAGCAGACTGTCGGCACGCTCCACGAGGATGACGTGCGCGGCGCGCCGGGTGTCGAACCGCTTGAAGTCGCGGGCGAGCGAGATGCGGTACAGTTCGACGAGCGCCCCGGCGGTCTCGACGCCCGTGGCTCCACCGCCGACCACGACGAACGTGAGCGTGCCGTCGGATAGCGCATTGCCGAAGACGTTGTAATCTTCGAACAGACTGAGGACGTGGTTGCGCAGCCGGATGCCGTCTTGCAGCGATTTGAGCGGAAACCCGTACGTCTCCGCGCCCTCCACGCCGTAGTAGGCCGTCTCCGCACCCGCCGCCACGATCAGGTAATCGAACGCGAGGTCGGGGCCGTCGGCGAACGCCAGCGTGCGAGCGTCCACGTCGATCCCCACGACCGTCCCCATCCGCACATCCACGTTGGGCGCACGCCGCACGATGTCGCGGACGTTGTGCGCCACTTCCTCGGGTTCGAGGCCGGCGGTGGCGACCTGGTAGTACAGCGGCTGAAAGCCGTGGAAGTTGTTGCGGTCGACGATCGTGACGCGCACCGGCTTTTTCGCGAGCGCGCGCACGGCGGCGAGGCCGCCAAACCCGGCCCCAATGACGACGACGTGCGGAAGGGCGGAGAGGTCGGGCATGGCATCGGACGAGGCAAGAGGCGGTTGCACGGCGGCGCGGCGTAAGAGGTTCACGCCCTGCCCTGCCGATCCTCCGGCTCCCGGCCCTCGCCAGGCCGCCTCGCTCAGTACGACGATCCGTAGAGCGCCCGCGCCGTCGACTCAAAGGCATCTCCGGTCGTCCAGCGCGGGCGTACAGGCGCGTCGGCGATCAGCCGGGCGGCACGGGCGTAGGCTTGGGAGAAGCGCAGGAGGTAGCCGAACGGGTACGACGCGTCGGCGTGGTCGGCGGCGCGGTGGTAGTACCGGGCCACGAGCGGATCGCGAAGGCTGCGGAAGCCGGGACTAAACGTGGGCGCAGGGATGCCCTTGGCTGCCAGCGGAGCGTTGTCGGAGGCGTTGAACAGCGGCTCGATCTCGGCGCTTTGGTAGAGACGCAGCCCAAACGCTTGCATCGCCCGTTCCACAAGCGGCGTGGCGGTGGTGCGCCCGGCCCCGACGAGCGAGACGACCGTGGTGTCGGAGATGCCGCCGGTATCGACGTTCAGGTCGTACACGATCCGGTCGAGCGCGACGGTCGGATGGTCGGCGAAGTACCTCGCCCCTACAAGCCCCATTTCTTCGGCGGTGAAGGACAGCAGCAGGATCGACCGCTTCGGCGGCTGCTGGGCGAGCGCTTCGGCGGCGGCCAGCAGCGCCACCGTGCCCGTGCCGTTGTCGCGGGCACCGTTGAAGATCGAGTCGGCGGGCGTGGCGTCGGCACCGCTGCGCATGCCCGCGCCGAGGTGGTCGTGGTGGGCCGAGAGCGCGACGATTTCGGCGGCGAGCGAGCGGTCGCGCCCGGGGATGAAGCCAACGACGTTCTGCACGCGCAGCGTCGTCGTGGTGACGCCTTCGGTGGACAGGCGGACGTACGGAGCGGCCTGAGCCTCCAACGCAGCCCGAAGCCCGCCGCTGGCATCGTTCACCCACAGATGCGGGATGCCATCGGCATAGTCCACCACCGTCCGGGGACCGCGAAACATGCGCCCGAAGGCGCTCCACGGCACGGCGGTTTCCACCAACTCCACGAAAGCCACCGCACCGAGACTGTCGGCACGGCGGCGCTTGGCCGCGCCCGCGTCGAGCATCAGGCGCGGATTGGCCAGCCCCGGCAGCCCGGCTCGGGCCACCACCACCCGGCCGCGCACATCCGCCTCGGTGAAATGATCGGCGTTGGCTCCGTACCCCACATACACCGCCTGCACCGACGTTTCGAGCGGACCGCCAGCTAACACGCCGACATCGGCCCCTGCACGTGCCGAATCGCCGGCGGCAAACACGCTCGCCATGCGCGGTGGCGCGATGCGCGTGAGGGCGAAGCGCTGAAAGTAGTCGGTCTGCCCCGGTACCGGGACGACGCCGAAGCGGCGGAACTGCTCGGCGATGTAGCGCGCCGCCGCATCGATGCCGGGGGTTCCGGGCGCACGGCCCATCAACTCATCCGAAGCCAAAAACCGCAAGTGGGCTTCGAGGTCGGCGCGGCGCAGCGACGCTTCGGGCGCAGCGGCGGCCCGTGCGGGCGTGCGCTGGCCCGAGACAACGGGCGCAGCCAGGACAAAAACGAGGACGGCGAGGGCAAGACGAAGCATCCGAGGCGAAAAAGTTGGCATCCCCAAGGATACGAACCCGTTCGTGCAGACACCGTCAAGCCGAATCAAACCGGGACGCACTCCGCGCCGGCAGCGTGGCGCGGGAGGCCGCAGATCGTGCAGACCTTGTCGCGCCCGAACAGGTGCGTCCCTGCATGGCGAGCACGGAAGTAGCGTTCGACGTCGCGGCCTTCGCCGATCACGATCAGGACGTTGTGCGGGTCGAGGCCAAGGGCGTTGAGCGAGGTAATGCGCTGGTGAACCGTCTTGCGCTTCCCGTACCGTTTGAGGTCTTTGAGCAGCGGATCGCCCGCGCGGAGCAATTCGTCGCCGCGCGCCGCCACGGCCTGCCGCAGCCGAAGATCCTCCGGCGTGCCCTCAAACGCCGACCGGATCGAGGCGGCCACATCGCGCAGCGCCTCGTGCGTCTTCGGGTCGCGCGCCGTGGCGTAGGCCCAGCGTGCGGCCTTGGCCCCTTCGCGAGCGGCGAGGCGGCTCAGGCCGGCGGCAAGGTCGCGGAACGAGGAAGACGAGGGCATCGCGTCGGCGCGGGGCATCGGAAGTAAAGACAAGCGTGTAACGCCGCAGGTTTACGGACGTTCGGGGTCGGGGTTGCGGGGCACCGACGGTTCGTTCGGCAGGCTTCGCCTCGTTATGGACTGGCGCTGCCCGAAGATCATCCGTGCGTTTTGCCGTCCGTGCGTCTCGCGCCAATTTCGACCGAACCGCCTACTTCTCCCCCAGCACGGCCTTGGCGACCTGTTCTCCAACCTGCTCGCGGGCGCGGCCCGATCCGGTGACGAGCGTGTACGGAATCCGCCGCAGCTCAAGTTCGGCCTGAAACAGCGGGAAGTAGCGCGCGCGCGCCTCCGGCCCCTCGCGCACGGGGTCCGGCTCCCACGGCAGGTCGGGGGCGAACAGCAGCGTCGCGGCGTAGCGGGCGGCGTAGTCAGCGCTGTCGCAGTACGCTTCGAGCCACGCCGGGGCCGTCCCAAACGCCGCACGGGCGTAAATCAACGTCGTGAGCGGGTCGGTGTCGCAGAAGAGCAGCCGGTTGGCCCGAAGCGCCGCCTGCTCCTCCGCTTCCAGCTGCGCCATCGCCACCTCCAAGACGTGCTCCGGCTCCCAGCGATGGCCGTGCTTCACATACAGATCGCGCCACCGCTCCTCGACCCATACCGTCTGGTAAACGTCGGCCAAGTGCGCCGCCATCGACGATTTCCCCGACGATTCCGCGCCGAACATCCGGACGCGCCGCACGAAGGCCGGGCGCACGACGGCAAGCAGATCGTCCCACCGCCCCATCGGTTCGGCCCGCACTGCGTCGCCGGGCGCGGTCGGCAGCAACCAACGGTCGCCATCTTGCACCGGACGGTCAGACGGAAGCGTCGCGGCTTCGTCGAGCACCACGACCGAATCGTGCGACAGCAACTCGCGGAGCCATCGGACGCGGACGTGCGGCGGGAAGCGGTCGGAGGCGTCGGTCGCCACGCCCACGGTCAGCCGTTCGTCCGGCGCATCGGCACGGCGGGCGTCCAAGTAGGCCAGGTCTGCGGTGGTAGGCGGATCGAACCGGCCGATGACGAGAGACACGATGGTGTATGGTGTATGGTGTATGGTGTAATCTACATTGTTTTTCCTATACACAAAAAACCATACACACAATCACAACGCCATCTCCTTCTTCCAATTCAAGTACCCTTTCGTGGCGAGGACAACCAAAAAGGCGTAAAGCAGGGCGGTGAGCAGGAGGCCGCGGGAAATAAAAAGTGGGACGTACAGCATGTCGGCGACGATCCAAATCAGCCAGTTGTCAAGCACGCGGCGAACGAGCAGCAGTTGCCCCACCACCGACGTGCCCGCGAGCGCGGAGTCGAGGAACGGGTTGGCGGCATTGGTGAACAGGTGGAATGGCCCACCCAACAGCACGCTCGTCGCCACGACAGCCACCGCCGTGAGCGCCCAGCCGCGCCTCGACAACCGCGAAATCGGCAGTTCCGTCCTCTGCGCACCACCGAACTTCCAGTCGTACCAGCCCGCCACGCCTGTCACGAAGAAGAATCCCTGCAGTAGCATGTCGGCGTAAAGTTTGACGTCAAAATTCACGACGGAGTAGGCGGCTACGGCCACAAGCCCCACGGGCCACCCGGCCACCTTGTTGCGGGCCATCAACCAGACGTTGAGCAGCGTGGCGACGAAGCCGAGCAGCTCCAGCGGCGACGTTTCGAGGTGCGCAAGTTCGCGGCTAAACGCGACGACGAGGGAATCCAAGGGAAAGTCCGAAGGTCGAAGGCAGAAGGACGAAGTAGAGACTCCCGCGTAGGGTGTCCCCGAGCCAGGGACGGGTATCCAGCGTCCCAACATACGCCTGAGTTCAGCCCCAAGCCAACGCGCTATCTTGCGGCAACCCGCGATTCTCGTCGTCCATATGCGCACCATCACCAAAGTCCTTGTCGCCAACCGAGGCGAAATCGCCATCCGAGTGATGCGCACCTGCCGCGAACTCGGCATCCAGACCGTCGCGGTGTATTCCGAACCCGACCGGACGGCGCTGCACGTCCGCTATGCCGACGAAGCGTACGAGATTGGCCCGGCGGCCTCCTCGCAGTCGTACCTCGTGGCCGACAAAATCCTCGACGTGATCCGCCGCTCCGGGGCCGACGGCGTCCACCCCGGATACGGCTTCCTCTCCGAAAACGCGGCGTTTGCCGAAGCGGTGGAGGCGATGGGCGTGGCATGGATTGGCCCGCCGCCCGCCGCGATGCGGGTGATGGGCGACAAAACCGCCGCGCGCGCCGAGATGGAGCGGGCGGGCGTGCCGATGGCTCCCGGCACCACCGACGCCGTGAAGGACGTGGACGAACTTCGCGAGGCCGCCGCCCGGATCGGCTATCCGGTGCTGCTCAAGGCGGCGGCGGGCGGCGGCGGCAAGGGCATGCGCGTGGTGGAGCGCGCCGAAGACCTCGAAGCGGCGTTCGAGACGGCCAGCCGCGAGGCCCAAAACGCGTTCGGCGACGGGCGGATGTTCGTGGAGAAGTACATCACCGAGCCGCGCCACATCGAAATCCAGGTGCTCGGCGACCGGCACGGCAACGTCGTCCACCTGTTCGAGCGCGAGTGCTCCATCCAGCGGCGGCACCAGAAGGTGATCGAAGAGGCACCGTCGGCGCTGCTTACGCCCGAACTGCGCGACGCCATCGGGCAGGCGGCGGTGACGGCGGCGAAGACGGTCGGGTACTTCTCGGCTGGGACGGTCGAGTTCCTCGTGGACGAGCACGACCCGAAGGGCCTCCAGTACTACTTCATGGAGATGAACACGCGGCTTCAGGTGGAGCATCCGGTGACGGAAGCCATCACCGGCCTCGACCTCGTGAAGGAGATGATTCGCGTCGCCGAGGGGCATCCGCTGCCGTTTGCGCAAGACGATCTGTCGATCCACGGCCACGCCGTCGAGTCCCGCGTGTACGCCGAGAGCGCCAGCCGGGGCTTCCTCCCCGACCCCGGCCCGCTCGTGCGCCACGCCGCGCCGTCGGGGCCGTTCGTTCGGGTGGATGCGGGCGTCGAAGAGGGCGGGACGGTGCCGATGTACTACGACCCGATGATTTCGAAGGTGACGACGTGGGCACCGACCCGCACCGAGGCCATCGACCGTATGAACCGTGCCCTCGGCGAGTACGACATCGCGGGCGTCGAGACGACCATCCCGTTCTGCCGCTTCGTGATGCAACACGAGGCGTTCCGCTCCGGGAATTTCTCCACCCGGTTCATCGAGCGGTACTTCACGCCCGATGTGCTCACCGCCGTCTCCGACGACACCAAGACCGCCGCCGCCCTCGCCGCGCCGCTGCTCGTCTTCGCCGCGCCCGCCTCGTCGTCTGGCGACGGTGCGCCGGTTGACGCCACCCCGGCAGCCTCCGGATGGATGGCCCGACGGTGGGTGCGCTGACGACGCGGCTCGCCGAAACAACGCGGCTCGCCGAAACGACGCGACTCACCGAAACAACGCGAACGCCCCCTACTACCCCGCCGCCCATGTCCGCTCGCCCGTACGTCCTCGCCGAAACCGCATGGCCTGCCCTTTCCGACGCGGGCGTGACGGTAGCCGTCTTGCCGTGGGGGGCGACGGAACCGCACAACTTTCACCTGCCGCACGGCACGGACACCTACCAAAGCGACGCCCTCGCCGCCGAAGGCGCACGCCGGGCGTGGGAGCGCGGCGCAAAGGCGATGGTGCTGCCCACCGTCCCGTTTGGCTGTCAGACGGGACAGCGCGACCTGTCGTTTGCGCCAGGTCTGCTGCCGTCCACCCAACAGGCCATCCTGCGAGACCTCGCGCACGATTTGGAGCGGCGTGGCGTCGCCCACCTCGTGCTGTTCAACGGACACGGCGGCAACGAATTCCGGGCGATGCTGCGCGAACTGCAGCCCGGCCTTCGCCTGCATCTGCTGCTGGTGAACTGGTACGCGCTGCCGGGCCTAAACGACCTGTTCGACGAGGCGGGCGACCACGCGGGCGAACTGGAAACGAGCGTGATGCTGCATCTGCGCCCCGACCTCGTCCGGCCGCTCGACGAGGCCGGGCCGGGCACGGAGCACCTGCCGCACATCCCGGCGATGCGCTCGCGCTGGGCGTGGGCACCGCGTCCGTGGACCGAGATCACCGACGATACGGGCGTGGGCAACCCGAAGGCCGCTGCTGCCGCGAAGGGCGCGGCGGCGCTGGACGCCGTTGCCGAAGCGCTGGCCGACCTGCTCGTGGCGCTCGACGCCACACCCCGCGACCGTCTCTACCGACCGTCCGATTAGGAGGCGTCTTGACTGCACGAGTTGGATGCATTCACCGTCACGGCGGCCGTTTCGGATGTGCGTCCCTCAGCTTTAGCCGTGAGCGTGCCGCTCGTTACTGTACCCGTGACCGACAACAATGGTGCAATATTCGCCGGGAGTGTCACCGTGACCGTCCACGGCAGCGTGACCGACGCGACGGTTGTGATGCCCGTGCTTCCCGAAATCGGTGCAGCGCTGCGATAGCTGATCCCAGAGACGGTTCCTCGATCAGACGCGTTCACCGTGTAGGTGTAGAGCAACGACGTGCCGGCCGCCGTGGCGGACACGTTCAGACTGCACGCCTTCGGGTCGACGGAATCGGAGGAGTCGCACGCGGCCAGTGGTAGGGCGACCAGTGCGAGTAGGGCGATAGAGCGACGCATAGACAAGGGGGAGAGGAAGGAGGGTACGGAGAGGTAAAGGAGTCAGGCCGCATTTCCGACAAGCGCCTCGATCTCGTCGGCGGTTTCGGCAAGATGCGGCCCCAGCACGCGCGCGCCGTCGTCGGTCACCAAGACGTCGTGTTCGATGCGGATGCCGCCCAAGCCGCGCAGCGGCTCCAGGGCGTCGTAGGCGACAAACTCGCGGAACCGACCGCCGGCCTGCCATTGGTCGATCAGTGCGGGAATGAGGTACAGCCCCGGCTCCACCGTAACGACGTGCCCGGCCACGAGCGGTTTGGCCATCCGCAGGTACGCGGTGCCGAACTGGGTGGAGCGCGGCAGGTCTTCGTCGTAGCCGACATGGTCTTCGCCGAGGCCCTCCATGTCGTGCACGTCGAGGCCCATTTGGTGGCCAAGGCCGTGCGGGAAGAAGAGCGCGTGCGCTCCCTGCGCCACCGCATCGTCCACCCGCCCCTTCATCAGACCCAAATCCACCAGCCGCTCCACCATCGTCCGCGCCGCCAGCAGGTGCAGGTCGAAGTAGCGAACGCCCGGACGAATCGCAGCCACCACGGCGCGGTTGGCGGCGTAGACGGCGTCGTAGAGGTCGCGCTGGATCGGCGAGAAGCGGCCCGAAACCGGCCAGGTGCGCGTGAGATCGGAGGCATAGCCCTTCGGCGACGTTGCGCCGAGATCCATCAGCAGCAGATCGCCGTCGCGCATCGTGTTGTCGTACGACACGTTGTGCAGCGTCTCGCCGCGCACCGAGCAGATCAGCCCGTACGCCAGCCGCCGCCCGTGTGCCAAGACGATGCCTTCGGCCACGCCTCCCACCTCGTATTCCTTGATTCCGGGCCGAGTGGCCTGCATCGCCGCCTCAAACGCCTTCGACGTGACGCCAAGCGCATCCTCGATCTCAGCGATCTCCTCGGCGGATTTGCGCTCGCGCTGCGCTACGACGGCGTGGATCAGGTCGAGCGACGCCCGCTCCTTCGCCTCTGCCGCGTCGATGCCCAGCGCGGCCAGTTGGGCGAAATGGTTCGGGCGGTACGGCGGAAGGAAATGCACCACGCGCCCAGAGGCCTGTGCAGCCTTCAGCGCACCGGCCAGTTCGGCCAGCGGCGCGGTGCGTCCGATGCCGCCTTGCGCGGCGAGGTCGGCCACCGAAGGCACCGGCCCCGTCCAGACGATGTCCTCCATCGACACGTCGTTGCCGTAGAGCGTGGCCGCGCCGGTGCTGGCGTCGAGCACCAATGCAAAGCCGGGCTGGTTGGGGCCACCGTAGTAGCGCACCGAGCCGTCTTGCCAGTACGGGTACACGTTGCCGCGGTAGTTCATCGGGGCCTCGTCGTTGGAAAACAGGACGATCAGCCCGTCCCCAACGGCTTCGGCCAGCGCGTTGCGGCGGGCGCAGTAGGTGTCGGACGCGAACATGGAAGGATAGAGGATGAGACCGGGACTCGGACCGATCCGGCGCGGGAGGGTTCCTCCACGGCAGACATCCATCCGGTCGCGTGGGCTTCTTGCGTGAGGCTAAAAGCCCCAACGCCCACACGCGCTAAGCGTCGGAGGTACCAACTGCCCGGCGGCTAAGCCGAACGACGCATTCGACATGGCTGGTGTGTGGAAACATATCCACCGGCTGCACGGCGTCGATGCGGTAGCTATCGCCGGAGGCGTCGCGCAGTACGGCGAGGTCGCGGGCCTGCGTCTGCGGATTGCACGACACGTATACGATGCGCTCCGGAGCCAGCCGTGCAATCTCGGCCATCACCTTCGGGTGAACGCCCGCCCGTGGCGGATCGAGAAGGAGCACGTCAGGATGTCCGTGTTCGGCCACAAACGCGGCCGTGAAAACGGTGAGCATGTCGCCCGTCACGAACGTCGTGTTGGCGATGCCGTTGCGCGCGGCGTTGGCCGTGGCGTTTTCGATGGCTTCGGGCACCAGTTCGACGCCCACGACGTGCCGCACATGCGGGGCGCAGAAGAGGCTGATCGTCCCCGCGCCACAATACAGATCGTAGAGCAAATCGTCGGGGCGCAGGTCGGCAAAGCGCCGGGCCACGTCGTACAAAACCTCCGCACCAATGGTATTGGTCTGGAAAAATGCATTCGGCGCAATCTCGAACGTCAGCTCGCCGATCCGATCGTGCAGCACTCCCAATCCGAACACCGTCTCCACCTCGGCGTCAAGGGAGGTGGGGCCAAGGCCGGTGTGGACGGTGCGGACGAACGTCGTCACCTCCGGAAACTCGGATTGCAGCATCGCCGCGACGTCTTCAACGACGTCGTCGCAACGGCCGTTCGTGACGAGGTTCACGAGCGTCTCGCCGGTGTGCTCCCCGTGCCGCACAATCAGGTGCCGCAGCATCCCCTCGTGCGAGCGTTGCCCGTAGGCCGTCCAGCCGCGTTCGAGTGCGAGGCCACGAATCCGATTCACCAACGCCGCCGAAAGCTCGGATTGAAGGTGGCATTCGTGCAGATCAAGCACCTTGGCGAACGAGCCGGGAGCGTGCAGTCCCAGGGCAAAATCTTTGGGGAACGGGGGACTCGTTGCCGGTTGTCTGTCGCCGGAGGGATCGAGCTGCTCGGTGGTGGCCTCGGATGCGGCCTCCTTTTCCGCTCGAATCTCTTCCCACGTCTTCCAGCGCTCGTCGGCGAAGGAAAACTCCATCTTGTTGCGGTACAAAAACACGCGGGGGCTGCCGAGCGTGGGCCGCACCTCCGGAACGTCGAGGCCTCCGGTGCGCACGAGCGCATCCTCCACGCCTTGCCTCTTCATCTCCAGTTGCGCCGGGTAGTCCACCTGCTGCCACTTGCAGCCGCCGCAGGTGCCGAAGTATGCACAACGCGGCGCAACCCGCAGCGGCGACGGTTCGAGAAGCGCTTCAAGCCGAGCCTCGGCGTGGCGTTTTTTGGTAGCGAGCACCTGCACACGGGCGCGGTCGCCCGGCACCGCCCCGGCCACGAACACGACCCGCCCGTCGGCAGCACGTCCGAGGCTCTTGCCGCGGTCGGCAAAAGCGGTGAGGTCGAGGTCAAGCACGTCGCCGCGTTTCATAGGTAGAGGGCTGGATTCTGGGACGTATCCCGCAAAGTCAATGCACGCGTAGCAAAGGCGTCCCGTCGCCATGTCGGCCATGCGACGAGGATACCCCGGTTACGCATCGCCCGTGCGGATCTGTGTTGGGATGGGCGCTTCCGACCGGGAACGGCCATACGGATCAAAAGGCGTGGCCGAGGCCAAAGTAAAAGGTCGGACGAAGGCCGTACGGCATGAATGTGCCGGGGAGGGCCGGATCGAGCAGTCGAGTGGCCACGTCGAAACGAAGCACAAGAAACGGGTACGCCACGCGCAGGCCAAGGCCTGTCCCCACGCCGAGTTCGCCCAACGCGTCGGGCAGGCGAAAGACCGCCCCCTGCGTGGACGCGCCGGGGTTGCCCGCGCGCAGCCACACGTTGCCCGCGTCGACGAACGACGCGCCGATCCATTCCGCGCCGAAGAGCAGCGGAACGAGCGTGCGTCGCACTTCCGCCGAGGCCTCAAGGCGCACATCGCCGCCGAGGATGTTGGCCACGCCGCGCTCGGCGCTGGCGCTTCCGGGGCCAAGTTCGCGCAGGCTCCAGCCACGAACGCTGCTGGCCCCTCCCGCGTAAAAGCGCCGGTCGAACGGCACCAACCCCGACGCGCCCAGCGCCACCGCCACGCCCGCACTGGCATGCACGGCCACGACGGTGATTGGGGTGACGGGCCAGTAGCGCCGCGCATCCACCGAGAACCGCACATACGGCCGGTAGACCAGTTCGCCGCCCCCCGGGCCGGGCACGGTGGACGAGACGGTGTCGGGGGTGAACATGTACCGATCGGCAAAGGCTTCGAGCAGTCCGCCCGCACCTACCGACGCTTCAAGGGCCATGCCGGAGCGACGCTGAATGGGCTGTGTTGTGCTGTACCGCAGCGTGTACCGAAACGCCGCGTTCGACGACGGGCGCGTGTAGTCCTCCAGCAGCCGCTCGCGCTCTACCGGATCGAGCGTAGCCGGCAGCCGCGACAAAAACGCCTCGCCGAATCCGTCAAGCGTGTCGGGGTTGGACAATGCGGCATCAGGTAGATCGAACGCCGAAGAGAGCGCCGGTGTGTGGGCGAGGTCGTAGCGCAATCGCAATCCCAGTCGCGCCCGCAAAACCAGCCGTAGTTCATCGCGGCGGGCCGTCAGCAGCGACAACGACGCCGTTGTGCGCACGCCCCTCGCCGCGAGCGGGCGCAGCAGCGCGCCAAACGGGGCGGCCGCGTACGGTGCCGCTACGCTTGCCGACGTCTCGAACTGACGGCTCGACGAGAGGCCGCCGTCGAGCGTTCCGGCCACCGAACCGGCTACCCGCAGCCGAAACGCTTCGCCACGCCCGAACAGGTTCAGGTTGTCGTACGACGCGCCAAGTCCCGTGCCTACCTCGCCGTCGCTGCCTTGCAACACCCCCGTACGTTGCAGCACGAACGCATCGAGACGCAAGCTATGACGGGGATGCGTACGCGCCACCAAACGGTGCGGCAAATACGGCACACCGTCCACCCGAAAGGTGTCGGCCCAGACGGCCACGAGGTCGGTGAAGGCGAACACACCCGAGGCGTCGAGGCGTCGCTTCGTGTCGGCAAGGGCGCTGGCCCGATACGGTTCGCCCGGCCGCCCGCCGAGGGCATCGCGCACCATCGTCGGGCGGAGACGGCGGTCGTTGGCGACGGTAACCGTCACCGCGAGACGCGGATCGTCGGCAATTTTCCACACCTTCGTACGCGGCTGGGCCGACGGCACCGGCCCGTCGATCTCGGCGTCGAACCCGCCAAAGCGGTAGCGCTCGCCTGGCCGAACGCGCAGCGCCAGCGCCAACGTCGTGTCTTCGGGAGCGCCGTCGAGGAAGGCTCGTACCGAGTCGGCGGTAACGGCGGCGTAGCCGTCGTCGCGCAGGGTGGCGAGAATGCGCTGCCGCTCGTCCACAAGTAGGCGTTCGGAGTACCGCGTCTCGCGAGGCACAAACGACGCCCCTCGGAACACCCGCACCGCGCCGTCTTCGACCGGCCCCTTCGGCACGAGCAGCGACGACCGGGCCAGCCGCTCGGCAAGCGGCGCGGGCGCATCAACCACCACCCGCTCGATCCGCGTGACCGGGCCGGGCGCTATCGCGAACACCACCCGCACCGGCGTTTCGTGCCCGCTGCGGCGCAGCGTGTCGAGGCGTGCGGTTACCGCGGCGCGGCGGTAGCCCTCTTGGGTAAGCAGCATGCGCAGCCGCTCGGCGTCGGCCGACACAAGCGCCAAATCCACATACGCGGGCGGCTCGCCGAGGTCTTGCAGCGCCTGCCCAAGCCGTCCGCCGCGCCGTTCCCCGGTGCGGTAGAGCCACAACCACCAAGTGGCCCCCGGAAGGTTGAGGAAACGGCGGTTGGGCTGCGTGCGGATGCTCGCCAGCAGCGTTTCCATCGGCAGCACCGCTGGCCCGGCGATGCGCACCTCAACCACGCGGGCGGTATCCGAGGATACGAGGGGCTGCGCTCGCGCCGCGCCCACCGTTACCGCCAACGCAGCGGCGGCACGCACAAAAGCCCGGACGGCGCGGAGCGCTCCGGGCTTTGGGCAATACAACGGTATGGGGTACGCCACGCGGCTTACTCGTCCTCGTAGTAAAAGTCGTCGTCGCCCGTCGGGTAGTCCGGCCAAACCTCTTCGATGCTCTCGTACGGCTCGCCATCGTCCTCAATGGCCATCAGGTTTTCCACGACTTCCACCGGCGCACCCGTGCGGTCGGCGTAGTCAATCAGCTCATCTTTGGTGGCCGGCCACGGCGCGTCTTCGAGGTAGGAAGCCAGTTCAAGCGTCCAGTACATGGCAGGAAAGGTGGATGGAAAGAAGTCGGACGACGGAAGCCCGGATGATTCGTGCGGGTTCCGCGCCGGGAGTGTTTCTCCGCCGGGAAACCGAGGTTCATCCAAAAGCCGCCTCGGATCGCATCCGAGACGGCTTACAGGAAGGGCGCGCCGCGTGTCAGTCGAGGGAAACGGGAGACGCCGCCGGGTCCACCTGCGCCCTCAGCCTGAGGAACTCGGCAGGTGTAAGGCCAGGGGCCATAAACGGCGCAGGATCGATGGGCTGGTTGTCGGCGGTGCGCACCTCGTAGTGCACATGCGGGCCGGTCGAGCGCCCGGTGTTGCCCGACAAGGCGATCTTGTCGCCGCGCAGCACCTTCTGGCCGCGCCGCACCAGCGGGCGTGAGAGGTGGGCAAAGCGCGTGACGTATCCCGATGCCGGGTGCTGGATTTCAACCACGTTGCCGTAGCTGCCCATCGGGCCGGCCGACTTGACGACGCCATCGGCAGGGGCCACCACGCTCGTACCCACCGGCACCACGATGTCCACGCCGCTGTGCAGCTGGACAACACCGAGGATCGGGTGACGGCGCATGCCAAAGCCCGACAGGACCTGCCCGGCGGTAGGCATCAGCGCCGGAAGCTCGCCGAGACTGGCCTCGTAGTGGTCGGCCATGGGCTGGAGCTGACGGTAGCTGGCGGCTTGAAGGTTGAGCATCCGCTCGACCTGGTCGGCCGTGGCCGTGGCCTCGCGCACCACCGAGGCCGAGGCCGCCGTCAGCCCCGGCGGCACTGCCGCGTTGGGGTCGGCTCCGCCCACACCCATCTGGCGCGTCTCTTCCGGAATGGAAGGGGCTTGCAACAGCGTGCGGTAGAGGTGCTCGTCGCGGTCGGCCAATTCGTTGATCCGGCGTTCGAACGTGCGAAGGCGAACCCGGGTGAGCGCCAGTTGCTGCTGCAGCGCCGTGCGCTCGGCCATCAGCGTCTCGCTGGCGACGATTTGCGCCTTCGGCGGCTCGGTCAGCGACTGAACACCGAGGGTGCCGCCAAGCGTAAGCGCAGCCACGACGAGGGCTTGGGTTACGGGGCCAGGTCGATTCGGCTTCGCTTCGGCGTAGCGGTCGCGCTCGTGGTCGTAATAAAAATACCGGTTGCGTGCCATTACATAGAGGGGGCTGGAGCCGCCAAGCGGCGTAGCGTATCAAGCTGCCCGAGCGTCGGGGGAAGCGCGGCGGGAACACGAAAGTAACACGCCAAGCAGCCGGAAGCAACCCTTTTTTTGCCCGGTCTGTTACCTTTGGGCGCTCAGCGACGGCAAACGGCCATTTCGACCGTTCCTTACCGCGAACTTCGCTCGGCGTTCACCGAGGGTTCGTGGCGCAACCGTCGTTTTCCCAAGCACTTGGCTTTCCCGAGCGTGGCAAGCAAGCTTATTCGCGGTCGTTCTCGAAATACACGCCCATGCGCCCGGGAGAGCCGCTGCTCTTATCGGCGATACGCTGGGCAAGGCGCTCGGCAAAGACTTCGGCTGGATCGTAACCGTAGTGCCGAAGCAGGTAGTTCATGGCAATCACTTCGCAAATCACCGTCACGTTTTTGCCGGGGGTGATGGGCAACTTGACCTCGGGAAGTTTCACCCCAAGCAGGTCGTACGACCCGTCGGCCATACCAAGCCGGGTGTACTCCTCGTCCTTGTCCCACATCATCATCTGCACGACCACCTCGATGCGTTTTTGGAAGCGCACCGCCCGCACACCAAACATCGACCGGATGTCGAGCAGCCCCAAGCCTCGGATCTCCATGAAATGCTGGACGAGATCCGTACCCGCCCCCATTACCACCGTCTCTTCGGTGCGCGTAGCTACCACCACATCGTCGGCCACGAGCCGGTGGCCGCGCTCCACCAGATCGAGCGCCACTTCGCTCTTGCCGATGCCACTGCGGCCCATCAGCAGCATGCCCACGCCGTAAACATCCACCAACGACCCATGAAGCGTGGTGTACGGCGCAAACAGGTCGTTGAGATACCCGTCCAAAAGCGCCATAAAGCGGGTTGTGGGCATCGCGGTCGCCAATACCGGCACGCCAGCTTCGGTCGCCAGTGCCAGCGAATCGCTGCCCGGAACGTTGCCGTTCGTGTAGATGAGCACCGGAACATCGAAGCCGACCAAACGCCGGACGGCACGGTGGCGTTCGTCCTCCGGCAGCGATTCGAGGTAGCGCGACTCCGTGTTGCCCAGTATCTGGATGCGCTGCGGCTGGAAGTGATCGGCATATCCGGCCAGCACCAGACCTGGACGGTGCAGGTTGTCTTCTACCACCTGGCGGCTCTCCAGGGGCACCTCGTTGAGACGGGTAAGCTCCACTCCCACCCGTTGGTGCATCTGCTCCACGACGGAGGCAAGGGGGGCGGATTCTCGCTGTAAGGTTTTGGCCGACGGCATGCGGGATGTTCGGACGGCGAACGGCGAGTCGCGAACATCGAGGCCCCATCGTGCACCCGTCGCTCAATACTCGCCGCTCGGATTAAGGGACTTCGACAGCGTCGAGCAGACGCTGCACCAGATCGTTGGACGAGACGCCCTCGGCTTCGGCCTCGAAGGTGAGCGTGAGCCGGTGGCGGAGCACGTCGTGGGCCACGGCCCGCACATCGTCGGGAGTGACGTAGGCGCGGTGTTGCAGGAAAGCGTGGGCGCGGCTGGCCAGGGCAAGCGCGATGGTGGCACGAGGGCTGGCCCCGAAGGCGACGAGGCCTTGCATGCCCTGCACCCGGTACCGAGCGGGCTGCCGCGACGCCACGACGAGGTCTACGATGTACGCCTCGACGCGCTCGTCCATGTACAGCCCCGACAGCAGAGAACGGGCGGCCAGTACCTCCTGCGGCCCCGCCACCGGCTTGGCCTGCGGCGTGCCGGTCGTACGGGCCATCCGCCGAAGAATCGTCAGCTCTTCCTCGCGGGTCGGGTAGCCGACCTTGATTTTAAGCATGAACCGATCCACTTGCGCCTCGGGCAGCGGGTAGGTGCCCTCCTGTTCCACCGGGTTCTGGGTGGCGAGCACGAGGAACGGCTCGCTCAGTTTGTACGTCGTCTCGCCGATGGTGACTTGCCGTTCCTGCATCGCCTCCAAGAGTGCCGACTGCACCTTGGCCGGGGCGCGGTTGATCTCGTCGGCGAGCAGCAGGTTGGTGAATACCGGGCCTTTGCGGACGAAGTAGCTGCCCTGCTGCGGGTTGTAGACGAGCGTGCCGACTAGGTCGGCGGGCAGCAAGTCCGGGGTAAACTGAATGCGCTGAAACGGCACAGAAAGCGCGTCGGCAAGCGCCGACACAGCCAGTGTCTTGGCCAGACCAGGAACGCCTTCGAGCAGGACGTGCCCGCCCGCGAGCAGCCCGATCACCAGCCGTTCTACGACGTAGCGCTGGCCTACGACCACCGTCCCCACTTCTTCGAACAAACGATTCACCCACTCGCGGTGACGGTTCACCTCGTCGGTGACGCGGGCAAGGTCGAAGGGCTGTGCAGCAGCAACGGTTGACATACAAACAAGGAGACCGAGAACATCAAGCTGTGGAAAGATAGGACGCCGAGCCGGCCGTTGGCGGACAAGGCGCGTGTCAACGTCAGCTTCCGCCGAGGTAGATGCCCGAGGGGAGATCCTAAGGATGCCGTTCGTACCGGATACGTTGACGCTATTCTTACCTCCCTACGCCGCGCAACCACGCCTCGCCGGGCATCTTGCGGCCGCCTTCGGGCTGAACTTCGACGAGGCGAAGCGCCTTGCCGTCGCCCGCCACAAACACTGCGTGCGGGCCGTCCCATGCAAACGTGCCCCCCTCCGCTTCGACGGGCGCTCCAACCTGCGTGCGCAGCACCTTGAGTGTCTTGCCGTCGGGCAGCGCCAGCCACGCGCCCGGCGCGGGCGAGAACCCCCGGGCGTGGTTGTGCAACGCTTTTGCCGACCGGGTCGCGTCGAGGCGACCTTCTTCGCGGAACAGTTTGGGCGCGGGCGTAGCAAGCGCGTCGTCCTGCGGCTGCGGCGAGAGCGTGCCGCCGAGCAGGCCCTTCGCGGTTTCGACGACGAGGTCGGCTCCGAGGTGCTGCAACCGTTCGGCCACATCGCCCGCGGTCTCGTCCGGCCCGATGGGCGTTTCGACGGTGAGCAGGATCGAGCCGGTATCAACCGTTTCCTTCAACAGAAACGTCGTCGCGCCGGTCGTCGTCGCACCATCCATCACGGCACGCTGAATCGGCGCAGCCCCACGGTATTGGGGCAAGAGCGAGCCGTGCAGGTTAAACGCACCGAGGCGTGCTTGCGTAAAGACGGCGGCCGGAAGAATCTTGAAGGCCACCACCACGATCAGATCGGGCGCGGCGGCGGCGATCTCGTCGGCAAACGCCGGGTCTTTCACCGACGTGGGCGTGGAGACGGGCAGATCGTGACGCAGCGCCGCGACCTTCACCGCCGACGGCTGGTCGGGCTTCCCGCGCCGCCCTGGCGCGTCAGGCGTGGTGACAACGAGCACCGGCGGTAGTCCGGCGGCCACGAGTGCGTCGAGCGATGCCGCGGCAAACGCGGGCGTGCCCATAAAAACGAGGCGTGGCGAAGCAGCGGGGGAAGTCACGGAGCAGGCGAAGAAAAGCCGTAAACGCCCTGCCCCGCCGATCCGTTCGCGTCACATGCGGGTGCGCTCGTCCCAGACCGGCTCCAAGAGTTGGTACTGGTTGCCGCCCCGGTCGATGAACACGAAGCGCCGCCCGAGGCGCGGATAGTACCACACTTCGTAGGGTCGGACGCTTTGGTTGTTGGGGCGGTTGTCCACATGTTCCGGTTCGCCGAACTGGATCAGTACGCCGCCGCGGTCGGTCATCCAGCCTTGCTCAATGCTGGAGTAGCGACGGTTCGCGGTGGCCACGCGGGCGTAATATTCCTCCTGCCGCTCGTTGCGCTCCGTGCCGGGCGTGGGGTCGAGCCGCCGCCAGAACGCATGGAAGCGTTCGAGTTTTTCCTCCGACGTTCGGGCGTTTCGCATCTCGCGCATCTCACGGTCGCGGGCGATGTAGCGCAGCTGCGCGATGGCCGCGTCGAGGTCGCGGGGGCCATTGGCACTGGGCACCAGTTCCACCTCGGTGTCCGCAGTGGCCAACGCCGCACCGTTTTCAGCACTCAGGCGTACGCGCACACGGTACATCCCAGCGCTGAGGCCATCGAGGGGCAAGCTTACGGCCAACGGAGACGTCCCCGCCCGTAGCGTTGAGACGGTGCTGAAGCCTTTGATCGTACGTCGCCCCTGCACGATCTCGTGGCTGATGCGCACCCGGGTCGGCGCAGCAGTGTACGCTTCGGCGTAAACCTGAAGCCCGCCCTCGTCCATCGCCATCAAACCTGTTGCGTGCGGGACAATCGTTCCGGTGCCCTCGTCGTATCGGTCAATCAACACAGCGTCGGAGAGTGCCACCGGCGCTGAGAGATCGCGCACGGTATGGACGATCTGCCGCGTCACGGTGCGGTGCGTAGCTTCGTCTTCCAGTTCGAGACGAACGACGTACGACCCCGGCGGCACATCGAAGGCCTGGTACGACCGGTCGGCAATTCCGTTCGAGCGGGTTACGGCGTAGGCCGTGGCCGCCACATCGCGGTTCCATGTACGCGACGCCACGCGCCCCACCGGACGGCCTCGGCGGTCAGCCGAAAACAGCGTGGCCGTTACGTTGTAGTGCGCTTGAAAGCCCGACGGCACGTTTGTGAACGTCAGCCCGCTGTGCGGCACGCGCAAGTAGACGTCGAGGCGCGTGCGGCCCGGCTGTTCGCTGCGCACCGAAACAAGTTCGGCATCCACCTGCGCCGCAGCCGGAGCGGCTGCGGCAAAGACCAACAGAGCAAAACCAAGACGAAGGCGCATCGGGGCGCGGGTGAGCAGAGAACCAACGAAAGATCAGGCACCGTCCGTATGCGCTGCCGGTCGATCCAGACGAGCCGTCGAAACGGCAGGCCGAGTCGTCCGACATGCCCGCCGGCCCGATCAGCCGAAGAGCGCCGCAACGAAGCGGGCGCGGTCGAACACCTGGAGGTCTTCCACGCGCTCGCCCACACCGATGTATTTTACGGGAATGCCGAACTCGTTGGAAATCCCAATCGCAATGCCCCCTTTGGCGGTGCCGTCGAGCTTGGTGAGCACGAGGCCGGTCACCTGAACGGACTTCGTGAACTCGATGGCCTGCTGAATGGCGTTCTGCCCGGTGGAAGCGTCGAGCACGAGCAGCACTTCGTGCGGCGCACCCGGCGCTTGACGGTCCATCACACGTTTGATCTTGCTCAGCTCGTCCATCAAACCGCCCTTCGTGTGCAGACGCCCGGCGGTGTCGATGATCACGACGTCGGCGTTGCGGGCCTTTGCCGAGGCGATGGTGTCGAAGGCGACGGCGGCGGGGTCGGCCCCGTGGCCTTGCTTGACGATCGGCACGTCGACGCGCTGCGCCCAGATGTCGAGTTGCTCGGTGGCGGCGGCGCGGAACGTGTCGGCCGCGCCCAGCACCACGCTCTTGCCCGCCTGCTTGTAGCGGTAGGCCAGCTTGCCGATGGTGGTCGTTTTGCCCACGCCGTTGACGCCTACCACCATGATGACGTGCGGATGGTTGGGCAGGGGCGCGGCGAAATCGGCGGGGCGATCGGCAGAGGTGCCGAGCAGCAGGCTGGCGATCTCGTCCTGAACGAGCAGGTTGAGTTCCTGCGCCGTCGCGTACTTGTCGCGCTTGACCCGGTCTTGGACACGCTGGACGATGTCGAGAGTCGTCTTTACGCCCACGTCGGATGTGACGAGCGCGTCTTCGAGGCCGTCGAGGAAGTCGTCGTCTACCGTGTCCTTGCCCGCTACGAGCCGGGAGAGCTTGCCGATGAAGGAGTCGCGGGTGGCAGAGAGGCCATCTTCAAGCCGCGCTTGTTCGGGAGTGTGCTCAGGCTCAACGGCGAGCGGGGCCTGTTCGGGGTGGGTGCGTTTGAATCGGTCAAAAAAACCCATAGGGTGGCTACTGGCTACTGGCTACTGGCTACTGGCTACTGGCTCTTGAACATCGGTGGAGGGCGGAGTTCCAGCGGATGAGGGTGTTACGACAGAGGCATAGCGCATACCGAGCACGAAGCGAACGAGGTAGGCGACAAACGACAGGGCGAGCAAGACGGTTGTGCTCATCAGGAGAACACCTCGCAACGGAGGGTCGGCGCGGAGCACGAGTGCTAACGCCAGTAGAGCGAAGGACGCACTGTAGAGTTTGCCGAGCATGAGGCTTGGCGGCACAATCCGCGCACGGCGGGCCAGCACAACGCCCCCAGCCACGATCAGGACGTCGCGCAACAGCGCTACCCCAACGAGCCAAAACGGTAAGCGCGGCTCGGACACGCGAAACACGAGAGCCAATCCGACCAGCACGATGGCGAGCTTGTCGGCCAGCGGATCAAGCACCTTGCCCCATTCCGACACCGAATGCATCGACCGGGCGATCACGCCGTCGAGCCAGTCGGTGAAGATGCCCACAACCAGAAGCAGCGCCACCCATCGAAGCGGACCGTCTTGCCAGATCAGCCATGCCAACGGCAACGTAAGCACTGTACGGGCGAGGCTGAGCACGTTGGGAACCGTCCAAAACACGCCGAGCGACCGGTGCACGGGCGGCACTGGACGTGAATCGTCGGGCGGCGGCGTGGAAACGGTAGCCATCGAAGAGGGTACGCGCCGGAGCGGCCGAAAGTTTGAAACCCCATACCGCTTTGCCCTTCCGTATGGCCATGCATCGCCCACTCGTCTGGTTTGCCGCAGGCTTGGCCGTCCACACAGTAGCCTGCGTGTGGCTAAGGCGAGGCGTTCGGAAGGCGCAGGCCGAACCGTCCCCCGAGCCGTCTCCCGATACGCCGCTGTCGGTCGTCGTGGCCGCCAAAAACGAATCCGAACGGCTTGCCCCGCTAATGGCCGCCCTCGACGCGCAAACGCACAGGCCGCTGGAAATCGTGGTCGTAGACGACGGCTCCACCGACGGCACGCGCCGCATGCTCGACGCATGGGCTTCGCGCAATCCGAAGGTGTCGGTGGTGGGCAATAGCGGCCCTCCCGGCAAGAAGGGCGCACTCGCCACCGGCATCGCCGCCGCCCGCCACGACGCGCTCGCGCTCACCGACGCCGACTGCGCTCCGCCGCCGGGCTGGGCTGCCAGCCTCGCAAAGCGTCTGGCTCCGCATCCCTCTCCTGTGGTCGTCGGATATGCACCGTACCGCCGCGCCCCCGGCCTGCTCAACGCCGCCGCCCGCTACGAGACGCTCGTCACCGGGATGCTCACCGCTGCCGCCGTCGGACAAGGGCATCCGTACATGGCCTTCGGAGCCAACCTCGCGTATCCTCGAAGCGTTTTTCGGGACGTTGACGGATTCGACGGACACGAGACACTACTCTCCGGCGACGACGATCTTTTCGTACAGGCTGTCCACCGCCAACACTCCGCCCCCATCGTTTTCGCCTTCGGCCCCGACACGTACGTCCCGTCCGACGCTCCCACGACGTGGCGCGGCTGGATGCACCAAAAGATGCGGCACCTCTCCGACGGACGGCACTACCCCACGAACGTGCAGACCGCTCTGACCGTCTACCACCTCACCGCGCACCTGCTCTGGCTCGCGCCGCTCGTGTCGGGATGGCCCGGCGCGGCGCTGCTGGCGGCTCGGCTGGCCATGCACGGGTGGGCGCTGCGCCCGTTCGCCGACGCCGTGGGCGAGTCGGATCTGGTGGCGAAGTCGCCGGCGCTGGAACTCGTTTACACACTGCACCACGCTCTGCTTGCGCCCCGCGCTCTGCTCGGCACGCTCCGGCGCTGGTAGCCGTCGTCAGTTCGTCGTCGTCGGGGCCGCGCCAAACAGGTGCACGAACTGCACGCAGTGGATGAGCACGCTCTTGTACGCGGCGAGCGACAGGTCGTCGGGGAGGTCGTAGACCTGGCCGCCAGATGTGTGCATCAGCGGCGCGACGATCCGCGCGCCGGGGCCGTTGGCGTTGGTGTTGCCGGCGTCGGCGACGGGCAGCGGCGAGAGCAGCACGTGCAGGTCAGGGCCGCCGTCGGTCTTGAAATCGTTTTCGAGCACGAGCCGCAAATCGCCCGAGGCCGTCCGCTCGATCCGGACGAAGCCGTCGGTGCTCTGGCCGCCTTTGTCCACGAACATCGAGCGTACGAGCACGACGTCGGTGGCCGGCGGCGCGTCTTCGCCGGAGTGGGACGTGTAGTCGCACCCTACGGCGGCGAGTGCAAGAAGCGGGAAGAGGCGGTGCATAAGAACCGGGGTTTCATCGCCATAACGCCGCCCTTGCCGATGGGTTTAGGGCAATTCAACGTCCCCAGATTGGGTCGGACGGTCGAGGCGGTAGACGAGGCAGTCGTCTTCGCCAAACCGCCGAGGCCCGACAATCCGGAAGCCTTCGCGCTCGTAAAACCGACACGCCCGATCGTTCGATTCGAGCGGATCAAGCAGGATGGTGTGCACCGTCGGATCGGCGAAACAGCGTTCGACGGCCAGCCGCAGCATCTCCGCCCCAAGGCCGCGCCCCCGATCCTCCGGCGCACCGATCCAAAGATCCAGCGCCCGAAAGCCCGGCGGCATCGCGCCCCAATACACCGTCGCGTCACGGTGCGGATCGAGGATCTGCACGACGCCCAGCGGCCGCCCGTCGACTTCGGCGAGGAACGTGTCGTACCCGTCGAGGGCAAACGAATCTTCCCAGTCCCAATCGTTGTCGTCATCGATGCCCGTGGCCGCCCGGACGTCCGGGTCGACATCCCACCGCTTCAGCAGCGGCAAATCGTCGAGCGTGGCGGGGCGAAGGAGCATGGCGGTACGGGTAGGATCAGCGCTCCGTTTCCGTTGGGGTACGCAACCACGCGAGGGCGTTGAGCACGATCCGCCGCCACGCCGTGCTGTCGGGGCCACCCACGCCGTGCGCGCCAAAAACGTCGGTAGAGCCAAGATGGACGACCGCCCCACGGCCGCCCACAGAGCTTCTCACGACGAATGCGCCGAAGGCGGGTTGCCCAAAATGCGTGGCGGGCAAAAGCGCCAGCACGCGGTCCGTGGCAGATGCCGTATCGGGCACGCCGTCGAGTTCGCGGGAGACAAGATGCAGGCTGGAATCCGCCCCCAGCGCAACACCGTCGAGCAGCGGATGACTGGGCTGCCGCATGCGGAACCGTGCGTCGTTCGTCCCGAAGCCGCCATGCGCGAACGATGCGGGGAAGGTGGCGGAGATCGGAAGGCCGAGACGAGCGTCGGTCCAAACGACGGTGCGCAGGCTGTCCGGGACGTCCGGATGCCTGGCCGCGTCTTCTTCCCAGTCTCGCACCACCGTGAGGCGCACGTTGCCGCTCGGCGCGCGCGCGCGGCGCATTTGCCACCACGCCGTGTTGCCGCTGAGCACGAGCAGCCGCCCTCCGCTCGCCACGAAGGCCTCGACGTTGCGGCGGGCTGCACGCGTCCAGTATTCGCTGTGCCCGACGATCACCAGCGTGCGTACACCATCCAGTTCGCCGGGCGTATCCAGATCGTCGTCGGCGAGGTAGCCGAGCGAGTCCCACGGCGACGGCGATGGTGTCCGTGCAATCCATGCCAAACCGGCGTCGAAGAACGCGCCGTGCTCGCGCTCGCTTGGACGGTGCGTACCGACGGTTCGGGCGCGGTCGCCATCGTCCGCGCTCAACCATGCCCGCAGGTGGGCCATCGTTGGCGCAGCAAGCAGCCGTTGCAACCGCCACGACGCCGAGGCGACGTACAGGCTCTTTCCCCCCGCTTGGCTGTACGCGGCGACTGTATGCGTGGGCACAACCAGCAGCGTCCGCGACGCGCCGGGCGCGGCCCGCACGACCAGCGGAATCCGTCCGTTAAGCCGGTAAACCCCGGGGCGAAGTCCCGCCAGCGGCAGCCGCACCGAAGCCGGAAACCGCGCATCTTCCCATGGTTGCTCCACCGTCGGCGCGGGCAGCACTGCTACGCCCGGCAGTTCTCGGACGGTGCGACCGGCGGCGTCTTCCAGCCGCAGCAAGCCGGTGTTCGTGCCCCACGGACGGCGGGCGGCGAGGTGAAACACCGCTGTGTCGTTCGGCGCGTACGACGACTGCGACGCGTATCCCGACCATCCGCCGCGCCACGCTTCCGGCCACGCCATCCGCACCACGAAGCATCCTGCCACGAACGCAAGGGCCACGCAGAAGCCAGCGGCAATCCGGCGGCGGCGGGCGGCGATCATGTTGGAGGGCACGCCTTGCGTCGGGATGGGTGTTTGCTGGTGCTTGAGAGGGTCAGCGCATGATGGAACACCCATTCTTCCGCGCTCACCCCTTCACGCCGCCGAGCGTGAGGCCGGAGATGAGGTAACGCGAGAGGCCGAGGAACAGCAGCACGACGGGAACAGACACGAGCAGCGCCCCCGCGGCGTACAGGCCCCACTGCGTCGTCATCGAGCCTTGAAACATCTTCAGGCCCAGCGGGAGGGTGAACATGTTCACATCTTGCAGGACGACATTCGCCACAACGTATTCGTTCCAAGCGCTCATAAACGAGAACAGCGCAGTGATGACGAGCGCGGGCGCGGCCAGCGGGAGGATCACGAGGCGGAACGCCTGCCACGGCGTGCACCCGTCGATGCGGGCGGCTTCTTCGAGCGCGGCAGGGATGGTGTCGTAGTAGCCCTTCATCTGCCACACGCAAAACGGCAGCGCCGTGGCCGAGTAGATAACGAGGATGCCGAGGTACGAGTTCAGCAGTTGCAGGTTGATGAGCACCACATAGAGCGGCAACAGCAGCATCGTGGCGGGAAACATCTGCGTCACGAGCAACCCTTTGAGCATCGCCCGGCGGCCCTTGAATTTGTACCGGGAGATGGCATACCCGGCGGTCGAGGCGAGTGCGACACCGGAGATCGTGACCACCGCCGACACGAACAGCGAGTTGGCCATCCACCGCAAAAACGGCGTCTCGGTGAGCAGTTCGCGGTAGTTGTTGAGCGTCGCGCCGTCGGGGATGACCTGCAGGCTGGTGGACAGCAGCTGGTCGCCAGGGCGCAGCGAGATGGTGAAGATGTACAGGATCGGATAGACGGCAATGAACGCAAAGAGCGCGATCACGGCGTACGAGCCGATCATACCGGCAAACTTCTTCGACTGCGGGCGGGCCATCGGGGCACAGGGAAACGAGGAATCTACGACGGAGAGCGCAGGATACATCCTCGGTGCGCCGACAAAGGTGCTGTTGCAACCTCAAAAAACGCACCTACGCTGCCCCGCACGTTTCTCGTCGGTGTACCCCAGAAGCACCGGGAACGCGGCGCTACCGCGCAAGCGTACCCTAAAGATGCCTCTTCCCAATTCTCCCTTTCCCGTCGCGGCCATCGCCCACCGCGTCCGCTCGGCCCAAAACGTGGGCGCGATGCTCCGCACCGCCGACGCCGCCGGACTGGCGCACCTCTACCTGACCGGCTTCACGCCCACGCCGGAGCATCCGTCGGTGCACAAAACGGCGCTCGGGGCCGAAGACTTCGTGCCGTGGTCGCACCACGACGACGCCGTCGCGCTCATCCGCCGTCTCCAAGCGGAGGGATGGACCGTCGTGGCGCTGGAGCAGACCTCCGCGCCGCGTCCGCTCGCGTCGTTCGCAGCGCCGGATTACCCTCTCGCGTTTGTGGTGGGCAACGAGGTCGAGGGCGTGTCTCCCGACGTGCTGGCGGCGTGCGACGCGGCAGTCGAGATCGAACAGTTCGGGCAGAAGCACTCGCTCAACGTGTCGGTCGCCTTCGGGATTGCCGCCTACGACTTTGTCCGGCGCTACCGTGCGCTTTCCGCCCAGCAAACCTGACAGGTTCGCGAGCCTATCAGGTTGACCGAAGGGGCGCGGCGGTATCTTGCCGGAAACCGCTTTTCCGGATGACCCTCGACTTCCCCGCCGTCTCCACCGACGCATGGCGGGCCGCACTCCAAAAAGAACTCGGCGACAAACCGATCGACCGCCTCACCTGGCAGATCGGGCCGGACGTGTCGCTGCCGCCGTTCGTGCGCGCCGACGACCTCGCCGAGCACGCGCCGCTCCTGCGCCGCATCGCCGCGCTGCTCCCACCGCACGCTCCGGCCCTCGCGCCGTGGACGGAGGCGCTCGAGACCGCTCCGTCCCAAGCGGAAGCACTCGAAGAAACCGGCGCGAACGTGGTGGACGTGCTCGCGGCGCTGGTGGCGCACGGCGCGGGCGTCGAGATCGTCGCGCCCGTCGGCCCCAACGTGCTGCTTGGTGCGGCGACGCTGCGGGCGCTGCGGCTCCTTGCGGCGCGGGTGCGCACCGATGCGGGGCTCGACCCGGCGGTGCGGATTCAGGCGGTGACCAGCCGGTTTTGGATGACGAAGGCCGCGCCGCACACCAACCTGCTCCGCGCCACGCTCGCCGCCGCGGCCGCGTTTCTGGGCCGCGCCGACACGCTTACCGTCCGCCCCCACGACCTGCTCACCGGGGCTTCGACGCACGGGCAGCGCATCGCCGAGAACGTCCACCACCTGCTCGTCCACGAAGGCCACCTCGCGGAAGACGCTGCGCAGAACGCCTACGCCCTCGACTTGCTCACCGCCCGCCTTGCCCGCGCCGCGTGGGAGAAGGCGCAGCACCTTCGCGCAGAAAACGAGGGATTGATCTTGAAGTCATTGCAGGACAACGGCTTAGCCGCATTTGCTGCCGTCGCAACTGGGAAGACGCGGCTGGTGGGGACGAACGCCTACGCCAGCGCCGACGACGTCGTGGGCGCGTTCGATGCCGAAGAGCGCCCCCGCCTCGCCCGCCCGGTTGAACAGGCCCGCGCTGCCGTAGAAGCCGCCCGCGCCGAACACGGCACGCCAACGATTGCGCTGCTGCGCTTCGGCGACGCGGCGATGTCCACCGCCCGCGCCACGTTCGCACGCGGCGTCCTCGCAACCTTGGGCCTCCCGGCAGACGAAACCGCCTCGGTGGAGGAGGCCGAGAACGCGCGGCTGGTGATCCTGTGCGCCGACGATGCCTCGTATCCCACCGAAGGGAGGCAGATTGCCCGGACGCTTGCGTCGTCGTGTGCCCCGCCGACGGTGTTCGTGGCCGGGCCGGAAGACGCCACGTTGCGCGGCTCGAACGTCCACGGCTTCGTCAACGCCCGGATGCCGCTTTTGAAGGCCGCGCAGTCGCTCGCCGACGCCGCCTTCGACGCCCACGGCGCACCCGGTGCGTGCGCGATCTAATCCTCCCCCCCGATGCGCCCCAATCGCCTGTCTCGCTCCCGGCAGCGCACGCCTCGCCGCCCGCCGCCGCCCGGAAAGTCGATGCCTTCGGGTCGCCTCGAAGCGTTTTCCGACGGCGTGATGGCGATCTTGATCACCATTATGGTGCTCGAACTGGCCGTGCCGCACCACCGAGGCCACGGCGTGGCCACCATGGCCGACCTGCGCCCGCTCGTCCCCGTGCTGCTCAGCTATGTGCTAAGCTTTGTATACCTCGGCATTTACTGGAACAACCACCACCACCTGCTACGCGCCGCGCCTCGGGTAAGCGGAGCCACGCTCTGGGCCAACCTGCACCTGCTCTTCTGGCTCTCGCTCGTACCCTTCGCCACCGCGTGGATGGGCGAAAACGGATTTGCCCCGCACACGCTCGCGCTCTACGGCATCGTCCTCTTCGGCTGCGGATTTGCGTATTTGCTGCTCGAAATCACGCTGATGCACACCGACGAGAGCATCTCCCAGCGGCTCCTGGCCGTGCTTGACGGCGGATTGAAGGAGAAGATCTCGATGCTGCTCTACCTCGTCGGCATCGGGCTGTCGTTTGTGCAACCGGCGATTGCTGGGGCGATCTATGTGCTCGTGGCGCTCGTGTGGCTCGTCCCCGACCGTCGCCTCGAACAAGCGATGGTCGATTGATATGGCATGGTAGCGCGTATTGATCGATACACCGCAACGCCATCTCGTCTAAACACGATCAACCCTACACCACCATGCTCGCCGTAGACCCGCTTCTGGACGGCCTTCCCGAAGCCGACCTTCCGGCTCGTCTCCCGCACGAGATCTACGCCGCCGGCATCGCCCCGTACCTGCGCGGGCCGTACGCGTCGATGTACACCGTCCGCCCGTGGACGGTGCGCCAGTACGCGGGCTTCTCCACCGCCGAGGCGTCCAACGCCTTCTACCGCCGCAACCTCGCCGCCGGGCAAAAGGGCCTGAGCGTGGCGTTCGACCTTGCCACCCACCGGGGGTACGATGCCGACCATCCGCGCGTGGCGGGCGACGTGGGGATGGCGGGCGTGTCGATCTCGTCGGTGGAAGACATGAAGGTGCTGTTCGACGGCATCCCGCTGGGCGAGATGTCGGTGTCGATGACGATGAACGGCGCGGTGCTGCCCATCCTGGCGTTCTACCTCGTCGCCGCCGAGGAGCAGGGCGTGCCGCCAGAGCGGCTGCAAGGCACCATCCAGAACGACATCTTGAAGGAGTTCATGGTGCGCAACACCTTCATCTACCCGCCCGAGGCGTCGATGCGGCTCATCGGCGACGTGTTCGCGTACGCGGCCCAGCACCTGCCCAAGTTCAACCCGATCTCCATCTCCGGCTATCACATGCAAGAGGCGGGGGCCACCGCCGAGATCGAACTGGCCTACACCCTCGCCGACGGCCTCGACTACCTGCGCACCGGCCTTGCCGCCGGGCTTTCGGTAGACCGGTTTGCCCCGCGCTTGTCGTTTTTCTGGGCGATTGGGATGGACCTCGTGACGGAGGTTGCCAAGATGCGGGCGGCGCGGATGCTGTGGGCCAAAATCGTGCGCGGCTTCGATCCGCAAAACCCGAAGTCGATGGCGCTGCGCACGCACTGCCAGACGAGCGGCTGGAGCCTGACGGCGCAGGACGTGTGGAACAACGTGGCCCGCACCGCCACCGAAGCCCTCGCCGCCACGCTCGGCGGCACGCAGAGCCTCCACACCAACGCCCTCGACGAGGCCATCGCCCTTCCGACGGATTTTAGCGCCCGCATCGCCCGCGACACCCAGCTGCTCTTGCAGGACGAATCGGGCGTGACCAAAACCGTCGATCCGCTCGGCGGCAGCGCCGAGGTGGAGCGCCGCACGCAGGAGCTGATGGACGCGGCGTGGACGCTGATCGAGGAAGTCGAGGCGATGGGCGGGATGACGAAGGCGATTGCGGCGGGCCTGCCCAAGCAGCGGATCGAGGAGGCGGCGGCGCGGCGGCAGGCGCGGATCGATTCGGGGCAGGACGTGATCGTGGGCGTCAACCGCTTCCAGACCACCGACGACGCGCCGCTGGAGGTGCTCGTGATCGACAACGCGGCGGTGCGCGCCTCGCAGGTCGAACGCCTCGCCCGCGTCCGCGCCACCCGCGACGAGGCAGCGGTGCAGAACGCGCTGGCGGCGCTCGAACGGGCGGCACGCGGCGACACCGGCGACGTAGAGACGCCATATATGGCGTCTCTACGCGGTTCGGGCGACGCGACGGCGGGGTCTGGGCCCAACCTCCTCGCGCTGGCCGTCGATGCGGCCCGCGCCCGCGCCACGCTCGGCGAAATCTCCGACGCGCTCGAACGGGCCTGGGGCCGCCACACGCCCGACACCCGCCTCTCCACCGGCATCTACGCCTCCGAACTCGTGAACGACGACCGCTTCGCCACGGCCCGCGCCCTCGCCGACCGCTTCGCCGTCCAGGAGGGCCGTCGCCCCCGCATCCTCGTCGCCAAACTCGGGCAAGACGGCCACGACCGGGGCGCGAAGGTCATCGCCACCGCCTTCGCCGACGTGGGCTTCGACGTGGACGTTGGGCCGCTCTTCTCCACCCCCGACGAAGCCGCGCAGATGGCCGTCGACAACGACGTGCACTTCCTCGGCATCTCGTCGCTGGCCGGGGCGCACCGCACGCTCGTGCCCGAGGCGGTCGCGGCGCTGCGAGCCAAGGGGCGCGGCGACATCCGGGTCGTGGCGGGCGGCGTCATCCCGGAGCAGGACTACGACGCGCTTCGGGCGGCAGGCGTGACGGCGATTTTCGGCCCCGGCACCGTCATCTCCGACGCGGCGGTGGAGCTGCTCGAAGCGATGGTGGAGGGTGGGTAGTGGTGGGTTGCTGGTTGGACGCTCGGCGTTGCCTTGCTGTTGTCAGAGGACGCAGCAGCCTTCTCTCTGACAACACGGCGCGAAGCGCTCGTCCCACTCCCAACAGCGAGCACCGCGAGCGAACAACAACCTCTTCCATGCCTCCTGCCCTTCCCAACCCATCCGCGCTTACCGAAGCCGTCGTCTCGGGCGACCGGGCGGCGCTGGCGCGGGCGATCACGCTGGCCGAGAGCACCCGGGCAGACCACCAGGCCATCGCACGGGACGTGCTCGCCGAGGTGCTGCCCCGCACCGGCGGCGCGATCCGCGTGGGCGTAACGGGCGTGCCGGGCGCGGGCAAATCGACGCTGCTCGACGCGCTCGGCGGGCGGCTCATCGACGCGGGGCACCGGGTGGCTGTGCTGGCCGTCGATCCGTCGTCGGCGCGGTCGGGCGGGTCGATTTTGGGCGACAAGACGCGGATGGAGCGGCTGGCCGTCGATCCGAGCGCGTTCGTCCGGCCCAGCCCCACGGCCGGGACGCTCGGCGGCGTGGCCCGGCGCACCCGCGAGGCGCTGCTGCTGTGCGAGGCCGCCGGGTACGACGTCGTGTTCGTGGAAACCGTGGGCGTGGGCCAGAGCGAAACGGCGGTGGCGGCGATGACCGACGTGTTCTTGCTGCTCGTGCTCGCGCAGGGCGGCGACGAACTGCAAGGCATCAAGCGCGGCATTATGGAGCTTGCCGACGTCGTGACCGTCCACAAATCCGACCTCGGCGCAGATGCGGCGCGGGAAGCGGTGCGGCGCTACCGTTCCGCGCTGCACCTGTTTCCGCCTGCCCCGTCGGGGTGGACGCCGCAGGTGCTGGCCGCGAGCAGTCGCACGGGCGAAGGGCAGGACGACCTTTGGGCGCTGGTGCGGGAGTGCTTCGATCACCAGAAAGTCAGCGGCTACCTCGAACGAAACCGCGCGGCGCAGCGGGAAGCCCACCTCGACGAAACGATCCGGGCGGCGCTGGTGGAGCGGTTCGCGGCGTCCCCGGCGGTGCAGGCGGCACGGGCCGACGTGGAGGCGGACGTGCGGGCGGGCCGAGTGACGCCCGAAGACGGCGCGGCGCGGTTGCTCGCCGTGTTCGCGCAACCCTGACCGCATTGGACACCCTGTCGGGTTATCTTGTCCCGATGTCCGACACCCCTGCCCTGCCCACCTGCGCCTGCGGGCGCGACCGCCGCCACCCGCTCGTTATCCCGGAACCGGTGTACCTGCGCGGCGGCTGCCTCGTGTGGGGCCTCGGCATGGGCAAACTTCCCGACTACGTCAATTACCGCTGCCGGCAGTGCGGCGAGGTGTTCGACAAGACGACCGACGTGGCCATTCGGCGGCAGTACCGCTGAAGTCCACCCCGGCAGGGTTTAGCCGATCTTCGCGCCGCATCGGGACACCCGCGCCCGGTGCGGCGTTTCCGTGGGATTCGACCCCGCCCAATCCGCCTGTGGAACCCGTCCGTCCGTCCAACTTCCTCGAAGAGATCGTCGCCGACGACACCGCCGCCGGCACCTACGGCGGGCGCGTGCTCACGCGCTTCCCCCCGGAGCCTAACGGCTACCCGCACATCGGCCACGCGATGTCGATCTGCCTCAACTTCGGGCTGGCGCAGCAGTTTGGCGGGCAGACGAACCTGCGCTACGACGACACGAACCCGGAGACGGAGCGTGAGGAGTACGCCCGCGCCCTCGAAGACGCCGTACGCTGGCTCGGCTTCGACCCCGCCGCCGTCCTCTACACGTCGGACTACTTCGAGCGGCTCTACGACTGGGCCGTACAGCTCGTGAAGGACGGCAAAGCGTATGTGGACAGCCAAGACGGCGAGGCCATCCGCGCCCAGCGCGGCACCGTCACCGAACCCGGCACCGACAGCCCGTTCCGCAACCGACCGGCCGAGGAGTCGCTGCGGCTGCTCGACGAGATGCGGCGCGGCCTTCACCCCGACGGTGCGCACGTGCTCCGCGCCAAGATCGATATGGCGCATCCGAACATGAAGATGCGCGACCCGCTGATGTACCGCATCCGCCGGGGCGTCCCGCACTACCGGCGCGGTTTGGACTGGGCCATCTATCCGCTCTACGACTGGGCGCACGGGCAGTCCGACGCCATCGAGGGCATCACCCACAGCCTCTGCACGCTGGAGTTCGACGTCAACCGCCCGCTCTACGACTGGTATTTGGATGCGATTGGCATCGCCGCGCCGCGCAACCGGCAGTACGAGTTTGCCCGGCTCAATCTCGACTACACGGTCACGAGCAAGCGCAAGCTCCTGATGCTCGTCAACGAGGGCTATGTGAGCGGCTGGGACGATCCGCGCATGCCCACGGTCGCGGGGATGCGGCGGCGCGGCATCCGTCCCGAAGCCTTGAAGGCGTTCGTGGAAGCCGTGGGCGTCTCGAAGGTCAACGGCCGGGTTGACCTCGCGCTCTTCGAGCACGCCATCCGAAACGACCTCAACGGCCTTGCCCCGCGTGCGCTCGCCGTGACGCGCCCGCTCAAGCTCACGCTCACCAACTACTCGCCCAACCAGACCGAAGTCCGCAACGCTCCGTACTGGCCGCACGACGTGACGCCGCCGGAGGGCGCTCCGCTGACGCGCCCGCTGCCGTTCTCCGGCACGCTCTGGATCGAGCAAGACGACTTCGCCCTCGATCCGCCCAAGGGCTGGAAGCGGATGTCGGTGGGCGCGGAGGTGCGCCTGCGCCACGCCTATGTGATCCGGGTGGACGAGGCCGTCACCAACGACGCGGGCGAGGTGGTCGAGGTGAAGGCGACCGTCCTGCCCGGCACCGAAACGGGCGGCCCGGACGAGGGCCGCAAGGTGAAGGGCGTAGTGCACTGGGTGGACGCACTCACCGCCGTGCCCGCGCGGTTCCGGCTCTACGACCGGCTTTTTGCCGCCGCTGCTCCGGAAGACGCCGGGCGCGACGCCGCCACCGACGCCGAGGCAAAAGCCGCTTTCCTCGGTACACTCAACCCGTACAGCCTGACCGAAACGAGCGGCTACGTCGAGGCCAGCCTTGCCTTCGCCGCCCCCGACGCCCGCTTCCAGTTCGAACGCCTCGGCTTTTTCGGGCAAGACCCGGTGGACAGCCGCGAGGACGCGCTCGTCTACAACCGGATCGTGACGCTCAAAGACGGCTGGGCGAAGAAAGATGCCTCCGCAGAGACGCCCTCGCTGGGCGCCTCCAAACCTGCCGCAGCCAAACCCTCGTCCATAGCCGTCTCTGCCGCCGACCTGCTCGACGGCGACGCCAAGGCGCGGTTCGAGGCGCTCGTGGCCGCCGGTGCCGGACGAGAAGACGCGGCGGTGCTGGCGCAGGACGTGCCCCTCGCGGAGCTGTTCGGCGCGGCGCAGACGGCCGGCGGCGACGCCAAGACGCTCGGCACGCTCGTGGCGCAGGACGTGCGACGGCTGCGGTCGGAAACCGTCGGGGCCGTTTTTGTGCCCGCCAACCTCGCCCACGTTGCCAACCTGCTGGCTGCGCGCACGATCAGCCCGGCGGGTGCCCGCGACGTGCTGGCCTCGCTCGCGTCTGGCGGCGCGAACGTGGACGCCATTGTGGCCGAGCACGGCCTTTCGCTCGTCTCCAACGACGATGCGTTGGCCCCGGCCGTGGCCGAAACCCTCGCCGCGCACCCGGACGAGGTGGCGCGCTACCGCGCGGGCGAGACAAAGCTGCTCGGCTTCCTCACCGGGCAGGCCGTGCGCCGCGCCGGGAAGGGTGCCGACGCCCGTCGCCTCGGCGAACTGCTGCGCGAGGCGCTGGCCTCCTCAACCTGACAGGTTCTCCGAACCTGTCAGGTTGCTGCCCCTGCCGTCGTCACCCCAGCCGATCCGCCGCCGTGCGCAGCCGCCGCACCACCGCATCCCGCCCCAGCACCTCCAGCGTGTGGAAGAGGCTGGCACCGGCGGTCGTGCCGGTCGTGGCGATCCGCACCGGGTGAATGAGGTCAGCGGCCTTCACGCCCGCCGCGTCCGCGGTTTGGCGCAGCAGCGATTCGAGCGTCTCGGCGTCGAACGCCTCGGCGGCCTCCACGGCGTCGGCGTAGGCGCGGACGAGCGCGGCGCTCTGCTCCGGCTTCCAGCGCTTGGCCACGCCCGCCTCGTCGTAGGTCGTCGGGTCGGCGAAGAAGTAGTCGAAATCGGCCAGGTCGTTGGCGAACGCGATCCGCTCGCGCATCAGATCGGCCACGGGCACGAGCGCGTCCCGCGATACGTTCGGATGCTTGGCCTGCACCGCCGGAAGGGCCATCGCCGCGAGGTCTTCGGCGGGCGTTTCGCGGAGGTAGAGGCCGTTGAACCACGCGAGTTTGTCGAGCGAGAACGTCACAGGCGCGTCGCCCAAGCGCTCCAGCGAGAAGGCATCCACGAGTTCGGGCAGCGTAAACCGCTCGCGGTCGTCGCCAGGGTTCCATCCGAGCAGCGCGAGGAAGTTCACCACGGCGCGCGGGTCGTACCCGGCATCGCGGTACTGAGCGACGTTCACCGGGATGCCGAGTTTATCGGCGGAGCGTTTGGAGAGCTTGCCGCCGGTGGGCGAGAGGATAAGCGAGAGGTGGGCGAACTGCGGCGCGTCCCAGCCGAGGGCGCGGTAGAGCAGCACGTGCTTGGGCGTAGAAGGCAGCCACTCTTCGCCCCGGATGACGTGCGTGATCTGCATGTCGTGATCGTCCACGACGTTGGCGAGGTGGTAGGTGGGAAAGCCGTCGGATTTGAGCAGCACCTGATCGTCCACCCGGTCGAGCGGAATCGACACGTCGCCGCGCACGAGGTCGGTGAAGACGACCGGCTCGCCCGTCTCCGGCACCTTGAAGCGCACGACGTACGGCATTCCCGCCTCGACCAAGCGCTGCACCTCGTCGGCGGGCAGGCTCAGGCTGTTGCGCATCGTCATCCGCGAGGCCGCGTCGTAGGCAAAGGCGTCGCCGGCGGCGGTGCGGGCGGCGTCAAGCTCCTCTTTCGTGTCGAAGGCGAGGTACGCGTTTCCGCCGTCGAGCAGTTGCTGCACGATGTCGCGGTAGCGGTCGGTGCGCTCGGATTGGCGGTACGGCGCGTGCGGGCCGCCGCGATCCGGACCTTCGTCCCAGTCCATCCCAACCCATCGGAGGCTTTCTTGGATGTCCGCCTCCGCGCCCTCAACGAAGCGATCCCGGTCGGTGTCTTCGATGCGCAGCAGAAACGCGCCGCCGGTTTGGCGGGCGAGCAGGTAGTTGTAGAGCGCGGTGCGCAGCCCGCCGATGTGCAGCGAGCCGGTCGGCGACGGGGCAAAGCGCACCCGCACGGGCGCAAGGGCGGAGTCGGACATCGAACGAAAGCGTGAAGGACCACAAGGTGCAGCCGCGCCAGCCGTCAGGTCAAGGGAATCTTTGGCGAGGGCGAGGCGAGCTTCGAGCGACGCTCAGGATGAAGGTGCATGCGCGCCCAGGAACCAGCTCCCGGTTGCCGGCGAACGGAACCCACTTCCCCTCATTCCCCCATTCCTTCATTCCTTCACGCTCGGCGATGGGCTATTTTGGGCGGTTATTCCGTTGGCTGTCTAATCCCCGATCCGAGGTTTCTCTATGCCCTCAATGTCCAGACTTGCGCTCGGCGCGCTTGCGACGCTTCCTCTGCTGGCCGCCTGCACCACCAGCACCTCCATCACCCGCCCTGCCGCCTCCGACGTCGTTGCCACTTGGACGGGCACGACCCTTACCCTCCCCGAGTTCGAGACCGAGTATGCCCGGCAGAACGGCGGACGGGAAGCGGCCTCCGACGACTCGCTGGCGCGGATGCAAGATTTTCTGCGCCGCTACGTCGACTTCCGCCTCAAAGTCAACGAAGCCGAGCGCCTTGGCTACGCCAGCCGTCCGGAGATTCGCAGCGAGCTTGATCAGTATCTGCAAGACTACGCCACGCCGTATCTGATGGACAATCGGGTGCTCGATCCGCTCGTGCGCGAGGTCTACCGGCGGCAGGGCACGATGATCGATGCCAGCCACATCCTGATCTCCGTGCCGCGCAACGCGCCGCCCGCCGACACGCTCGCCGCTCGGCAGCGCCTTGTGGCGGTCCTCGACTCCATCGACGCGGGGATGTCGTTTGGCGAAGCCGCTCGCAAGTTCTCCAACGACCCGTCGGCGCAGCGCCCCACCGGCCCCGGAAGCGAAGGCCGTTTGGGCTACTTCACCTCCGGCGATATGGTCGAGGAGTTCGAAGAGGCCGCCTACGCCACGCCTGCCGGCCAGCGCTCCCCGATTTTGCGCACGCAGTACGGCTACCATGTGCTGTTCGTCCACGACAAGATGCCGGTGCCGCCGCAGGTGGACGTGGCGCACATCATGATCGTTCCCCAAGACGGCACGCCCGAGGCCAAAGCCCGCGCCCGCGCCGTCGTCGACAGCCTCCAACAGCGGATTGCGGCAGGCGACGACTTCGGCGCGCTCGCCCAGCAGTACAGCATGGACCAAGGTTCCGCCCCACGCGGTGGCGACCTCGGCTACATGGAATACAAGGCCTTGCCCATCGAGCCGTTTCGCACCGTCGCATGGGGCATGACGACGCCGGGCCAGGTGTCGGATGTGGTTGAGACGAGTTTCGGCTTCCACCTGATCAAGCTCATCGGCAGAAAAGACCGTCCGTCGTTCGACGAAGTCGCACCCCAGCTCAAAAACACTGCTGCCCGGCTGCCTCGCGCCCAGCGGATGCGCGTGGCCATGCTGCGCGACCTCGGCCAGCAGTACCACGCCCGTGTGGACACGATGGCCATCGGTAACGCCATCGCCTCAACGCCCCAGGATTCGCTGCTCATGCGGTTTGCGCAGCATCGCCTGCCCGACGCGGCGCTCGACCAGGTTGTCGGCTTCGTGGGCGATTCGACCTACACGCTTCGGCAATTCGCCGGCGACGTCGTCTTGCGTGGAATCCCCAACCTTCCTGGCCCTGGCAACCGGCGCGTCTCCAACTTGACGCAACGGTACATGGACGAGGCCGTTTTGCGGTATGCTGCCCGCGATCTGCCCAACCGCGACCCCGAGTTTGCCCGTTTGATGAAAGATTTCCGTGACGGCACGCTGCTGTTCAAGCTGATGGAAGACTCGGTGTGGACGAAAGCCCAGACCGACACGCTCACGCTTCGCGCCCGCTACGACGCCCGCATCTCCGGGATGCCACTGCTGCCCGAGCGCACACGCCTCGTCGTGATTTCGTCGGAAGAGGCCGAGGCGTTGCAAACCGTTCGTCAGAGCCTCGACGCCGGGACTCCGCTGGCCGTGGTTCTCGCCAACTTGCCGGCGCGAACGCAGTCCGAAACGGTGGCTATGGCCGGCCCAACCGGCTCGCCGCTTGACGCTGCACTCAACATCCCCGAGGGCTCGGTGCTCGGCCCCATCGTCTACCGCAGTCCATCGGCTGGCGCACTGGTCATCCGCAACGGTACCGAGCCCGCGCGGGTCAAGACGTTCGAGGAAGCTATGCCGGATCTGATCAGCGAGTACCAGCGCGAACTCGAAAACACCCTCGTCAACCGGTTGCGCACCCGCTACAACGCCCGTCTCTACTCCGACCGGCTCGTCCGCGCTTTCCACTAAAACGTTCGGTCTCACCGAGCGGCACGCTTCCGGCAATAACCTCCGGAAGCGTGCCGTTCCCGCTTCAACGCCTACCTCTTCGTCCTCGTGCGTCTTTCCCTTCGGGCCGCCCTCGCGACCCTTCTGCTGCTGCTTCCGGCGGCGGTTCTCGCTCAGCCCCGCGTCCTCGACGAAATTGTGGCCGTGGTGGGCAGCAAACCCATCTTCCGCTCCGAAGTCGACGGCCTGACCTACCGCACGGCCGCGCAGCGGCAACTCGCCCCCTCCGACGAGCTGTGGTGGAGACTGCTCAGCGACGTGGTCGACCAGTCGGTGCTCGCCATCACCGCCGAACGCGATACCACAATCGAGGTATCCGACGCCGAAGTCAACCAAGGCGTGGAAAGCCGGGTCGACCAGATCGCCCAGCAAGTGGGCGGACGCAGCCGCATTCCCACCGTTTTTGGCCGCTCCGAAGCCCAGCTGCGCACCGAACTTCGCCCGCAAGTCCGCGAGCAAATCTACGCCGACCGCATCCGCCGTCGGTTTATGCAGGGCGTGCGCATTTCCCCCACCGAAGTGCGCGCATGGCTCGCCCGCATCCCCGTCGACAGCCTGCCCGTTATGCCTACGACCGCCCGCGTGGCCCACATTGTGCGCCGCATCGAGCCGTCCGATGCGGCGCGGCAACAGGCGTTGCAGGCCATCAGCGCGATCCGCGACTCCATCGCGACTGGGCGCTCGACGTTTGAGTCGATGGCGATCCGCTTCTCCGACGACCCCGGCTCCGGGCGGCTCGGCGGAAACCTGGGCGAGCAGAACTTGAACATCTATGTGCCCGAGTTCCGGGCCGTGGCGGCCTCCACGCCGGTGGGCGAAGTGTCGCAACCGTTCCGGACGCAATTCGGCTACCATATCCTGCGAGTGCTAAGCCGCACCGGCGACCGGGCCGACGTGCAGCACATCCTGCTGCGCATCTCCTCCGGCGGCGTCAACCCTGCCCCGCTCATCGCCTACCTCAACACCGTGCGCGACTCGCTGCTCGCCGGGGCACCGTTTGAGCGCCTCGCCCGAACGCACTCGCAGGACTCGTCGTCCAGCGTGATCGGCGGACGTGTGATCGATCCCCAGACGGGTCAGCGTGACCTTGTGCTCACCGCCCTTGGCCCGCAGTGGACGACGGTCGTGGACACGATGCGTGAAGGCCAAATCAGCCGCCCGGCGCGGGTCGATCTGCTCGATGGAAGCCCCGCCTACCACATCGTGTTGCTGCAAAAACGGACGCCCGAACACCGCGTGAGCGTGGAGTCTGACTACAACGAGATCATGGCGCAGGCGCTTCGTGAGAAGCAGTTCACCGACTTGGATGCCTATGTGCAGCGACTTCGACACGAAGTGTACGTCGAGTACCGCGGCAAGGCCCGCGACCTTGCTGCCCGCTTCGCATCCTCCGCCCAACGCTGACCGATGGCCGCGCTCCGCCCCGACGACCCCGCGACTGCCGACGTCCTCCGCGACACGTTTGGACGCCTCCGCGCCGAGGTCGGACGGGTGATTGTGGGGCAGGATGAGACGATCTCGCTCGTGCTCGCCGCCCTGCTTGCCCGCGGCCATGCGCTGCTCGTGGGCGTGCCCGGCCTCGCCAAGACGCTGCTCGTGCGCACGCTCGCCGACGCGCTTGCGCTCGACTTCAACCGCGTGCAGTTCACGCCCGACCTGATGCCGTCGGACATCACCGGGACGGAGATCCTCGAAGACGACACGACCACCGGGCGGCGGGTGTTCACGTTCGTGAAGGGGCCGCTCTTCGCCAACCTCGTCCTCGCCGACGAAATCAACCGGACGCCGCCCAAAACGCAGGCCGCGCTCTTGGAGGCGATGCAGGAGCGGCACGTCACCGCCGCCGGCCAGCGCCACGACCTGCCGCCGCCGTTCTTCGTCCTCGCCACCCAAAACCCCATCGAGCAGGAGGGCACCTACCCGCTGCCCGAGGCGCAGCTCGACCGGTTCATGTTCAGCCTCTGGCTCGACTATCCGAGCCTCGACGAGGAGCGGGCAATTGTGCGCGGCACGACTGGGCAGCCCGGCGCGGCGGTACAGCCCGTGGTGGAGCGCGACGAACTGCTCGTCTTCCAAGACTTCGTGCGGGCGCTCCCCGCCAGCGACCACGTCGTGGACTACGCCGTCCGGCTCGCCCGCGCCACCCGTCCGTCCGACGACGCGCCCGAGGCCACCCGCCGTTACCTCCGCTATGGCGCGGGGCCGCGTGCATCGCAGTTCCTTGTGCTGGGCGCGAAAGCCCTTGCCGCACTCGACGGACGCCTGACCCCGCTGCCCGACGATGTGCGCCGCGTGGCGCTTCCGGTGTTGCGCCACCGCATCGTACCCGGCTTTAACGCCGAGGCTGAAGGGTTGCGCCCGGACGACCTGCTCGCGCAAATAATGGCATCGGTACGCGCCTGAACCGCTCGGCGTGCTCGGCACGGCCTTGGACGTGGTACTTTGCCCGGTCTCGTCGCTACGAACCATGCGAATCGTCCTCGTTGTTGCCGCCCTTGGCCTTGCCGCGTGCGGTGCTCCCTCTGCCAGCACCCGCGCCCAACCCGCATCCCCATCCAGCCCACCTGCGCTGGATCTGGGCCGAATCGCCCGGCAGATCCACGACCGCACCAATTCCGAACGCGTCCAGAACGGACTGACGCCGCTGGCGTGGAGCGACAGCCTCGCCCGGCTGGCCGGAACCCACAGCAACGACATGGCGCGGCGGCGGTTTTTCAACCACCACGATCCCGAAGGACGCGACGTCAACGGCCGGGGCGAAGCCCTTGGCATGACGTGCCGCTACGAAATCGGAAACACGATCTACCGAGGCTTCTCCGAGAACATCTTCCGCATCGGCACCTACCGAGGCTGGCGCGAAGAATCCGACGGCGTGACGACAACGCGCACCTACGACTACCGCCCCGAATCCGTGTTCGCGCCGGAGATCGTGACGGGCTGGATGAACAGCCCCGGCCACCGCGCCAACATCCTCCAACCCACGAGCCGCGCCGAAGGGCTGTCGCTCGCGGCATCCTCCGACGGCAATCTGTACGTCACGCAGGTGTTTTGCTAAGCCTCAGGATGTCGTTGCATGGAGCGAAGCGACGTGCCCAACTCGTCGTCTGGGCGTCTCTCCGACGAGATGGCCGCGCTTCGCTCGCCACGACAGACCCTTTTCGGATGAGTCCTAAGAGCCCCCTGGCCAGTCGAGTATCGTGGAGGGCATTTGCGTAGTTCGCCTAAGATCTTGGCTTTGGGCCAAGGCGTTCGTAAGTTAGACGCCTTGGTCGTGCCCTCTATGGCCGTTCGTGCCCTCGGCTTGCTGCTCTGGATGGTTGCGCTCGCCGTTCCGATGCGGGCGCAAGGGCCGCTGCTATACGACCAGTACGCGCACGATGCAGGCCTTCCTCTGCCCAACGTCCCTGCCATCGCGCAGGACACGTTCGGGTTCTTGTGGGTAGGCACCGAAGGCGGCTTGCTGCGCTACGACGGGCGCACGTTTGCACCGTTTCGCTCCCTCCCGGACGCTCCCAACAGCCTCGCCGCAAGCTTCGTCCATAGCCTGCTGGCCTTGCCCGATGGGCGCTTGTGGGTGGGGACCTATGGCGGCGGCCTTGACCGCTACGACCCACGCACGGGACAATTCGAGCATTTTCTTAACCGCCCAAGCATAGCGGCAGCCGGCGATGGGCGACGCATTCGTGCGCTCACCCGTGCCCATGACGGAGGCGTTTGGGCGGGTGCTGGCACCGGGCTTGTCTTTTACATCAACGACAACGGGAGGCTAATCGACCGCGTCCCCCCTCCCAATCCGGCTGAAGACGACGATGAGGTTTCGGCGTTGCTGGACGATGGCGACGTGCTCTGGATAGCACGCAACTCGGGGCTCTACCGCTACCAAGACGGACAGCAAACCCTCCTCGACCTGCCTGCTTCCGCGTATGCGCTGCTGCGAACCCGCGCAGGCCAACTTCTTGTGGGCACCAACGGCGGCATCTGGACGGTCGACAACGGAACGCCTCGTCGCCTGGCCACCATTTCCGCAAACGAACGCGTGCAAGCGCTGGCCGAAACCTCCGACGGCACGGTGTGGGTCGGGCGTTCCGACGGCCTCAGCACACTGGCCGCATTAGCAGCAGGAATCAAGGGCGAGAAAACAGCGCAAAGCGCACTGCTCACCAAAGTCCGCTCGCTCTTCGTCGACCGCGACGGCACGCTCTGGATTGGTACCGAGCAAAACGGATTGCTCAAGCACAATCCTCCGCAGTTCAGCTTTATCGGCGACAAGGTGCTGCCCTACTCGGACGTGTCGTCGATGCTGGAATACCCTGCTGGCACGCTTTGGCTCGGCCTCTACAACGGCCAGATCGTCCGCTACACCCTCGCAGATGGCACGGCAACGGTACTACCCGGCACGCCGTCCACCCGCGTTCGCGGGCTGGCGCGCCTGCCCGATGGAAACATCCTTGTAGGGACAGGCAGCGGGTTATGGGTGCTCGATCCGGAGCGGTTTCGGCTGGCCCCGTACCGTGCGCCGCCCGGGACGCCCGCGCCCCAACGGGTGCTCCAGATTTCGACTGCACCCAACGGCAGCCCGTGGATTTCAACGGCCGACACAGGTGTGTGCACCATGAACCGCGCCTATACCCGGCTGGTCTGCGCCGAGAGCGGCTTGCCCTCGCCCGTCTACGCCACCTACTGGGATCGGCAGGGGCGGCTCTGGCTGTCGTTCTGGGGCGGCGGCGTTATGCGCTACGACCCGCGCACCCGTGCTTTACGCCGCTACGAGCACCTCGAGAACGTCGAGGGCACGCTGCCGTCCAACAACGTGAGCGCGTTTCAGGAAGACGACCGCGGCACGTTGTGGATTGCCACCTACGGCGCGGGCATTGCCCGCTTCAACGAACAAACCGGGTCGTTTACCGTCGTGGATGAACGCCACGGCCTGCCCAGCAGCATCGTCTTTGCCCTCCTCCCCGACGGGCCAGACCTGTGGCTCTCCACCAGCCGTGGACTCGCCCGTTACCGCCCCGCCACGCAAGATTTGCGCGTGTTCGACCGCCGCGATGGCCTGCAAGGCGACGAGTTCAACGCCAACGCCGCGCTTCGTCTCGCCGACGGACGCCTCGCCTTTGGCGGCGTCTACGGGTTAAATATCGTCGACACCGAGCAGCTGGCCTTCCGCCAGCACAAGCCCACCGTGCGCCTCACCGGCCTGCGCATCCGCGGACGCCCCTACGGAAGCAGCCTAGCAGCGCTGGAGCGCCTTACGCTGCCGATGCGCGAGAACTTTGTGGCCTTTGAGTTTGCCGCCCTCGACTTCGCCGCGCCCACGCGCAACCGCTACGCCTACCGCCTCGACGGGCTGGACGAGCGGTGGAACCCTGTAACCACCGACCCCGTCGCCACCTACACCGACCTTCGGCCGGGACGTTACACCTTCCGCGTACGCGCCGCCGGTGCCGACGGCGTGTGGAACGACACCGCCTTGACGCTGCCGGTAGAAATTGTGCCGCCGTTTTGGCGCACCCGATGGTTTCAAGCGCTTCTGGCGCTGCTGGCTATGGGCGGCGTGGCCTACGCTGCCCGCACCGTTTCCACCCGACGGCTGCGGTCGCAGATGGCCGCGATGGAAGCCGAACGTCGTGTCCAAGCCGAGCGCGTACGCATCTCCCGCGATCTCCACGACCACGTCGGGGCGCAGCTGGCCAACGTCATTTCCGTCGCGGACCTGCTCCGCCACCACGCGCAAACCGGCGACACCGAGGAGATCGACCGCTTCGCTCATGCCCTCGACCACGACGCCCGCGAGACGATGCAGCAGTTGCGCCGGACGATCTGGGCTACGTCGTCGGACCGGGTGAGCGTGTTGGCGCTGTTCGAACAGCTCGACCAGTACGCCCGCCACCTCGTGCGCTTCCGAAACGAACCGCGCCTCGTCGTCCGGCTCGTCGACCCCCACGGAGCGGCCCCGGCAAGCGAACGGTTCCTGCGTCCGGTGGTCGGCCTGCACCTGCTTCGCATCGCCCAAGAAGCCATCGCCAACACGCTCAAACACGCCGGGGCCAATCGACTGGACGTGACGATGACGCTCGGCGAGGAGGACCTCGAACTCTGCGTGCAAGACGACGGGACGTTCAAACTGCCGCTCCCCGACCGCCCAGCGGCAGGGGAAGAGGGCGCACGCGGCTTCGGAATGGGCGGGATGCAAGCACGGGCGAGCGAGATTGGCGCGGCGTTCGAGGCCGGGCCACACCCCGATGGCGGCACCTGCGTGACGGTACGGCTACGGCTGAATCCTGCCGCTTTGCCGGTCGTTGCCAACGGGAAGGCCTGAGCCGTCCCGATGAAGACCGTCCTCCGCATTTCTACGTTGATCCTCGTCGCAACGACGGTAGAGACGGCGCTGCTGCTGCAGCTTGCGCGGTTGACCAACGTGTGGCTTACGCTGGCGGTGGTGGTGGTGCCTGCACTCTTGGGAGGCTACCTCGCCAAACGCGAAGGCGGCGAAGCATGGCGGCGGTTTCGCGGACGGCTTGAAGAGGGCGATCTCCCAGGCAACGAGGCCCTCGATGGCCTCATCGTGCTGATTGCGTGCACGCTGCTGATCACCCCGGGAGTACTTACCGACCTTACCGGCTTGGCGATGCTTATACCCGCGCTGCGCCGACCTGTTCGGCAGCGGCTGATGAAACGGCTGCAACTGCGCCCGGATGGCTTTCTGGCCTCGCTCGTGCTCAGCGACGACGAGTGGGCTTCCGTACCTGCTCCGCTTGAAACCGGGTCGTTGGATGCTCGATTGGCACAGGCCGGTGAGGCGTCCAGGTTGTTCGACGAAGCCGAGATTGGGGCACCACCGCTGATCGACGCACGTCTCGAGGAGAGCGACTTTGATACGCTTCCCGCCGAATTGCGCCTGTTGGTGAAGGATGCCTTCGCCACCCCCTTCTCGTCGGGGAGGCTTACACGTCGGAAGCGGCGGGCTTCGCGCCCGCATCGGTAGAGCGGCTCAATCCCCAAGCCTGCTTGAAGGCCTCAATGGCCGCCCGCTCGGCGGGCAGCACCTTGCCATCGGCCTGTGCAATCGTGTAAAGATCGCTCACAAGCGCCAGCCGGTAGAGCAACGGCAGCGCGTCGAGCAGTCGCTCGGCGGCGTCGCGGACGGCCTCGGAGCGCCCTGCGTAGTAATCGGCAGCGCGGCGCAGCATATGCGTTGCCTCGTCGTCGGTCATCCCCGGTCGCCACTCGCGTAGCCGTTCGACCATCGCCGCGACGGTGTCCGCGTCGAGCCGCCGTTCGTCGCTGTGGGCCACCACCTGGTACACGAGCGCCACGTCGTGGAGCAGCGACCAATCGGCCTCACGGCTGGCCGTAGAGGCCGCAAGCCGCGATTCGACTTGCCGTTTGAGGTGCCACGCCTCGGCCAAGGTATCGATGAACGCGATCTCCGAGTAGAGGAGCCGCCCGTCGGCTTCGGCGATGGCGAGCGCGTCTTCAAGGGCCGCCTCGCGAGCGTCCTGCGTGAGCGACTCGTAGAGGCGGCGGAGCGCGTCGAGGAGCAGGTCGTCGGCCTCGCCCTCGTCGTCGTAGAAGAGCGCGACGGCCTCCAGCACCGCCTCCTTGGCACGTTCCACATCCACGCGGTCGTCCCACTGCGCGAGCGTGTCCACCACGCTGTCCAGCTCGTCATCGCCGAAGTGATGGTCAGCCCCGTAGGCGAGGGCGACGAACACGAGCGCGAGGTCGTGGAGGGTTTGTTCGGAGGGTAGAGCGTCCATACGGGCAAGATAATGCCCCAGACGTGCCCACGCTACCGACCGATGTCTTCAACGAGCGCGACCAGCTCGCCGTCCACATCCTGCCAGCCGCCGGCCTCGTACCACGTCACCATCCGGGCGGCGATGGCGGCGTAGTCCAGCCCCTCGGCGACGAGCGTAGCGCGATGCGCCTGGCCGCTGGCCGTGCGCGGCCCCCACGTCGCGTGTTCCGTGCCGTCGGCATCGAAAAGCACCATCTTGGGAATCGAGCGCCCGCCGTTGGTCAGGTAGCGCTCCATCACGTCGAGGTGCTCGTCGCGGGGAAGGATGCGCAGCGTGTGGCGCGGATCGGTCGCGAAGGCCTCGGCGATGACCGGCAGCGCGAACGCCGAGTCGCCACACCAGTCTTCGGTGATGACCAAGGCGGTGAGCGGCGGCGAGGCCGCAAGGGCTGCGCGCACTCGCTCCGACGGCGTATAGGCCGCGTGGACGGCCGCAGAGCGCTCTCGGTTGTACTTGGCGTAGTGCCGGTACTTGCGCTCATCGGGCGATAGACCAGAGGGCGAGGCATCGAGTTTTTCGTCCCACGCAGCGCGGAACGCCGCGTAGGTCAGTCCGCGCGAGCGGGTGCGCTCGAAGGCTTCGGCAGCTGTGACGGCTTCGATAGGGGAAGGATCGGAGAGGGCCATAGGGGTTCGGAGATAACGTGGAGACGCAAAACGCCCCGAAAGTGCCGTTTCAGGCTGCTTTCGGGGCGTTTGCTGGGGTGACTCCGGTAGGAATCGAACCTACAACCCGCTGATTAAGAGTCAGCTGCTCTGCCAATTGAGCTACGGAGCCAGTCTTGAGGAGGGGCAAGATACGGCGTGTTCACGGCAGCCGTTCCCGTTCACAGACGCTTGACCGGCTCCGCACGAGCGCTTCGCGGTGGACGCTGCCGCTCGCGCCCGAACTTGGCAGGTGATCTCCGTCTGCCTGTGTCCCCTGCCCTTTCCGACCGCGTCTCGCCCGGCCTGCTATGGATGGCGCTGTCGGCGCTGGGGTTCAGCCTGATGACGCTGTGCGCCAAAGCCATCGGGCCGCGCATTCCCACGGAACAGGTCATCCTTGTACGCACCGTCATCACGCTCGTCGGGACGCTCGCGCTGCTGCGGCGGGCGGGCGTTCGGCCCGTGCTGGGCACGCACCGTCGGCTGCTGTTTCTGCGCGGCCTCGCGGGCTACCTCGCGCTCGACTGTCTGTTCTACGCCGTGCCGCGCCTGCCGCTTGCCGAAGCGACCATCTTCCAGTACCTCAATCCGATCTTTGTGACACTGCTTGCGGCAGCACTCCTCGGCGAGCGCATCACCCGAAACGCTGCGGCGGCGCTGGCGCTGTGCAGCGTGGGTGTGCTGCTGGTGGCGCGCCCGGCGGCGCTGTTTGGGCAGCAGGCGGCCCCGCTCGACGGATTCGCCGCGGCCGTGGCGATCCTGGGTGCGATCCTCTCGTCGGTGGCGTACCTCTCGATTCGCGCCATCGGAACCCGCGAACATCCGCTGGTGATTGTGCTGTATCTGCCGCTGGTGAGCCTTCCGGCGGCGGCGGTGTTCTCGGCCATCGGATTTGTGATGCCCACGCCCCGCGAATGGGCACTTCTGGTGGCCATTGGGCTGCTCACCCAGGGCGCTCAGTTGGCGCTCACCCGCGGCCTCCAGCTCGAAGCCGCCGGGCGCGCCACGACGGTCGGCTACCTTCAAATCGTCTTCGCCGCTCTGTGGGGCATGCTGTTTCTGGGCGAGGTGCCGGGGCCGCTCACGGCCGTCGGAGCGCTGCTTCTGCTCGCGGGCGTGGTGCTGATAGGGCGACGCCGCGCCGCGTAAGACTCGCACACCTTGCGGCGTTCTACTTCTGCCCGTACCTTCCGCGCCTCTTCCTCCTGCCCGTGTTTGTCCGCCCCTTCCGCCCCTTCCGCCCCGCCCTCGCCGCCCTTGCCGTCGCGCTGGTGCTCGGCGGCTGCCGCACCGTTCAAACCGTGGGAGGCCCTGCCCCCTCCGGCGTGCTGCCGTCGAATTTTGGACAGCATACGCTCCCCGACGTGCTCGCCCACCTCGCCGATGCCGACACGCTCACGGGGTTGTCGGGGGACGGGACGCTCGTCATCCAGTCGCCGCAGCAATCGGGGACGTACGACCTTTCGCTCGCAGCCGCATCCACCGGGCGCGCCTCGCTCACGGTGAGCAGCTTCGGCATTGCGGGGGCACGGGCACTCGTCCGCCCCGACAGCGTGTTTGTCTACAACGTTTTGCAGCGCGAGCTGCTCGCCGCCGATGCCCGCCGCGCCGCCGATGTGCTGCCCGTTCCCGTCGGCCCGTCCGATTTATTCGACCTGCTCACCGGCACGTTCCGCCCTGCCGATGTGGCAACGTACGCGCTCTCGGTGGACCGTGCCAACGGCCTCTACCTGCTGCGCTCGCCCGACGGGCGGCGCGTACTTGCGGTAGACCCACGGGTGTGGCGGGTGGTGAGGGCCGTGCGTTACGCCACAAGCGGCGGCGGCGTACAAGAGGAGGTGCTGTGGGCCAATTACGCATCCAGCGGCTCCGCGCTGCTGCCTCGGCGTCTGACTGTCCGGCAGCCCGGCGCAAACACGAGCGTTGTGCTGCTGCTCTCCGGCGTGCGTCCCGACCCCGCGCCTGCGATCCCGACACGGCTGAACGTTCCAGCGGGCGTATCGCGTCGCGTACTTTAAACGTGCCCCTTGATCGCGCCTTGCAGCGGGGATCAGGTGGCTGCCCGCTGGTTCCACATCGTCGTCCAACGCCAACGCATCCCCACCCTTGCACCGATGTCGCTTCTCGTTAATATGGGCCGCACCGACCGATTGGTCCGACTCGCCGGGGCCGCGGCTGTGACCACCGTGGCGCTGTCGGGACGGGTATCGAAGGGCACGGCTGCCGGACTTGGCATCTGGGCCGCGGCGATGCTGTTCTCCGGCGCGTCGGGGCATTGCCCGCTGTACCGTCCGTTTGGCTTTTCGACGTGCAGATAGGGACGGCTCAATGGGCCGCCCCTACGATGCCAACCGCACCACCGTTGCCGCGCCGCGTCCGGCAGTGGCTTCGACGAAGGCCGCGACCAGCGCGTCTGCCTGAGACGCCCGCACCGCAAGGGTCAGGGCCGTGTCGTCGCCGTAGACGGTGTCGGTCGTGACGGTGTCGAACCGTCCAATCGTGTGCAGCGCCGCCGAGGTGTCGGCGTAGGCAAAGCGGACGGAGACGGGCACGCGGCGCGTCACCGTTTCCACGTTTGCGGCCTCAAGAGCCAGCCGGGCGGCATCGCCATAGGCACGGACAAGGCCTCCGACGCCCAGCTTCGTCCCGCCGTACCAGCGCGTCACCACGACGAGCGCGTTGACGAGGTCCAGTCCCGCGATGTGGCGCAAGATGGGCGGGCCGCTGCTGCCCGACGGCTCGCCGTCGTCGTCGGCGCGTTCGCGCAGAGGTTCGGGGCCAAGGCGATAGGCCGAGACGTGGTGCGTCGCGTCGTACTCGGCCTTGCGGAGCCGTTGGAGGATGGCCGCAATGCCGACCTCGTCGGCAACGCGAAACGCCCGGGCGAGGAAGCGGCTGCCGAGCACTTTCGTCTCGGCTTCGGCATCCTGCCCGGGCGTCCGGAAGAAATCGGCTTCGTTCACCGAGCGAGGACGAACGTGCCGCCCGTCGTCCACGCACCGGCGGAGACGCGGTAGAGGTACACGCCCGGCGTCATCCCGGCGAGGTCGAACGTCGTTTCCGCATCTTGTCCGGCAGCAACGGCCTGCGGTGCGGCGGCGGCCACACGGCGGCCCGTCACGTCGTACACCTCAACCGTCACGGTGGCGGTGGCCGGTACGCGGTACGCCACCACGGCGCGACCACGCGTCGGGTTCGGCGAGACGTGCACCGAAGCACCAGCAACGGTGGTTTCGTTCTCCGAGGCCGTCGTCCAGAAGAAGGCGCGTTCGATCAGCGTTGGGTCGAGGATGAACGGGTTCTCGTTGCCTTGGTAGGTCTTGATCGCCGTCGAGCGGGCGCGTTCCTCGTTGTCGGCGGGGTCGAGGGTGTTCCACGACATCAGGATCGGTTTGTTGGCCGTCCAGAACGACTCGTCGTTGGTGCCGTAGAGCGCGTAGAAGTAGGCGATGGCACGGACTACGTTGCCCTTGTGGTCTTCGCGAGGTTCAAAGACGCCGCCGCCACGCTCGCTGTATTGCTCGATGTTGGCCGTCGGCATCGCCGAGCCGCCAAACGTCCCGGTCGGGCCGTACCAGTTGGTCGCAGAGGCGTCGGCCACTTCCCCAAAGGCGAGGTTGCCCCGGTCGCTGTTCACCGAAGCGATGGTGATGTACAGGTTGTGCATGTCACCGTCCTGTGTGCCCTGGCTGGGCATCTTGGACTGCGGGAACGTGTGCTCGGTGTTGGTCTCGGTGTCGCCCGACGAACCCAGCGGCGCGCTGCGGCCCGAATACACGCAGCGGTACGGCCCAGCGCCGTAGTACGACGAGTAGAAGCTCGTGCGCGACGAGTACGAGCGCGGGTTGGTGCGGGCGTAGTTGGTGCGGATGCACGTCAGCAGCGAAGCTCCAGTGAGGTTGGGGCACACGGAGTTTGCGCCGGGGGCGGTCGTCGGGTCGTTGATCGTAAGCGAGAACGTGCTCGGACTGCCCAGTGTGGCCGGCCCGCTTGTCACCGAAAGGCTAAGGGTGACCGTTTCGCCGCCTTCGGTAACGCCGTCGTCGGCGACGGTGATCGTGGCCGTGCCGCTCGTCTGTCCGGCGGGAATCGTGACGGAGAACGGCGACGGGACGGTGTAGTCGGTGCCCTGCGCGGCCGTGCCGCCCGTGACGGCCAGCGCCGCAATCACGTCGGCGGTGGCCGCACGATCGAGGGCGACCGTCACCGCGTAGGTGCCAGAAGCCTCCGACACCGCCGCCGACGCGGTGCCAAACGCAACGGTGGGCAGGACGGCAGGGTTGCCCACCAGGTCGGTGGTATTGACCGGAAGCAGTTGGTACCCGCCGGTAGTGGCTCCGGTCGGCAAGAATTGCCCGAGCACGCCCTCAAACGTAAAGGGTGGCGGCGGGGCTGCCTGCCCATCGACGTCGGAGTCGGAGGCCGACGGAATGCGCACGTCCACGTTGGCCGTGCCGTCGTTGGCGGGGTAGGTCGTCGCGGCGGCGAGCGGGCCGGTGGGCGTCGTTACAAACGTAAGGCCGGTCACGCGGATCAACTCCGACTCGTAGGCCTCGCCGTTGGCGATCACTTCGGAAGCGGTGACGACCTGCGGGGTAACCGGCTGGCCGCATGTGCCTACCGTGAAGGTGAGAGGCTGGGTCGTGCTCACGTCTGCCAACTCGCTCAGGCCACGGTAGGGAGCAAGCTTGCCTGTGACCGTTACCGAGCAGCCCGGCGCTACGGTACCGCCTGCGACCGCATCGAAGAAGGTTCCGGTGGTTTGGAACACGGCGATGCCTGCGGTGCCGTCTTGGATGTAGGTGATGCGGCCTTTGGCGCGGCTCACCGTGCCCGTCACCGTAACGGTCGTGCCGTCGGCTTGGGTGCGGGCGGTGGCAATTGGGGTAGACTGGGCAGCCAGAGAAGGAGCGACGCCCAAAAGCAGAGCGGCGGTGAACGCTAAACGTGTGATCGTCATGGACCGACGGGGGATAAGGGGCGGCAGGCACAAAGTACGCGGTAGGAAGCATTTGTGCCCATTCCCCCAAGGTCGTGCGAAAAAGTTGGCGACGAAACCTATCTTGTTCGACTTCATCTCAAGTCCTTTCTTGTTGCTATGCGCCGTCTTTTGTTGATGTTGGGGCTTCTTGCCGCGCCGGCTGCGCTGGCACAGCCTTATGTGACGGGCGCGCCCGAACCGTTTGCGCCGGAGGGCTTCGCCCACGCCGTCGTATCGCCCACGGGCGACCGGGTGCTGCTCACGACCTCCGCCTACGAAGGCGTTTGGGTGACCGATGCCAACGGGGGCGATGCCCCTCGTCAACTCTCGGCCGCGCTCGGCGCAGGATTCGGCGCGGTGTGGTCGCCGGACGGCCAGTCCCTTGCCGTTCGTGCGGCTCAGCCGTCTACCGACGGAAGCCGCGTGCTTCGCATCGCGCTCCTCGATGCCGAAACCGGTGCCGAGACAGCGCTTGTGCCCCCTACCTACGACGCGCTCCCGCTTCCGCGCTTCGCTCCCGACGGCGCGTCGGTGCTGCTTGCCACCGACGACGGCGTCCGAGCACTCCCCACCGGAAAGATCCCCACGGCAGCTTCCGGCTCGGCCGTTTTGATGGGAGCAGACGGCCAAGTCGTTCGTGCGGTTGACGATGCTCCCGCCGCGTTTGCGCTGCCCGTGCGGAATGCGCGGGCGCTGCGCGTCGTGCCCTCCCCCGACGGTCGGCGCGTGGCCATCGAGATCTACGGCGGCGACCTCTACCTCGCCAACGCCGACGGCTCGAACCCGGTGTCGCTCGGGCGCGGCGAGGCCCCGACGTGGCGGCCCGACGGGCGCTATGTGGCGTTTATGGTGACACGCGACGACGGCCACGAACTGCTCGGCAGCGACCTCGTAGTGGCCCGCGCCGACGGGCAACAGCGCGCCCAGCTCACCCGCACCGACGCCACGATGGAGATGTATCCCGCGTGGCTTGCCAACGATGCCTTGCTCTACGACGATGCCGAAACCGGGCGCGTCATGCGCCTCCCGCTCGCCGACCGCTAAGCCCCACGCCCCGCCTCTCTCTTCGATGATGTTCGTTCGTTTCCGCACGGCGCTGGCCGCCGCCCTACTCGCTGCGCCGCTGGCCGCTTCGGCCCAAAACGTCACCGGGCTGTCCAACTGGTCAATCGTCCTCGACCCCGGTCACAGCCAAACCGAAAACCAAGGCGTTTACGGCTATTCCGAGGCCGAAAAAACCCTCGGGGTGGGTCTTGAGCTTCGCCGCCTACTGACGACCTACACCGACATTCGGGGCGTCTACATGACGCGCACCAATTCCACGGACGTCGTCTCGCTGACCCAACGCGCGGACTTTGCCAACTCCAGCGGCGGAGCCTACTTCCACTCCATTCACTCCAACGCTGCCGGGGCAACCGCCACCAGCGGCTTTGTGCTCTGGCCGCAGATGCCCGACCTCCTGGAGCCGGCGTCGTATCCCGGAGGGCGGGCGATGGCCAGGCGGATGGGCCCCACGGTAGGGCGAGCCATGCGCATTCCGCTGGCCAACGGTGGCGACTACGGCGAATGTGCGTTCTACGGCGTTTCCACCTGCGGCAGCGGCGTCAAAGGGTCGCGCAACTCGGTACAGCGCAACACCTACATGCCGTCCACGCTGTCGGAGATGGGGTTCCACACCAACCCGACCCAGAACCTGCGCAACATGAACGCAGACTGGAAGCGGATGGAAGCGCGGGCCTTTTTCTGGGCCATCCTTAAGAACTTCAACATTCCCCGCCCTGCAGGTCGCTTCCTGACGGGCATTGTCTCGGATGTGGAATCGGGGCTTGCGATCAACGGCGCGACGATTGAGTACGCGGGCAAGTCGTACACGACCGACACCTACGCCAGTCTCTTCAACCGCTACTCGACGGATCCCAACGAACTGCGCAACGGCTACTACTACCTTGAAGACGTCGCTGCGGGTGCCAATTCCCTCAACGTTTCGGCTCCGGGGTATCTGAATTCGAGTCAGAGCGTAACGGCCATCGATACGTTCTTCACGTTTGTCGATGTCGGCCTCGTTTCGACAGCACCGCTAACCGTTGCATCGACCAACGTGGCCGGCGCGACGGCCTTCCGGGTGATCGATCCCATCGAGGTGACGTTCTCGCGCCCCGTGGCTCCTGCGACGGTTCAGACCGGTTTGACACTTACGCGCACCAGCGACGGGAGCGCGGTGGCCGGTGGGTTTACCTGGACGAACGGCTACCGCCGCGTCGTTTTCACCCCGACGCAGACCTTGGCCGCAACTACGCAGTACACGCTGACCATTGCCGGAACGGCGGCATCGCCCTACGGAATTGCCCTTGACGGCGACGCCAACGGCACGGCCGGCGATGCATACGTCCGCACCTTCACGTCGGGTATTGCGGATGTGACGGCCCCGGCCATTGCGTCGGTGGTTCCAGCCAACAACGCGACGAATGTGGCGCGCCGCCCGCTCATCAACGTGACGATGAACGAGCTTGTTACACCTGCTTCGCGCCCTACCTCGCTGTTTTCCCTCGCCAACGCAACAACCAACGCGACCGTCCCGATCACCGTAGCCATCAACAACGTGAACGGCAAGACGGTCGTTCAAGCGGCACCTAACACCGACCTTGACCCGAACACGAACTACCAGTTTCGCATGGGGGCTGGGATGACCGATGAGGTGGGCAACGCGGTAACGTTCGAGCGGCGGTTGGCGTTCACGACCAACGCCTTGCAAGAGTCGGGAACGACGTTCGAAGCCTTCGAAGACGATTTCACCTCTCGTTGGTGGTCTCCGTCGCAAAGCGGCTCTACCGTTGGAACCGTTGCGGACTCGACGGCGCGCTTGGCGGTGCCGTTGCAAGAGCCGCGCGGCGGCTCGACGGGCCAGTCGATGGCCATCAAGTACGGGTGGGACACCAGCAACGCTTCGTCGTGGCTCATCCGCACCTGCTACCAAGGATGCGGCAGCGCCTCGGCGAACATGGATACGTCGTATACCCTCCAGGCCGCGATCTTCGGCGACGGCTCGGGGACACGCTTGCGGTTTGCCTTGGACGACAACTGCTCCGGCGGATCGTGCAGCGGAACCGAAGTGGGCCCGTGGACGGACGTGACGTGGCTTGGCTGGCGGCTGGTCGAATGGGACCTTGGCGCGGTGGCACCGCCCGAAAACTGGATCGGAACGAGCAACGGTCAACTCAACGGCAACCTCCGCCTCGAGTCCATCCAGCTGACGTACAACGCCACCACGGGCGTCCGCTTCGGCCAAATCGCCGTGGACAATATCCGTGCGGTCAAGACGACGGCGGTGGCCGGGGAAGATGAGTCCGCTCTGGAGACAAACGCCCTCGCACTCTCGGCTCCCACGCCCAACCCAACCGCCCGGACGGCACGCCTGCGTTACGCGCTGCCCGACACCCGGCCCGTTCGCCTCGCCGTGTTTGATGTGACCGGGCGCGAGGTGGCGGTGCTCGTAGACGAGACGCGTGCCGCTGGAACCCACTCCGCCGAGTGGGACGCAACAACCGCCGCTCCAGGCATGTACCTCGTTCGCCTCGTGGCTGGGCCGGAGCAGCGCACCGCAACCGTCGTCGTGCAACGCTGAGGCTGTTGGTTTGCCGAAGTGGCGGAACGGTAGACGCATCGGACTTAAAATCCGCTGGGGCACCCGCCCCGTACGGGTTCGAATCCCGTCTTCGGCACCGTAGCGGCGGAGGATCGTACCACCAACGGCACGATTCTCCGCCGTTTTGCTTTCTCTCCAATGCCTACCCCTTCCGTCTCGCTTGAACTCGCCTTCCACGCACCGAACGATCTGCACGACCTGCTCGTGGCCGATCTCGACGCCCTCGGCTTCGAGGGGTTTGTGGAAGAAGAGGGGCTTCTGAAGGCCTACGTTCCCGAGACGCGCTGGAACGACGACCTGCACGCCGCCGCCGAGGCGGTTCGCCTCCACTATGCGTTGCCGGTCGCGTTTGACGTGACGCGGGTGGAAGACCAGAACTGGAACGCCGCTTTCGAGGCCACCATCCAACCTGTGCCCGCGCCTCCGTTTGTCATCAAGCCGTCGTGGCACGAACTGGACACCCGCCACGCCGGGCTGACGGTGTTGCACATCGACCCCAAGATGAGTTTCGGTACGGGCCTGCACGAAAGCACGCGCCTCGTGCTCGGCCTGCTACCGTCGGTGGTGGAGCCGGGCGACCGAATCCTTGATGCGGGAACGGGGACGGGCGTGCTCGCCATCGCCGCGATCAAGCTGGGGGCTGCACACGCCGTTACGTTCGATATCGATCTGTGGGCCGAAGAAAACGCCTACGAGAACTTCGTCCGTAACGACGTGCAAGGCCTCGCGGAAGTGCGCATCGGCGATCTGGACGTGGTGGACGAGTCGGGATTCGATGTGGTGCTGGCCAACATTCACCGCGAAGTGCTGCTGGGGATGCTGGCGAGGCTCGCCGAGAAGACGCGCTTGGGTGGACGACTCGTGCTGGCCGGACTGCTCCGCTCCGATGCCGAAACGATGCGCGAAGCTACCGCTGCCGTGGGTTTCGAGACGCTCCACGAAGCCACCGAGAACGACTGGTGGGCGTGGGCGGGGATGAAGGTATAGTTTGCGTATCGTTTATGGTGTATTGGAGATGTACTCGTAGATTACACCGTATACCCGAATGATCGACCTTCCTAAGCTTGGACTGGGCACCTACAAACTCACCGGCGACGCGGGGCGCGACGCGGTGGCCGATGCGCTTCGGGTGGGCTTCCGCCACCTCGACACGGCGGTGCTGTACGGCAACGAGGTGGAGGTCGGGCAGGGTCTGCGTGCGTCGGGTGTGCCGCGTCGCGAGGTGTTTCTTACCACCAAGGTCTGGCACACCGACCTTGCCCCGGCGGCCTTCCGCGCCAGCGCCGAAGCGAGCCTGAAGCGCCTCGATGTGGACGATGTGGACCTGCTGCTGGTGCACTGGCCCAGCCCGGATTTGGACCTCGACGCCACGATGGAGGCGCTCGTTCGGGCGAAAGACGACGGCCTTGCCCGGCACATCGGCGTGTCCAACTTCCCGCCCCGACTGTTCGAGCGGGCGTGTGACCTTGCTCCGGTGGTGTGCAACCAGGTGGAATACCACGTTTTCCTCAACCAAGACGACCTGCTTGCCCGCACACGGGCGCACGACGCGTGGCTGACGGCCTACCGCCCGGTGAACAAGGGCGCGGTGAACGACGAGCCGGTGCTGCGCGAGATTGCGGCCAATCACGGCGCTACGCCTGCGCAAATCGCCCTCGCGTGGCTGCTGGGGCAGGACGGCGTCGCGGCCATCCCCAAGGCGGCAAGCCCCGAAAACCGCCGCGCCAACTTCGCTGCGCAGCAGATCCACTTGTCCCCCGACGAAGCCAAGGCCATCCACGCCCTCTCCTTCCAGAACCGGCGAAGCGTGAGTTTGGACTGGATCGACTGGGATAACGGGTAGGTCACCAGCGTCCCCACACGGCTTGGGTATAGACCGGGATTCCCCGTACTTGGCACACCCGCATCGTATGGGCGGTGCCACCGGTCGTTGGGCGCGCGGGATTGACGTAGAAGAACCCCGCGACCGGAACGGCCCATGTGCTGTTGCCTGTGACCTTCAGCGTGTCGCGAAGGAGCAGCCTCGCTGTCGCACGTGTCTTTGGGTTTGCCGATCCGTCAAGCATCTCCGTACGAAACGAGCCGTACTGAGGTGACGCCTCGCGTGTCAGTTGAAGCAAATCCGCCAACTGCCCATCTTCGACCTCAGCAAGCGCCACCAACCGCGAACCGGGCGCTCGGTACCGGCTTCGGTGCGAAGGGTAAGGCACGACGTATTCCAAACGTGAAGCATCCACTCGAGCTACCCCCTCGGCGAACGCCGAATCGGAGCCGGGTGCATTGCCTGTTCGAAAGCGAGCTGCCGGGGACATCCGAGCCAGACGTTCGGCCAGGTCGGTCAGACGGGGCGCGTTTTCGGGGGAAAGCCCCCGTGTTCCTTCCAACAACACGACCGGTGTCGCGATGGCATTCAGCCAGGCCGTGAAAGCATCGAGCGTGGCGAAGTTCACGGCGCGTACGGGTGTTTGGGCGCAGGACGACGCGGCGGAGCCGTTGGCGCACCGTCGCCGGAAGAGCGTTCGTCGCGAGTTAACCGTTCGGGCGCTTCGCGGAGCGCGGCGGCAGGCGGCAGGAACCGGGCGGGAATGCGCGGCTCGGTCTTGAACTTGCCGTACTCGTCCACTTCGACCCACTGCTGCGGAATCTCGTAGAGGTAGCGCCCGATGCCGAGCGCCGCGCCAGCGCGTTTGAACGCCGCCGAAAGGCCGCCCTTGGTCGGCTCGACGTCGGTGCGGTCGGCCCCGTCTTCGCGCCAGATCCAGTCGCCGTCGTCGTCGCGGAAATAGATGCGGCAGAGGATGCCGCCGCCGGGCGCGTCGCGGTACTCGTTTTTCCAGCCTCCCGGCCCAAACACATCGTCGAGGCGCTGGGCCACGGCACGGGCCGTCAGGTAGGCCGCGGCAAGGCCTTTGCCCGTCTTGCGCGAGACGGTGAGCGGACGCCATTCGATGTCGGAGGCGGGGAACGGTTCGGCCAGAAGCGGCCAGTTGGGTGAACGCATCGGGGTTGGGGATGGGAACGATGACAAACGACAACGTACCGACGAGGAGTGACACCACTCTGTCATCCCTATTCCAACCCCACGAATATCTTGGCAATGCCAAGACCTTCGTCGCCCACCCGACGCCGCACGAGGCGGCACGGCGGCGGCCGGGACGGGCCTAAAACGACCCCAACCGCAGGCTGTCGACGCCGAGGCGGGCACGCAGGAAGAGCCGAAGCGCCGCGCTGTCGCGGGCGGTCGCGCCACGGGCAAAGCGAACGCTCACCAGCTGCGTCGTCGGCAGCGTGTCGGCACGGGCCACGGTCAGCACGTCGGCGAGCGTGTCGAGCGCGGGCACGACGATGCGGGCGTCGCGGCGGAGCGCGACGGTGTCGAACGCCACTACGGTTTCCTCGGGCGACGATGGCACCTCGGCCCCGGCAATCGATCCCGACCGCGTCTGCAGGCCCACCAAGGCCTCTACTTCGTCCCGAGACAGGCCCGAGCGGGCGTTGCCCACCACGCTCACGTTGAGCGCGTAGCGTTCCAGCCCGGCCTTGGCCATCAGCCCGTTGAGCGAATCGACCTCGCCGTCCCGCAGCGGCGGCCCAATCAGCACAGCCCGCAACTCGTCTCCGCCGTCGTGTTCGCCCAGAAGCCGCTGCTTGCCGGTGATGCTCCAGCGCAGCACCTCGCGCCCGTGGCCCGCAAGCACGGTGTCCACAAACGCTCCGGCCCTGCGCTGCACCTGCGACTCAGACACGGTGTCGAACAGCAGCAAACCGGCCGGAATGGCGGTGACGAGCACGATCAGCGCGAGGCGTCGTTGGATGCGGTCGTGCTGCTCCTCGGTTTGAAACGCGACCGGACGCGCCCGCATGAACCGCGTGATGAGGTAGGTGGCCGTGGCGATGAACACGCCGTTGAGGAAGAACAGGTAGAACGCGCCGGCGAAGTACGACCACATGCCCGTGGCGAGGCCGAAGCCCGCCACGCACAGCGGCGGCATCAGCGCGGTGGCGATGGCCACGCCCGGAATGACGTTCGTGGGCGACTTGCGGCTCACGGCCACGATGCCCGCCACGCCGCCAAAGAACGCAATCGCCACGTCGAGGAGCGTCGGACGGGTGCGGGCGAGGATCTCGGGCGTCGCCTCGCCCAGCGGGGAAATCCAGAAGTAGAGCGCGCTCGTGACCAACGCCGCCACCGTCGCCACCGACAGGCTCCGCAGCGAGGCGTAGAACAGCCGCCGATCCGACACGGCGAGGGCCATCCCGACGCCCAGAATCGGCGTCATCAGTGGCGAGATCAGCATCGCGCCGATCACCACCGCTGTGCTCGACGTGTCGAGGCCGAGCGACGCCAGCATCGCCGAGCACACGAGCACCCAGACGGTCGCGCCTTGCAGCGGCACGTCCTTGCGGATCGTCTCGACCGCCGCGTTGATGTCGCCGCCGAGTTGCAGGTTGACGATGCTTTTGAGCAGCGCCACCTGCTCCCGCTCGTCGTCGCTGCGCGGGGGCGCGGGTTCGGGCGAAGCGCCCGGCGCTACGGAAGCGGCCGCCGATGCGGGCAGGTCGTCGGAGATCGCAGAGGGCATACGAGGCAGGGCAGCAGCAGCCCCAAGGTACGACCGAGCGCTAAGCCTCTACCTGTCAGGTTCGCTGAACCTGACAGGTTGAAGACGGCCCCGCATCCCGCGTGTATCTTGCACCATCGCCCCGCCGCCCGATCCCTCAGCCCTTGCTCGCCCTCCGCATCTTCATCGCCTCGCCCGGTGGACTGAACAGCGAGCGCCAACGCTTCCGCGACCTCGTCTACAAGTCCTACGGCGCAGGAGGCCACGCGCACCCGCGACGACGAGGCGGCGCACCTTCGCGCCCTGCTGTCGGATGCGTCGGAAGTCGCGAAGGTCGCCCTCGCCGACCGCCCGCAGATGCGCGAACGCCTCGGCCTGTTGGAACGGTAGCGCAACAAAAAACCTGTCAGGTTCAGCGAACCTGACAGGTTGTCCATCGACGGCCGGGCCGTTCAGATGTTCATCGGGATGCCGTAGGCGACCTTCGTGGCCTCCATCACCGCCTCCGAGAGCGTCGGGTGCGGGTGCACGGCCTCCATGATCTCGTGCGCCGTCAGTTCGGCCTCGCGGGCGAGCACCGCCTCGGCGATCAGCTCCGTCGCCTCGTGGCCCACGATGTGGCAGCCGAGGAGTTCGCCGTACTTGGCGTCGTAGATCACCTTCACGAAGCCGTCCGGGTGGCCGATGGCCGTGGCCTTACCGTTGGCGGAGAAGGGGAATTTGCCGACCTTGATCTCGTAGCCCGCTTCCTTGGCCTTGGCTTCGGTGAGGCCGACGGAGCCGATCTGCGGCTGGCAGTAGGTGCAGCCGGGGATGTTGCCCTTGTCGAGCGGTTTGAGGTGCAGGTGCGCCTTGCCCTCGCCGTTGGCGATGTGCTCGATGCAGAGGATGCCCTCGTGGCTCGCCTTGTGCGCCAGCCACGGCGCGCCCGCCACGTCGCCGATGGCGTGGACGCCCGGCACCGACGTGTGGCCCCACTCGTCGATGGCGATGACGCCGCGCTCGTGCTTGACGCCGATCTTCTCGAGTCCAAGGTTCTCGGTGTTGCCGACGACGCCGACGGCCGAGAGCACCTGGTCGCACTCGACGATCTCCTCGCCCTTGGCCGTTTGGATGCGCACCTTCAGGTTGCCGTACTCGCCCGTGACGCCCTGCACCTGCGCCTTGGTCATCACCTTGATGCCCGACTTCTTGAAGGCCTTCTCGACCTCCTTCGACACGTCGGCGTCTTCGATCGGCACGAGGCGATCCATCACCTCGACGATGGTGACCTCCGTGCCCATGTGGTGGTAGACGTACGCGAACTCGACGCCGATGGCCCCCGCGCCCACGATGACGAGGCGGCCGGGGCGTTCGGTTTGGGTCATCGCCTCCTTGTAGGCGACGATCTTCTTGCCGTCGAGAGGCAGCGGCGGGATTTCGCGCGCCCGCGCGCCTGTGGCGATGATGACGTGCCGCGCCTCGACGGTTTGCTTCGTGCCGACGGTCTCGCCGTCCATCGTCACCGACGGTTCGACGGCGAGCGTGTGCGGGCCGGTGAAGGTGGCCTGCCCGAAGATCACGTCGATCTTGTTCTTCTTCATCAGGTACTCGACGCCCTTGTTCATCTTCGAGGCGACGCCCCGCGAGCGCTGGATCACCTTCTCGAAGACGGGCGTGAGGGCCGCACCTTCGAGACCGTAATCGGCAGCGTGCTTGCTGTCGGCCACGACCTGCGCCGACTGGATGAGCGCCTTCGTCGGGATGCAGCCGATGTTGAGGCAGACGCCGCCGAGCTTGTTGCGTTCGATGACGGCGGTTTTGTAGCCGAGTTGGGAGGCGCGGATGGCCGTTTCGTAGCCGCCGGGGCCGGTTCCAACCACGACCACGTCGTAGGATGCGTTCGCCATAAAAGAGAGAAAGGGTAAGACGATGGGGGTGATACGGCGGATGGCGCTGGGTGGTTGCCGGGTGCGGGAAGCGCGGAACGCGTAGGGTTGAGGCAGGGCAAGCCCGAGGCCAGGCGACGGCGTTTGGAACCGGGCGGGGGCAGATGGATGTAGTCCTCGGCCCGTCTCCTCGCCCGCCCATGCTCGCCTCCGCTCGTGCTGAACTGGTCGCCGACGTGTGTGCCGCCCGCGCGGCGCACCCGCTGCCGCTTACGCTCCGTCGCGACGTGGAGGCGTGGGCCGACGCGCTGCTGGCGCTGCTGTTTCCGCACCTCACCGACCGTTGCTCGTCGGAGCCGGAGGCCGTCGGGCAGGAGTTCGACACGGCCCACGCCCGCCTTCAGCGGCTGCTCGTGGCCGACGCCACCGTTCCCGCCGACGCGCCTGCGCCCGGTACCGCCGACGCGGTGATGGCAGCCCTCCCGGATGTTCGCCGCCTGCTGCTGGCCGACGCCACCGCGACGTTTGCCGGCGATCCGGCGGCGCGGTCAGTGGGCGAGGTGATCCTCGCGTATCCCGGTTTTCTCGCCACCGCGCTCTACCGCGTCGCCCACGAACTGTATGTGCGCCACGCCGACCTGCTCGCCCGGCTGCTCACCGAATACGGCCACCGCCAAACCGGCATCGACCTGCACCCCGGCGCGACCGTCGGAGAGGCCTTTGCCATCGACCACGGCACGGGCGTCGTGGTGGGCGAGACGGCGGTGATCGGCGACCGCGTCCGTCTGTACCAAGGGGTCACGCTTGGCGCGCTTTCGGTCGAAAAAGCGCTGGCGGGCGTGCAGCGGCACCCGACGCTCGAAGACGACGTGGTGGTGTACGCCAACGCGACCATCTTGGGCGGCGAGACAGTGGTCGGGGCAGGAAGTGTGATCGGCGGGAACGTCTGGCTGACCGAGTCGGTCGCGCCCGGAAGCGTCGTCACCCGCACGTCCACCGTCCGCCGCGACGGTGCCGGCCGCGCCGACCCCTTTGCCGACGACCGCATCGACTACTACATCTAAGAAGGGCGAAGTCCGAGGGGCGAACGATTCCTACGGCTTGGCCTCGTCTCTGCGGGCATCGTTCCTGCGTGCTCGTTTCGTTTTGGCAGGGTGAACAACCGGCCACCAACCACCAAGCGAGGCGACAAAGCGCTTCCGTTGCGGCATCGTGACGCTTGGCGGAACGGGGGGGCGGCACTTGGCGGCGGTTGTACCATTGGATACGGCCTCACCCTATCCGTCCTATGCGCTACGACTCCATCCTCGCCACCATCGGCCAGACGCCCATCGTCCGTCTCGCCCGTCTTTTCCCCGACCGCGCGGTGTGGTCGAAGCTGGAACGTGCCAACCCCGGTGGCTCGATCAAAGACCGCATTGCGCTGGCGATGATCGAAGACGCCGAAGCGCGGGGAGTGCTTCAGCCCGGCGGGGTGATTGTGGAGCCGACGAGCGGCAACACCGGCATCGGCCTTGCGCTGGTGGGGGCGGTGAAGGGCTACCGCGTGGTGCTCGTCATGCCCGAGTCGATGTCCATCGAACGGCGGCGGCTGATGGCGGCCTACGGTGCCGAACTCGTGCTCACACCCAAAGAGGGCGGGATGAAGGCGGCGATCCAGCGGGCCACGGAACTTGTCGGCGAGACGCCGGGCGCGTGGATGCCGCAGCAGTTCAACAACCCGGCCAACCGCGCCGTGCACACGCGCACCACCGCCGAAGAGATCGTGGCCGATTTTCCGGACGGCATCGACGCGCTCGTGACGGGCGTGGGTACGGGCGGACACCTGTCCGGCGTGGCCGAGGTGCTAAAGGCGCGTTTCCCCGGCGTCAAGGTGTTTGCCGTCGAGCCGACCGCCTCGCCGGTGCTTTCGGGTGGAAGCCCCGGCCCGCACAAGATTCAGGGTATCGGCGCAGGGTTCGTGCCGGGCAACTACGACGGATCGCTGGTGGACGAGGTCGTGCAGATCGACGCCGAAGACGCCTTTGCGATGGCACAGCGGGCGGCCAAGGTCGAGGGCATCTTGATCGGCATCTCGTCGGGAGCGAGCCTCGCCGCCGTCGAGAAGGTGCTTCCGTCGCTTCCCCGCGACGCGACCGTGCTGACGTTCTGCTACGACACCGGCGAGCGCTACCTGTCGGTAGACGGCCTGTTCTGACGAGACGGATTCGCCCTGCCAGCGTTCGCGATTCTGGCAGGGCACGTTTTAGCGCGGCACGAGCCACGGGAGGGGATCTTCCATCGGCAGCCGCTCGCCTGCGATGGGCGACAGCGCGAAGAACACGCCTGCGCCGCGCGGGCTGGCGTCGGTGCCTGCCTTGCCGATGACCTGCCCGGCGGTGACGACGTCGTCTTTCCGAACCGCCAGCGCCGACAGGTTGGCGTAAATCGTCACGAAGCCGCCGTGGCGGATGGCGATGTAGGTTCCAAAGCCGGGCAACTGGGCCACCCGCACCACCGTGCCCGGATAGACAGCGGCGACGCTGGCCCCCGGCAGGGTGGCGATCTGTATCCCCGGATGCTGGGTCTGGGTGCCGAGGACCGGGTCGGTGCGAAGCCCAAAGCCTTGCGTCACAACGCCCTCGGCGGGCCACGGAAGCCGCCCGCGCAGTACGTTGAACGGACGGACGGCGGCGGGTGAGGCGGAGCGTCGGTCGTCGGTGTCGTCGCGCCCGACGCTGCGGAGCGTGGCGTCGAGGGCGGCGTAGTCGCGCTGCGCCTGCGCGATCTTAGCTTCGAGGTCGCCGCGGCGGCGGCGCATCGCATCGACCGCCACGGTGCGCCGCCGCTGGCTTTCGGTCAGCTCCTGCTGCTGGACCGCGGCGTCGGTGAACATCTTGCCGACGTCACGCTCAGCTCGGGCGAGTGCAACCTGTCGGGCTTGGATGGCCTGTATCGAGCGCCGCATCCGTTCGGCGTGACGCCGGCGCAGATCGGTCATGCGGCGGAGAAACCTCGCCCGACGCATCATCTCGCCCACCGACTTCGATGAAAACAGCAACGCAAGATCGTGGAGCCGTCCGTGCTTGTAGGCTTGCCGAGCAAGGGCGTTTTGGCGAGCGTGCAGCCCTGCGAACGAACCGGCGAGCAGCACGAGGGACCGCGCCAGACTGTCGCGTTCGGCCCGCACCTGCTTCAGCCGCACCCCGTAGGTCGTTACCAGCGCCTGTCTCAAGGCCACCTCACGGTCAAGGGCATCGAGCGTGGCGGTCGTGACCTCCTCGGCTTCGAGGGCGCGGTGCAGCCGGGAGCGGTCATGGTCGATCTGCTGTTGCAGCCGACCCAGGCGCGCCCGCGTCGCGTCGGGCGTCTGGGCCAAGGCCATGCTTGGCCCAAGCAGCAGGAGAAAGAGGATGCGAAACATAGGGGGAAAGGTCCATACACCCAAACGGCCCATCGCCGGTTCGTATCCCATTTTACCCGCACTCACCACACGAAGGAAGATCCCGACCCCAGCCATCCACCCGTTGCACACCCCGCAATGGACACCCTCAGCGCCTTACGCCCGCCGCAGCCGGAGGCTGTTGCCGAGCACGAACACGCTCGACAGGCCCATGGCCGCCGCGCCCAGCACCGGCGAGAGCAACCGGCCGGTGAACGGGTAGAGCACCCCCGCGGCCACGGGGATCAGCACGATGTTGTAGGCGAAGGCCCAGAACAGGTTCTGCTTGATCGTCCGAAGCGTCGCCACGGCCAGCTGGCGGGCGCGCACGAACGCCGACAGGTCGCCGGAGAGCAGCACCACGTCGGCGGCTTCGACGGCCACGTCGGTGCCCGAGCCGATGGCGACGCCCACGTCGGCGGTGGCGAGCGCGGGCGCGTCGTTGAGGCCGTCGCCGACGAACGCGACGGGGCCGGTCTGCTGCATTTGGGCGACGACGTCGGCCTTGCCGCCGGGCAGCACCTCGGCGTAGACGTCGTCGATGCCGAGGGTGTGGGCGACGGCGTTGGCGGTGGCCTGCTGGTCGCCGGTGATCATCGCGAGGCGCAGGCCGTCGGTGTGCAGCGCGGCGAGGGCAGCGGGGGTGGTGGAGCGAACGGCGTCGGCAATCGACAGCCGGGCCACGACACGGCCGTCTTCTTCGACCACGACGGACGTGGCAGCGGGGGCGTTCGACGCTGCTGCCACGTCGGAGCCGATGAACCGGGGCGATCCAGCGCGGACGCGCACGCCGTCCACCGTGCCTTCCACGCCCATGCCCGGCACGGCGGCGAAATCGGCGGCGTCGGGGCGCGGCCCGTCTCCGACGTAGTCCACGATGGCGCGGGCGAGCGGATGTTCAGACCGGGCTTCGACGGCGGCGAGGCGGCGCAGCACGGCGTCGCGGTCGGCGTCCTCGGCCACCCAAAAAACGTCCGTCACCTGCGGATGGCCCTCGGTGAGCGTGCCCGTCTTGTCGAACGCCACGGCCTCCGCCTCGGCGAGCCGTTGGAGCGCCTCGGCGGTGCGGAAGAGCACGCCCGACTCGGCGGCGCGGCCCGTGCCCACCATCACCGCCACCGGCGTGGCCAGGCCCATCGCGCACGGGCAGGCGATCACCAAGACCGACACCGCGGCCACGAGCGCGTGGCTCAGGCCCGGCCCGAAGAGCATCCAGCCCGCGAACGTGGCGAGTGCGATGACGAGCACGATGGGCACGAACACGGCCACGACCTTGTCGGCCACCGCTTGGATGGGCGCTTGCTTCGCCTGCGCGTCTTCCACCATTCGGACGATCTGCGCGAGCGTCGTGTCCGCGCCCGTGCGGGCCACGCGGAAGACGAACGAGCCGTTCTGGTTGACCGTCCCGCCCGTCACGCCCGATCCGACCGTCTTCTCCACCGGCACCGGCTCGCCCGTGAGCATCGCCTCGTCCACGAACGACGCGCCGTCGACGAGTTCGCCGTCCACCGGGATCCGCTCGCCGGGGCGGACGCGCACGAAGTCGCCCACCTTGAGCTGCGCCACCGGCACTTCGCCCTCGCCGTGCACCGACACGCGCAGCGCCGTGGGCGGCTGGAGCGCCAAGAGCGCCCGGAGCGCGTCGCCGGTGCGGCCCTTGGCCTTGGCTTCGAGGTACTTGCCGAGCAGCACGAGCGTGACGACCACCGCCGCCGCCTCGTAGTAGGTGTGCCGCGCCTCCAGCGGGAGCACATTGGGCGCGAACGTCGCCACGACCGAGTAGAGGTACGCCGCGCCCGTGCCGAGGGCCACGAGCGTGTTCATGTCCGGCGATTTCATCCGCGCCGCCTTCCAGCCAAGCGTGAAGAACCGGCGGCCCGGCCCGAAGAGCACGGCGGTGGTGAGCACGAAAAACAGCACCGACAGCGCCTGCATCGACACATGGCGCATCAGCGCGTCGTGGAGCGCGGGAACGAGCATCGTGCCCATGTCCAGCACCACCACGGGCAGCGTCAGCAGCGCCGCCGTCACGACCCGTCGTTTTTGGACGGCCAGTTCAGCCTGCCGGGCGGCGTACTCGGCGTCGCGCGCGGCGGTGGAGGCATCGTCTGCCGGGAGGTCAATCACCTCATAGCCTGCTCGCTCGACGGCGGCGCGGAGCGCTTCGGGAGAGGCAACCGAGGCGTCGAAGGCGACGGTGGCGCGTTCGGTGGCGAGGTTCACCGACGCCGATTCGACGCCATCGACGCCGTTGAGCGCCTTCTCGACGCGGGATACGCACGCCGCGCACGTCATGCCAGAAATGGGTAAGCTGGTCTCGGCCATGGCTTTCATCGTTGATTTACGATAAGGCCAATGATCGAGACAACGCGAGGTTCCGAACCGCTCGCCTCCGACGGCAAAAGGGCATGCACGACGGCCGCGTCGAAAACAAACGGCGACCGCCGCCGCCAAGAGCCTTGGAAAAGACTTCCGTGCCGTCGCGCCGCGAAGGCTGAGGCGCTGCACCCGTCTACCGCACCCGGTCAAGGTGCCCAACCCTGACCGGGTTCTCGTTCGCCGATCCTTCCTCCGCACCGGACGTTCACGCCGGGTTACTTCCCCCAGCCCCGCGTGGCCCGTACGTTTCTCCTCCAGCCCGACGAGGCCGCGCCGTCGCGGCTGACGCTCGACTACGCGGGCGACCTCAACGCGCAGCAGCACGCCGCCGCCACGACCGGGCCGGGCGCGGTGCTCGTGCTCGCCGGCGCGGGTACGGGGAAGACACGGACGCTCGTCTACCGCGTCGCCTACCTCGTCGAGACGGGCACGCCGCCCGAGGAGATCGTGCTGCTCACCTTCACGCGCCGCGCCGCCCGCGAGATGCTCGGCCGCGCCTCCGCGCTGCTCGACCGCCGCTGCGAGCGGGTGCAAGGCGGCACCTTCCACGCCTTCTGCGCCCAAATCCTCCGCCGCTTCGCCCCGCGCCTCGGCCTGCCGCACAGCTTTACGCTGCTCGACGCCAGCGACGCCGCCGACGTGCTCGACCTGCTCCGCACCCGCGCCGGTCTGGACAAGACGGCGAAGCGGTTTCCGAAGAAGGGCACGCTGCAATCGGTCGTCTCCGCCGCCCGCAACAAGGATGCGGACGTGGCCGAAACCCTCGCCGAGCGCTACCCGCACTTCGCCGCCCACGCCGAAGCCGTCGCAGAAATCGCTGCCGCCTACGCCGTCTACAAGCGCGACCATGGCCTCGTCGACTACGACGATCTGCTGCTGCTCACGCTTCAACTCTTCGACGAACATCCCGAGGTGAAGGCGCTGGTGGCCAGCGGCATCCGGCACGTTTTGGTGGACGAGTACCAAGACACCAACCCCGCGCAGGCGCGGCTGGTGGAGGCGCTCGCGAGCGTCCACGGCAACGCGATGGTCGTCGGCGACGACGCGCAGAGCATCTACCGGTTTCGCGGCGCGGACTTCGCCAACATCTTCGGCTTTCCCGAGCGGTTTCCCGGCGCGCGGCTGCTCAAGCTGGAGGAAAACTACCGCTCCACCCAGCCCGTGCTCGACCTCGCCAACCGGCTGCTCGCGCAGGCCACGCGGCGTTACGACAAGACGCTCTTCACCACGCAAAAGCCCACGGGCGAGCGCCCGGCGGTGGTGGCCGCCCGCGACGACCGCACCGAGGCGCGGTTTGTCGTTCAGATGATCCTGCAGCAGCGCGAGGCGGGCGTGCCGCTGGCCCGGATGGCCGTGCTGTTCCGCAGCGCCTTCCACTCGTTCGAGCTGGAGCTTGAACTGGCAAGGCGTGGCGTGCCGTTCGTCAAGTTCGGCGGGATGAAGCTGGCCGAGACCGCGCACATCAAAGACGTCGTGGCGCACCTCAAACTGGCCGAAAACCCCCGCGACGCGCCCGCGTGGCTGCGCGTGCTGCAACTGCTGCCCGGCATTGGCGCGCGCACCGCCGACGGCATCGCCGCGTGGACGACCGGCGGCTCCACCGAGCCGTACACGTTGCCCGAAAACGCGCCGAAGCTGCGCAAACACGTCCACCGCCTCGAAGCGTTGATGGCGCTGCTCCGCGCCCTGCAAGCCCCCGGCCTGTCGGTGGTGCAGCAGGTCGAGGCCGTGCTGGCCTACTACGCGCCGATCCTGAAAGACCGCTACGCCGAGGATTTCCCCAAGCGCGAGCAGGATTTGGAGCATTTCGCGGGCTTGGCCGACGGCTTCCGCAGCCGCGCCGCGTTCGTGGAAGCGCTCGCGCTCGACCCCATCGAACTGACCGCGTTGGGCGTGGACGCCGAAGTCCACGACGAGCCGCCGCTCGTGCTCTCGACCGTCCACTCGGCCAAGGGACTGGAGTTCGACACCGTGTTCGTCATCCACCTGCTCGACGGCTACCTGCCCAGCGCCTACGCCCTCGCCAGCGCCGACGACCTCGACGAGGAACTCCGCTTGCTGTATGTGGCCGCGACCCGCGCCGAGACGAACCTGTTCCTGTCCTACCCTGTGGCGCAGTACCGCCGGTTTGCGGGCGACGTGCTGACCAAGCCGAGCCGTTTCCTCGCGCCGCTTAGCCCCGACGTGCTGGAGCCGATGCAACTTGTGGAAACCAGTGCACCGCCGCTGCCGCCACCCACGACGCCCGCCCTGCCCCGTCCGCCGCGCACGCTCAGGCCCGTTTCGCCCCTACCTTCCGGCGATGCCGACGCCAACCTGCCGTTCTAATGGCCTCGAGGTGCATCGACGCGATGGGGCCGCAGAACCGCGGCGATGCGGTCCAAGCCATCCCCGCTTGACGCCCCACGAGAAGCACCGCGGCGCAGCGAACGCCTCACCGCACACGATCCGCTCCACCAGGTTCTCCGGTGGGGTTGAAGGGCAGCCGTAGCTCGGACAAGCGCGACGTGCTCTTCGCGACGGGTACCGCGTTTGCCGAACGTCGTGCGCTTCCGTGCGTTGGGGTGCTGGTTCTCCCTCGCCCTACTTCGTCCGTGCGCCGCCTGCTCGTCGTGCCCCGCATCACCGCACGCCTCGTGGCGGCGGCTCTCGCGCTGGGTGTCGTGGCATTTTTTGCGCTTACGCAGACCGAGGTGGGCCGCGACGGTCTGCGCCAACGTTTGGAGCGCGGCTTTGCGCGACAGTTTGCCGGGACGCTCCGCGTCGAACACCTCTCCGGCAACCTTGTGGGCACGCTCGTGGCCGACGGTGTGGCGCTCGTCGCCCCCAGCGGCGACACCGTCTTGGCGGCGCAGCGCGTGGTGGCCCGCCCAAAGTGGGTGCTTAGACTGCTGCGCAACACCGTCGAACTGCGCAGCGTGGAGGCGTCGGGGGTGCGGCTGCACCTCGTCCGCGATTCGTCGCGACGCTGGAATGTCCAAGATGTCTTTCAAAAACGACATCCTTCCACCCGGCCGCCCTCGACCCGCGAACCCGTCTGGCGGCTCGGCACGCCACGCCTCGTGCTTGACAGCGCGGAGGTGCGCGTGGAGGACCGCACGCCTCGCCCGGCGGTCGTGGCACGCGGGCAAGTGTTCGACGCGCTCAATGCCCGCTACGACCGCCTCTCGGCCCGCGTTTCCCTGCGCGGCGACCGGCGCGAGCGGTGGGTGGATGTCGAGCAAATCCATGGACGGATTCCAGATCGCAACTTCGACGTGCAGCGGCTCTCCGGCACGCTTCGTCTGACCGATTCTACCCGTGCAGGCTACGGCCTACGCCTGGACGCTGGAGCGACGCACCTGCGCGGCAATGTGCTGGCAACCACGGGCGAGCCGCTGCGTCTGGCGCTGAGCGGCAATGCCGACTTCGACGTCCTCCGCCGCCTTGTGCCCGCCCTGCCGCTGGCATCGTCGGCGCGGCTCAACCTCGTGGGGGCGATGCGGCGCGACGCTTCCACCGGCACACTGCGGGCGGCCGTGACGACGCTGCGTCTTGACCGACGCGGCGCGGCGCTCGACGCTTCCGGCACGTTTTGGCAAGATGCCGACAGCTTACGCCTCAACCTCGACCACCTCGACGCCAGCGCGACACCCGACGGTCTCGGCGCGCTCGTCCCGCGTATTCCGGCGGCCCTGCAGGCGCGGCTGGCTCCGGAACTGCGCCTCGACCTTGACGCCACGACGGTGGCGCTGCCACGCGGCACGCCCGGAGCGCTACGCATCTCCACCCGCGGCACGGCCGTGCAGGGCCGCGAACGTCTCGACGTGCAGGCCCTTTTGCTGGATCGACGCCCCGATGGGACGCTTCGTTGGGATGCTCGTCTCGCCGCCGCCGACTTGGCACTGACGCGCTGGCTGCCCGACCGGCCGGAGACGGTGCTCACCGGACAGGTCGCCACGCACGGCGAAGCGTCGCCGAACGGGGGCGCGGGCGTGAAGACCGGACGGTGGACGCTTCGTACAGCCGATCTGAGCGCACGCTTGGGCACTGGGCTTCTGGCTGGTCGCCGACTCGACAGCCTCCGCCTCGACCTCGCCGTGCGCGGCCCGGACGTACGGTCGCGCGGACGCCTTGCCCCGTCGGGTGCGGGAAGCGCATCGTTCGACCTTGCCGGACGCCCGGCGACCGCGCCGTCGCTGCCGCACGCGGTGAAGGGACGCTTGGCCTTCGACCGATTCGACGCAGGGGCGCTGGCCCTCCGCGGTGGCTTCTCCACCCAAATCACCGGCACGGCGGACGTGGACGTGGCAGGCCGGACGGCCCGCGACCTTGTCGGACAACTTGCGCTCGACGTACGCACCGCCGAGGCGACGCGGGGGCGCGACCGTCTCGTTCTCCACGACGTGCGTCTAACGACCCGGCGCACCGCATCCGGCAGCGCGGGTGACTTCTTAAATTCGCTCGTCGGGGAGTCGTCCGGGACGGTGGGCGACCTGTTGGCGGTTTGGAATGGGCAGACGTACACCACCGGCGGGGTGCGGCTCGACGCCCGGCGCGACCTCAGCGGCACTTCGCTGCTCGACCTTGCCCTCGACCGGGCAACGTTGCCCGGGCAAGGCGGAGCGTTCGACCTGCACCAGATGACCGCCTCGTTTCGCCACGAGGCCTCAGGGGCTGTCGTGCTCGGCGCGGCAACGCCGCAGGGACGCGTAGACCTGCGTGGCAACGCCGACGTGGCCGCGCTGCGCGCCCTTGCCGACGCGTACCGCCCGCGCCTCGCCGCCTACCTGAGCAGCCGCCTGCCTGCACGCGATTCCGTTTCGGCTCTACCGATGCTTCCGCCGCTGCTCCTGCCCACTCGGGGGATTGCGCTCACGGGCACCGCCGTGCTGACCGACACGTCGCTCGTGCCGCGCTTCGTGCCGGGCCTGCACGCCAGCGGCCTACGCTTCGCCTTCGACGCCTCCACCGCCGACAGCGCCCTCGATGTGCGCTTGGCCTTCGCCGCAGACACGCTCGCCCACTCCCGCATCCAGGCCGGACGGGTGCAAGGGCGCGTCGGCCTCCGCGACGACGGTACGGTGCATCTTACCGTTGATGCCTTTGCCGGTCACCTCGCTTCGGGGGCGATTCGGGCCGACGACGCCACGGCTGCCGCCCGCCTCAGCGGCGACCACGTCGCGCTGCGGGTCTTGGGCCTGCGACGGCTGGATGGTTCGGACAACGATCCTGCCAATCGCCACCGGGAACAGCGAACCTCCGACGCGCTGGCCGAGGGCGAACTTGACCTCGACGCGCTCGACGCCGGAGCGCTGGCCCACAGCCGTGCCACAGCGCCGCCTATCCCCACGCTTCCTCCCGACACGCTACGGCTGGTGCTGAACGGACAGCGGCTCACCGACCGCGTCCGCGTTGTGCTCGACACGTTCTCGGTGGGAACAGGCGAGCGGCGGCTGGTGGCCCGCCCGACGACGTTCGACGCCTACCGAGACGCGCTCGTTCTGTTGCGGCCGGTGGAGCTTACCGGCGCGGTCGTTCCGCAGGTGCTGCGTCTTTCCGGTGTCCTCTCGCGGCAACCGTCCGACACGCTCCAAGTCGTTGCGGAGCGCATCGCCCTCGGCACGGTGGTGGCTACCACACCGCTGCGCCAACGGCTGAGCGGGGCCGTCAATGCGCGACTGGCTGTAGCATCGGCGCTGGCCCGCCCCGACGTCAGCGGCACCCTGCACATCGACAGCCTGCAGCTGCAAGGCCTCGTCGCCGGCGAACCGTCTGGGAAATCGGTTCCGTTGGGCGATCTCGACGTGAAGGCGTCGTATGCGCCCGGCGACTCGCTCGGCTGGTTCAGCGTCGCGCTGGGCCGTGGCACCAACCGGGCCTTTGGCAACGGCACATTCCGGCTCCCCACCAGCAGCGATGCCGGGGCCATCGATGCCACACTCGACCTCGAACGCCTCAACGCATCGCTGCTCGACGCGCTTGTGCCCGCGCTGTTCCGAAGCACCACCGGTAGCGCCCACGGCCTCTTCACCCTCCAAGGGAGTCTCCGTCAACCGGACTACGCCGCCGATCTTGTGCTCGACAGCGTGCACACGACCATGCCGCTGCTCGGTACGGCCGGGCGTGCCAACGGCTTTGTTCGCATCACTCCCCAAGGCATTGTGCTGCGGAGTGTCCGTGCCACCGACCCTACCGGCGGCAGCGTCATCGTGGACGGCTCGCTCGACGGGCCGATTGGCCGTCCGCCAACCGTCAACCTCGCCTTGACGATGAACGAGTTTCGGCTGATCAATCTTCCGGCCGCAACGGAATTTCCCATCTACGGGCAGGTGTGGCTCTCCGGAACCGGAACCGTGCAGGGCAAGCCGAACGCGCTGCGCATCACTGCCCGCAACGCCGTGGCCGCGCCGCGCAGCAACGTCTTCATCCCCCTGCGTGCCCAGACCACCACCGCCGTTGCGCCCGGCTACCTCACCTTCCTCGATACCCTCGGCCTCGGCCCCGAAGCCCAAGGCAAAGGCTTTCGTCCGGCCCTTGGCCTGGATCTCGACCTCAACGTGCGCGCCCCCTCCGGCACCGGCTTCAACCTGGCCTTCGACCCGCTCGTCGGAGATGTGATGCGCGCCAAAGGCTCCGGGCGGTTGCAGCTGCGGCTGCACGAGGGCGTGTTCCAAATGTTTGGCGGCGTGGATATCGAGGGGGGAGACTACCTGTTCACGGCGGGCGACGTGTTCGTGCGACGCTTTACCCTCGACGGAGGGGCTTTGGTGTTTGACGGACAGCCAACCAACGCCCGAATCAACGTCCAGGCCACCTACCGAACGCGAGCAAGCCTCGCCGGCCTGCCCATTGCCACCGACGCCAGCCGCCTCGTCCCGCTCGTCGTGCGTATGGACGTGACCGAACGCCTCTCTGCGCCCCGCGTGGCCCTCACGCTCGCACTCGACCGCAGCCGCGACGCCCGCGCCTCTGCCGCCGTCGAAGGTTTTGAGACGCTCATCAACCAGCCCGAACGACAGGCCGAATACGCCACGAGCGTGCTGCTCACCAACTCGTTTCTGCTGACCTCGCAAGCCGCCGAACAGGCCGGTCTTGCCCAGAGCGGCAACCAGCTCGCCTTTGCCAGCCTAAGCCAACTCGTCGCCAGCCAGCTCAACCGCTACCTCGCCGACGTGCTGCCCGGCGTCGAACTCACCCTCGGGCTGCAAGGAACGCGAACAAGCGCCCTCGACGTGACCTACGGCGTGGCGCTGCGGCTGATGGACGACCGGCTTACCGTGCGCGGCCAAGGGGTGCTCTCCACCGATGCCGAACAGACCGCCTCCGACGCGCTGCGCGGCGAGTTTGTTGTCGAGCTTCGGCTTAGCCCGGTCGTGAGCGCCGAAGTCTTCTACCGACGAGAAGACGACCTGCTGGAGTCGGTTGCCTCCGGGACGCTCACGAGCACCGCCGGCGCAAACCTGAGCTACCGGACACGCTTTGCCTCGTGGCGACAATTCTGGCAGCGTCTCCTTGGCCGGGAAGATCCCTAAGGGGCCTCACCGCCCGGTCAGGCCAACGCTTTGTAGATACAGGCCGAGCCGAAAAACAGCCGCCGCTCTTGCGTGCCGGTGAAGCCCACGCTGCGCAGGTGCGCCAGGAACGCCTCTCCGTCGGGGAAGGCTTGCGCCGACTCTTTCAGGTAGGCGTACGCGCCCTTGTTGCCGCTGATGCGCCCGGCCACTTCGGGCAGCGCCACCCGGGTGTACAGCCGGTAAAACCACGCGATCACCGGGTTTTTCGGCGTGGCGACTTCGAGCACCACCAGTGGCGCGCCGGGCCGCAATACGCGGCGGATCTCGGCCAAACCGGCGTCGAGATGCTCGAAGTTGCGCACCCCGAACCCAACCAGCGCGGCGTCGAAGGTATCGTCGGCGAAGGGCAGATGCTCGGCATCGCCCTGTTCAAGATGGACGATACCGGATGCGCCAGCGGCCTCCACCTTCTGCCGCCCCACCGCCAGCATTTCCGCCGACAGGTCGATCCCGACCACACGGTCGGGGTCGAGCCGCAGCGCGTCGAGGGCAAAATCCGCCGTTCCCGTCGCCACGTCCAAAATCGTTTTCGGGCGGTGTGGTGCAAGCAACGCCACCGCCAGCCGCCGCCATCGCCGATCCATCCCCCCGGTAATCACCCGGTTACCCAAGTCGTAGCGGACGGCGATGGAGTCGAACATCTGCTCGACGGCGGCTTTCTTGCCGTCCTTTCGGTCGCCAACGGGAGGAGGTGCGGGAGTGGACATAATGATGACGTGTAGGATCTATCGAGAGCGGAATAGGGGGCAAACCTGCGATTCCCATCCCCCCAAACCGTTCACTCCACCCAATCGGCCACAAAGATGTTCGTCTCGCGGCTGGGCCGACGATCGCCCCTGCGGTTGCTGGCAAAGACGATTTTCTTGCCGTCGTTGCTGAACATCGGGAAGGCTTCGAACGTGTTCGAGTGGGTGATCTTCTGGAGGCCCGACCCGTCCGTGTTCACCATGTAGATGGCGAACGTGCGCCCGCCCGTGCCGTTTTGCATCGACTCGTAGTTGGACGAGAAGAGGATGCGGCGGTCGTCGGGGGTGAAGTACGGTGCCCACGACGCGCCGGGCAAATTGGTGATCTGCCGGGGGTTGGAGCCGTCAGCGTTGGCAACGAACAGGTGCATGGCGCTGGGTTCAACCATGCCTTGCGCGAGCAGCCGCTCGTACGCCTCCTGCTCCGCGCCCACCGGACGCGAGGCGCGCCAGACGAGCTTGGTGCCGTCGTGCGAGAAGAACGCGCCGCCGTCGTAGCCGGGCGTGTTGGTGAGTTGGATCGTCTCGCCGGTCGTCCGGTCGAGCCGCCACAGGTCAAGGTCGCCGCCTCGGGTGGACGTGTAAACGACGTACCGTCCGTTGGGCGACACCGTTGCTTCGGCGTCGTAGCCGGGGCCGGAGATGTACGGGCGCGGGTTGGAGCCGTCGCCATTTGCGACATAGATGTCGTACGTCTCGTAGATATGCCAGACGTAGCGCCCCGGCGTGGGCGGCGAGGCCGGGCACGCCGTGCCCCCCGCGTGGGTGGAGCCGTAGAGGAGTTCGCCGGTGGGCAGGAAGTAGCCGCACGTCGTACGCCCCCGCCCGGTCGAGACGAGCCGGTAGCGGGCGTCGCGGGCGGCGTGCTCGGCATCGGGCGCAGGCGGCGCAGGGTCGAGCACCGAACCGTCGGCATTCATCACAAACTGCTGGTCGCAGCCCTGCGCGTTGATGCGCCCCCAATCCGACTGGAAGATGAGCTGTTTGTCGTCGAAGCTCCAGTACGCCTCGGCGTTGTTGCCGCCGAAGGTGAGCTGCCGGACGTTGCGCAGATGCGTCTCCTCCGGAAACCGCAGGCTGTCTTGGGCGGGATCGTAGGCCGCAGGCCGCACGTCGATTGGGCCGACCACCGGGGCAGAAGGCGGCGTGCACGCGGCGAAAACAAGGGCGGAAAGCGCAGCGAGGGGCAAAAACCGTCGGTTCATCCGGGCGATGTGGGACTAATGCAACCAACCGTTCCCAACGATACCAAACGCTACCGGGGTTCTCGATTTTGACGAAGATGTCGTGGGTGCGAGCCAGGCCCCCCCCTCGCTCGTGTGCTATGGGGCCTCGTGGTGCAGCCCTGTCGAACACCCCGCCCCAGCCTTGGTCGCATCGCTTCCTGCTCGTCGGGAGCAACACCGAGACGAAGCCGCTTGGATTTCGGCCTGATCTGAACCTAAACGCCCTGTCAGGGTCGTTGGCCCTGACAGGGCGTTCCTGTCGCTGCCGGATGATACCCAGATCAGCCGAGGCCCTTGGCCACGTCCAACTCGTCGATCGTGCCCGCGCCGTCGCCTTGCGACGCACCGCCGGTGAGTTCGGCCATCGCCACGTCGCCGGGGAATTGGAGAACGTGGGCCGTCGGGATGGCTTTGCCCTGCCCGTGCTTCGACGGCGACGACTCGTGGATGTAGAAGTCGCTGTCGGGAAGCGTGTCCACAAACGCGTAGGCAGTGTCCGCCGCCTTGTCGGCGGTGGCGTCGGCGTTCTTGCGCAGCTGCCGCAGGTTGTCGACGAACTTGAGCTGGAAAAGGTCGAACAGGTGCTCAAAGGCCGCCCGGTCGCGCTCGTAGGCCGCGCCGTACTGACGCGCACGCATCTGGTGATCCATCTTCGCAAGAGCGCATGCGAGCGCGTAGAGCAGGATCGCGTTGTCGGCGAGGCGGGCCTGCTGGGCCTGCCGCGTCACGATGGCCTCCTGCTCCCACTTCGACACCATCTTGAAGAAGTGGCTGTGCGCCTGGGTCATCTTGGACAGCTTGGCCGCGTACTTCTCCAGCAGCGGATGCACCGGGCCGACCTCCGGCGCGCCGGGCTTGACGCCCGCGAACAGTTGGAGCGCCAGCGGGATGGCGTGGCGGAGCAGGTCGGGGTTCGTGCCATTCTGAGCAAGACGCTTGAGGTTGTCCACGAAGCCCTCGTCGCTGTCCCACAGAAGCGCCTGCTGGATGCCGATCATCTGCTCGGCGAGCTGCTTGCCGCCGTAGGCGAACACGAACGACTGCATCACCTCGTTCGAGCCTTCCACGATGCGGTGGATGCGGTTGTCGCGCCAGATGCGCTCGAACTCGTTCTCGGTCATGTAGCCCTCGCCGCCCATAATCTGCATCGCATCGTCGATCACCTGCCAGCCGAAGTGCGAGCAAAACACCTTGGTCATCGCCGTCTCGACCATAATATCCTTGTCGTGCCGGTCGAGCATGCCGGTCATCATGTAGAGCATCGCGTCCATTGCGTAGACGAGCGCCGACATCTTGGCCACGGTGTGCCGCACCAGCTCGAACTCGGAGAGCGGGCGGTTGAACTGGTAGCGCGTCTGCACCCATTTGGTGGCCTGCTCGAACGCCTGCTTGGCCCCGCCGCCCACGCCCGCCGAGAGCGTGCAGCGTCCGTAGTTGAGGCAGGTCAGCGCCACGTTGAGGCCGCGGCCTTCGTCGTGCAAGCGGTTCTCCTTGGGGACGCGCACGTTGGTAAAGCGGATGCGGGCCTGCCACGTCCCCCGGATGCCGGTCTTGGAGCGGTTCTTCTGGAAGACGTCCACGCCCGGCATGTCTGGCGTCACGATCAGCGCCGTCACGCCGTCCTTGGCCTTGCCCGTCTTCGGATCGACGAAGCGGTGCTTGGCCAGCACGGTAAAGATGCCCGCCATCGCGCCCGACGTGCTCCACTTCTTCTCGCCGTTGAGCACATACTCTTGCGTCGCCTCGTCGAACGTCACGGTCGTCTCCTGCCCGGCGGCGTCGGAACCGACCTGCGGCTCCGACAGGCAGAACGCGCTCAGGTACTCGCGGGCCACTTTGGGCAGGTAGTGCTTCTTCTGCGCCTCGGTGCCGAAGAGCATAATCGCCTTGCAGCCGATCGACTGGTGCGCCGAGACGATCACCGACGTACTCCCGCAGTACCGCCCAATCGTTTCGAGTGCGCGGTTGTAGGCCGTCACGCCGAGGCCGAGGCCGCCGTATTCCTCCGGCACCGTCATCCCCATCACCCCCATGTCGAAGAGGCGGCGCAACGCCCAATCGGGAACGTGCTGCGCCTGGTCGATCTCCACACTCGGGTGCTCGTGCTTCATATACTGCTCAAGCTCCGCGATTAGTCGGTCCGTCTTCTCCTGCTGCTCCTTCGAGGGTTGCGGATACGGGAAGACGAGGTCGTTGCGGAAGCGGCCCCAGAACAGGTTCTTGGCGAAGCCCATCGAGGTGGGTTCGGCCCCGAACATCGCCTCGGTTTCGGCGATCATTTTGCGGTCTTTCTCGGAGATGCCTTTCAGCTCCGAGAGCGTGGCGGTTTTGGACATGGGAAGGGTTCGGTTTACGATGCAAAGCGCTACCGAATCGCCGCCCGTGCGGTTCCACCACGCGTACGCCCCACGCACCGGTTTCCTCCCGTCCCGGCCGCGCTTACCGGGTCGCGCCCACCCGCGACGTGCTGTGCGCCGCGGCGGCGAGATCGTCCATGTACGCGCCGTCGGGGCGTTTTTCCAGCGCGTTGCCGACCACGACGAACGATGCGCCGGCGGCGACTTTCGCGGCCACGGCTTCGGGCGTGCGCAGGCCGCCTCCCACCACCAGCGGCGCGGTGCAGACGGACGTGATGGCCGAGATGCTTTCCTCGGGCACCGCGTGGTCGGCCCCGCTCCCGGCGTCGGTGAAGAGCAGCCGCATCCCAAGCATCTCAGCGGCAAGAGCGGTTGCGGCGGCGATGTCGGGCTTGTGGCGCGGCAACGGCGCGGATCCGGACATGTACTGCGCAGTCGTCGTCCGCCCCGATTCCACCAACAGGTAGGCCGTTGGAATCGGCTCGACGCCGAGGCGGCGCACCAGCGGCGCGGCGTGGACGTGCTGCCCGATCAGGTACTCGGGGTTGCGCCCGGACACGATGGACAAGAACAGCACGGCGTCGAGGCCGCGCACCACCTGCGTCACGTTGCCGGGGAAGCCGATTACCGGAAGGTCGGTAGCCGATTTCAGCGTCTCGACGTACGATTCGAGGTCGTGGGCATCCAGCAGGCTCCCGCCGAGGAAGAACGCATCGGTACCGGCTTGGGCGCAGCGTTCGGCAAACGCAGGAAGGCGCGAGGCGGGCAGCTTGTCCGGATCGATCAGCACGACGAACCCGGCGCCGCGAGCGTGTCGGACGCGAAGGAGTTGATCGTAGATGGAAAGCACAGGCGTCTGCACAGGGCCGGTCGATGGCGAAGAAAGTACGACGAGAAACGCGGTAGCGCCTAACGCAGGGCAAACGGCGCTCCGTTTATCCCACTCGAGGCTACAACGAGGCGATTTCGGAAGCTGCCGCAGCAAGAGCTGCGTCGAGGCCTGCGGGGTTCTTCCCGCCCGCCGTCGCCACGTTCGGGCGACCGCCGCCGCCGCCGCCCACATGCTTGGCGAGTGCGCCCACGAGCTTCCCGGCCGGCACCGTCTTCTGCGCATCGTCGCCAGAGGCCACAGCCAAGAGCGCCTTCTCGCCCGAGGCATCCGTGCCGCCGAGCACGGCCACACCGTCGGCACCCAGACGCTGCGCCAGCCGCTGCGCCAACTCGCGGAGCAGATCCATATCCGCCCCGTCGACGCGGGCCGTCGCCAAGCGCACGCCGCGAACCGTTTGCGCCGCGTCCGCCACCGCCGCGACCCGGGCGTCCAGCCCAGCCAGCCGCGCCTCGGCCAGTTGCTTTTCCAAGGCCCGGTTTTGCTGAAGCAGCGCGTCGATTTCGGCAGCGAGGCCGCCCTCGCGGGTCTGCTTGAACGGTGCCCGCGCCTTCGCCAACTCGTCGAGATCGGCCCACAGCGTGGCCAGCGCGGCAGGCCCGGCAAGGGCTTCGACGCGCCGCACGCCCGCCGCCACCGAGCCTTCGGAGACGAAGCGGAACAGCCCAACGTCGCCGGTGGCGCTGACGTGCGTGCCGCCGCAAAGCTCGACCGAGTTGGCTCCAAACGCGATCACGCGGACGCGGTCGCCGTACTTCTCGCCGAAAAGCGCCATCGCACCCATCGCCCGCGCCTCGTCGATCGGCACGTTGCGCTGCTCGTCGAGCGCGACGTTCGCCATCGCAAAGTCGTTGACGTACTGCTCGACGGCGCGAAGCTCGTCGGGCGTGACGCGCTCGAAATGCGAGAAGTCGAACCGAAGCCGACCGGGCGACACGAGCGAGCCTTTTTGCTGGACGTGCGTGCCGAGCACCTCGCGCAGGCCTGCGTGAAGCAGGTGCGTGGCCGTGTGGTGCTGGGAGATCTGCCTCCGCCGCGACGCATCGACCTCCGCCACCACCGAGCCTTCAAGGTCTTCGGGGAGACGATCCACGACGTGCACGATGCGTCCCGACTGCTTCACCGTATCGAGCACGCGCACGGCCTCGCCGCCGACGTGCAGCACGCCGGTATCGCCCACCTGACCGCCGGACTCGGCATAGAACGGCGTCTCGTCGAGCACGACGAGGTGGCGCACCGTGCCGTCCTGCGCCGTGTCGGTGCGCACCGCCGCGAGGCGGGTGTCGCTGCGAAGCGTGTCGTAGCCGACGAACTGCGTATCCGTCTCCGCGCCGCTCCCCGACACCGTCTGCCAGTCCTCGCCGATCTTCGACATATCGGCCTTGAAGCCGCCCGCAGCCCGTGCGCGCTCCTTCTGCCGCGTCATCAGCGCGTCGTAGGCGTCCTGTCCCAAGCCAAACCCCTCTTCGCGGGCCATCAGCGCCGTGAGATCGGCGGGGAAGCCGTAGGTGTCGTGCAGCAGGAACGCGACGTCTCCCGGCACGACCTGCGCGGCGGCGGATTCCGAGAACGCATCCAGAACGGCATCCACCTCCGAAATCCCGGCAGCACCGTACGCCTTGACCAGCAGATCCATCGTCTTGGCATCGGCGCGTAGCGCCGAACGAGCTTCCGCGTCGTCTTCCGATCCCGGCATCTCGGCGGCAGCGGCGAGGGCGCGCAGGTGCGGAAGCAGCGCCGAAAACGCGGCCAAACCGGTGCCAAGGGTTTCGAGGAACGTCTCCTCTTCGGCCCGGATCACGCGCTCGATGTACGCCTGCTGCGCGACCAACTCGGGGAAGGCGTCACCCATCGTGGCGACGAGCGTCGGGACGAGGCGCACCAGCAGCGGCTCGCGGATGCCGAGGGTTTGGTAGGCGTAGCGGACGGCCCGGCGCAGAATCCGGCGGATGACGTAGCCACGGCCCGCGTTGCCCGGCAACACCCCGTCGGCGACGGCGAACGAGACGGTGCGGAGGTGGTCGGCCACCACACGCAGCGCAATCCGCACCCGTTCGCGCTCGTTGCTGTCGGCCATCTCGAGGGCGTCGTACGACTTTACGTCCGGGCGCGGCGAGAACGACGCCGCCGCGTCGAGAATCGCCGAGAACACGTCGGTGTCGTAGTTGCTGGACTTTCCTTGCAGCACTGCCGTAATGCGCTCGAAGCCCATTCCCGTATCGACGTGCTTGCTGGGCAGCGGTTCGAGCCGTCCGTCCGAAAGCGCGTTGTACTGGATGAAGACGTTGTTCCAGATCTCCATCACCCGCGGGTCGTCGGTGTTGACGAGGCTGGCCCCGTCCACCGCCGCGCGTTCGTCGTCGGGGCGCAGGTCGATGTGGATTTCGGTGCACGGGCCGCAGGGGCCGGTATCGCCCATCATCCAGAAGTTATCCTTAGTCGAACCGTTGAGGATGTGGGACGAGACGAGGCCGGGTTGTCTCGCCCAAATCTCCGCCGCCTCGTCGTCGCGCCCGAGGCCGAGGCGCTCGTCGCCGCCGTGGACGGTCACATACAGCCGCTTCGGATCGAGGTCCCAGCGTTCGGTAAGCAGCTCCCACGCCCACGCGATGGCCTCGGTCTTGAAGTAGTCGCCGAACGACCAGTTGCCGAGCATCTCGAAGAAGGTGTGGTGGTAGGTGTCCACGCCCACTTCTTCGAGGTCGTTGTGCTTGCCCGAAACACGCAGGCACTTCTGGGTGTCGGCCACGCGCGGGGCCGGCGGGGTCATCTTTTCGAGGAAGACGTCCTTGAACGGCGCCATCCCGGAGTTGATGAACAGCAGCGTAGCGTCGCCCGGTGGCGGCACAAGCGATGCGGACGGCACGACGGTGTGCTGGCGTTCGCGGAAGAAGTCGAGGAAGTCTTGCCGAACCTGAGCGGCGGTGCGAAAGACGGGCATGGCAACAGGAGGATTCGATGCAGAAAAGTACCCATTCGGACACCAGCGATGAAAGAAGGGCGTGGGGATACTGACTGTTGACGCTGGCCTTCGGTGTTTGCCCTCCCGCACAATCGTCACCCGACTTTCGCCGTTTGAGCATCACGCACCGGGTATCTTGCGCACTCACTCCCGCCGCCGTGTCCGCTCGCACCCTCTTCGTTCTGCCGCTGGCTGCCGCAAGCCTTGCCGCTTGCTCGGCGAGCCGTCCAATCGCCCCGCCAGCCCCGCCTCCGGCTCCGCCCGCCCCTCGCGTGGACGTGGCCGCCACGGAAACGCTCGACCTCGGGCCGTATGTGGTAGAGCGCCCGGCAGAGACGCGTCCGGTGGAGCACGAAGTGCCCGCCGACCTGATGAACAACGCCGTTCGCGAGGCCCCAAGACCGACGGCCGAGACGCCCTCCAGCCGACCAACCACCACGCCGCCCTCCCGCCCCGGACGCACGGTCTTCCGGACCGTCAACGGCTACCGCGTGCAGGCGATGCAGTCCACCAACCGCGTCGAAGCGGAACGGGCAGCGCAAACGGCGATGGCGTGGTGGCGGCGCACCCGAGGCGGCAGCCCGGAAGTGTACCTCGTGTACCGCGCCCCGTACTACCGCGTTCGTGTGGGCAACTATGCCGAGCGGGGCGAGGCCGACCGCGTGGCCCGGAGCCTGAACGCGTCGTTTCCCAACGCTTTCGCCGTTCCCGACCGCGTGACCGTGCGGCAGCAGTCCGAAGACTGACGCGGCTGCCGGGCCGTCTTGGCATCCGTCCACCGAAACCTTTGTGCGTTGCCAAGCGTTCGTTTTGGCTGGAAGTTCGGCTTCCAGCGCGTTCTTTCTCAACTTTGGGGATGTTTTGGTTTCGACGGGTGCGCACGTAGCAGGCTGCGTGTCAAGCTCCCCCGTATCGCTTGCGAATCTCGCGGGGAACCCATAACTGCGAACGACTACTCGTACGCGCTCGCCGCGTAAGGACACCAACCCTCCTTACGCCTGCGGGCTGTCTCTACGTCCAAGTTCCTGACCGGGGACGATAGAGGCATGGTTTATGTCAGGATGGACGCTGCGGCCCGGATCGGGCAACGGGCGTCGAGAACCAACCGATCTGCTGCACGGCTGGCCATGACCGAGGGCGTCCGCCGTGCCTAAGACCAAACTCGGTCTACACATCGTAGACGCCTGATCTGGCGACGCATTCGGACCCGAGTTCGAATCTCGGCATCTCCACTTCGCACGCCGCATCGCTTCTTCGGAGGCGGTGCGGCGTCGTTGTTTCTCCCGATGCACATCCGACCCGAACACCCCGGCGACCTTCCCGCCCGCGACGCCCTAATCGCCGCCGCCTTTGCCCACCATCCGCACTCCGACGGCTCGGAAGTGCCGCTGCTGCACGCCCTTGCAGCCGACGGCGACCTCGCGCTGTCGCTGGTGGCCGAGGACGACGACGGCTCGCTCCTGGGCCACCTCGCCCTCTCGCCGGTGACGGTAAGCGACGGCACGCCCGGCTGGTACGGCCTCGGCCCGATGGCGGTACGCCCGGAGGCCCAGCGAAAAGGCATCGGCTCGGCGCTGGTGCGCGAGGCGCTGGCGTGGATGGAGATGCGCAACGCGGGCGGGTGCGTGCTTCTCGGCGATCCTGCGTTTTACGCGCGGCTGGGCTTCGCACCCGTCCCCGGCCTCATGCTGCCCGGCTTCCCGGAGGCGTATTTCCTCGGCGTCGTGCTCGCCTCCCCCGCACCTCAGGGGACCGTGGGGTACGCCCGTGCGTTCGGCACAGAGTAACCTACACACTCCAGGCTGCACTCGCTTTCTTCTTTGGGGTTGTAAGTCGCAAACCTGCTGATGTATCATTGTCGAAATTCATCCTGCGGCTCCAATGTATTCCCAATGCCCAATCTGCGGAGCCTCCTACCCTTACGGAGCTTCCATTTGTCCAAGAGATGGCGCACGCTTAGTCGTTTACGCCCCCAGTCAAGTCCGTATTCCACAACAGCGCTCTACACCAGAACGCTCATCAACGGTCTTGATTGCGGTGCTTGCCGGCGGCCTTGCGGTGCTCGCCGGCTTGCTTGGCGTCCACTGGATGCAAAGCCGCAACCCTTCCAACCCAGTGGCGAATACAGCACCGCGTAGCAGCGAATTCACTTCCAATGAAGAGCCCTCATCGCCCCTTGACGAGGCACCTGCGACGTTTGACGCATCACCATCTAGGCTACCGCCAACCGCATCGGCCCTTCCGGTCCCTGAGCCGCCAGCAGGCACGCTTCAACCTACAGGCCCACCGGAGCATACACCTCCCCACAGTTCGGCTCAATTCGGCCCAGCTCGGGTGATCACCGACGGCGTCGGGCTGCTGCTTCGCTCGGGGCCAGACCCATCGTACTATCCGATCGGCAAGATGCTCAACGGCGACGTCGTGACGGTCAATGGGTGTACCGGCGGATCGCCGGGACGGAGATGGTGCGAGGTAGTCTACGGTGGAATGCATGGCTTTGCGCACGACGAGTTTCTGCGAATTGGCGACCCGTCATACGACTCAGAAAGCGGTCTCGAGCAAGCCTTCGCGGCATCACGCCTCGTCAATCAAAGCACCTTTGTGGACGGTAGCAAGGTGTCTTACGTCAACTTGCGTGAACGACCAACCGTTGACGCCGACGTGACGCTTCGCATGCAACCCGGCACTTCGGTACATGTACAACGTTGTTTGGCTAAAGGATGGAGTTTGGGTGGCCGTGCCATTGCAGGAAGTTGGTGTTTTGTTACGGCCACACCCAACGGGCAATCCGTTTCCGGCTGGGCTTCGGACGACGCGCTATTCTGGTAATGGGTTCGCCTCCCCCGCACCTCAGGGGACCGTGGGGTACGCCCGTGCGTTCGGTCTGGGATGACGCCCGAAACCAAAGTTGAAACCCTCCTCACCTACGACGTGCCTCCCGGCTACACGGGCCGCGAGCGCCTCGACGTGTACCTGACGCACAAGACCGCCAACGCAACGCGGGCGAAGGTGCAAGCGGTCATCAAAAACGGGTGCGTGACAGTGAACGGGCGGGTGGAGACCAAATCTTCGCGGGTGGTGATGGCCCACGACGTGATCGTCTGCACGGTGATGCGTCAGCCGCCCACGATTGCCGCGCCGGAGGCGATTCCGCTCGACGTGGTGTACGAGGACGACTGGCTGCTGGTGGTGAACAAACCTGCCGGAATGGTCGTCCACCCGGCGTACGGCCACCGCACGGGAACGCTCGTGAACGCCCTGCTCCACCACGTCGGCGCGGGCGCGCTTGCGTTCGAATCCGACGACGAAGACGAGGCCATCGCCGACGACGACCTCGGCCTCTCGACCGTCAACGCGAAGGCGCAGTACGACGGCAGCCCGACCGTCCGCCCCGGCCTCGTCCACCGGATCGACAAGGACACGTCCGGGCTGCTGGTCGTCGCCAAAACCGACGCGGCACACGCGTATCTATCCGCCCAGTTTGCCGCCCACGACCTCGAACGGTCGTACCTCAGCCTCGCGTGGGGCGTACCCAAAGACGCCGAGGGGCGGATCGAGACGCATCTGGCCCGCGATCCGCGCAACCGGCAGCGGATGGCCGTGCAGCCACGCGGCAAGCGAGCGGTGAGCCGCTACCGCGTGCTGGAAGCGTTCGCGGCGGACGTGAGCCTGATGGAGTGGCGGCTGGAGACGGGCCGGACGCACCAAATCCGCGTGCACGCCCAGCACCTCGGCCACCCGCTGCTGATGGATGCGACCTACGGCGGCGACACGCTCAAAGGGCAAGCCACAGCCAGCCGGAAGGCGTACTTCGCCAACCTGTTCAAGGGCCTGCAACGGCAGGCGCTGCACGCCGCCACGCTCGGCTTCCGCCACCCCGAAGACGGGCGGTTCGTCCGCTTCGAGGCCCCGCCACCCGACGACTTCGCCGGGGCGCTCGCCAAACTCCGGGCGCTGGGGGGATGACGCGGAGATGCGGCGATCCGCAGGGGCTTCACACGATCCGGCGTAGATTGGCGCTGGCGACTTCCTCTGCTCTATGTCCACCTTCCAGCACATCCCCGGCACCTTCGACATCCTGCCCATCGCCCACGACGGCATCGCACCGTCGCACGCGTGGCGGCACGTCGAACGCGTGGTGCGCCGGGTGCTGGAGGGTTTTGGCTTCGAGGAGCTGCGCACGCCCACGTTCGAGCCGACGACGCTCGTCGCGCGCGGCGTGGGCGGTTCGACGGACATTGTCCAGAAGGAGATGTTCGCCTTCACCAAGGGCGACACCGACTACGTGCTCCGCCCGGAAATGACGGCTCCGGCGATGCGGGCGTACCTCGAACACCGCCTCGACCAGCGCGGCGGCACGCAACGCCTCTACTACCTCGGCTCGTGCTACCGCGCCGAGCGCCCGCAAAAGGGCCGCTACCGCCAGTTCCACCAGTTCGGCGTCGAGATTATCGGCCCCGGCTCGCCCCACGCCGACGCCGAAGCCATCGCGGCGATGATGGAAGTGTACCGGGCCTTCGGCCTGACCGACACCCGTTTGCGCCTCAACTCGCTCGGCAGCCGCGAGAACCGCGCCGCCTACCGCGAGGCGCTGCAAGCGTATTTCCAGCCCTTCGCCAACGATCTCTCGGAGTTGTCCCGCGAGCGGCTCGTCAGCAACCCGCTGCGCATCCTCGACACGAAGGACGAGCGCGAAATCCGCCTCCTCGACGGCGCGCCCGCGCTGCGGGACTTTCTGGACGACGACTCGCGCGCCCACTACGAGACGCTCCAAACGCTGCTCGACGCGGCGGGCATTGCCTACGACCAAGACGATCGGCTCGTGCGCGGTCTCGACTACTACGGCTACACGACGTGGGAACTCGAAGGCGCGGGCCTCGGCGCGCAGGCGAGCCTCGCGGGTGGCGGTCGCTACAACGGCCTCGCCGAAACGCTCGGCGCTCGCGAAACCGTTCCGGCCGTGGGCTTCGCGGCGGGGATGGAGCGGCTATTCCTCGCGCTCGACGCCGCCGGGTACGCCTTCCCCGACGCCGCCACGCCGGATGCGTTCCTCGTGGTGCTCGACGGCGGCGGCGAAGCCGCGTTCCGCCTCGGCCTCGACCTGCGCCGCGCCGGGCTGAGCGTCGCCTCCACCCTCAAACGCGGCTCGTTCAAGGCGCTGATGAAAGACGCCGTGCGGTCGGGCGCTCCCCGCTATGTGCTGATCGGCGAGACCGAGGCCGCCGCCGGCATCGCCCTTGTCAAGGACGCCTCCACGGGCGACCAAACCCCCGTGCCGTTCGCGGAACTGGCCGCCTTCCTCCAAGGCCAAGCCTCCAAGGTTAGGTAAGGACGTCTTCTCAACGGATCTGTCATGGCACGCGAGGCGAAGCCATGCCGCCGGTGGGGTGGACGTTCGTAAGTTCGGCGCTTGAACCTTGGCGCTCGCCCCCTCTCGCCCTTCGCCCTTCCCCATGTACCCGCGCCTTAGCGACCTGCTAACCGACCTGTTCGGCATCACCCTGCCCTTCTCGATCTACTCGTTCGGGTTTATGGTAGCCGTGGCGATCCTCGTGGCCGGATGGCTCGCGGGACAGGAGTTGGACCGGATGTACGGCCTTGGCCTGCTGCCGAGCGTTACGACGAAGGAGAAGACGAAAGACGCGCTGGGGCGCGAAAAAGAGCAGACCGTTCAGGCCTCGCCGTCGGTGCTGGTGACCGCGATGATGGGCCTCGCCGCGCTCTTCGGCGTGCTGGGCGCGAAGCTCTTCCACATCCTCGAGAACCTCGACGACTTCGCCCAAGACCCGCTGGAGTTGATCTTCTCGACGGGCGGCCTCACGTTTTTCGGCGGCCTGATCGCGGGGACGCTTGGCGTCGCGTGGTACGTTCGGAAAAAGGGCCTGCCGGTGGGACGCGTTGCCGACGCCATCGGCCCCACCATCCTGCTCGGCTACGGCATCGGGCGCATCGGCTGCTACCTCGCGGGCGACGGCGACTGGGGCATCTGCTCGAATCTCGCCAACAAACCGTCGTGGATTCCGGCGTTTCTCTGGAGCGAGACGTTCCCGCGCAACTACATGGAGGTCAACGTCCTCGAATACACCGCTGGCCAAATGCAGCAGGCGGGGATGGACGCGTCGGTGTGCGCGAGCGCGACGGGCGTCTACCCGACGATGCTCTACGAGACGGCGATGTGCCTCGTGCTCTTCGCCGTGCTCTGGGCGCTGCGCAAGCACCGCTACGGCGCGGGCTGGCTCTTCGGCCTGACGCTCGTGGCCCTCGGCGTGGAGCGCTTCCTGATCGAGCACATCCGGGTGAACAACGTTGGCGACCTCTTCGGCATCCCGGTCACGCAGGCTCAGGTGATCTCGGTGGTGCTGGTCGTTGTCGGGCTGGTCATCGCGGCGCGGACGATGAAGAAAACGCCCGCCGTCGCCGCGTAGAGACGTTCCACCGGGACGTCTCTACCGTCCGCCATCGCCCCGATGCTCGATCCCCGATACGCATCCCTTTTGACCGACGCCCTCTCCCGCCTCGACGGGTGGCGCGAGGCGTTCGGCCCGTTCGACGTCCATCCGTCGATGCAGGTGGACGAAACGGCGCTGCGCGAGGCGCTCGAACGGTACACGGATCGTCTGACGGGCAACTACCCGTTCTTCCACCCGCGCTACGCCGGGCAGATGCTCAAGCCGCCGCACCCGGCGGCGTGGCTCGGCTACGCGCTCGCGGCCACGATCAACCCCAACAACCACGCGCTCGACGGCGGCCCGCCCACCTCGGCGATGGAGAAGGAACTGATGCCCAAACTGGGGCGGATGTTCGGGTTCGAGACGCCGCTCGGCCACCTCACCAGCAGCGGCACCGTCGCCAACCTCGAAGCGCTCTACATCGCCCGCGAGGAGACGCCCGGACGCGGCATCGCGGTGTCGGCCGCCGGGCACTACACGCACACGCGGATGGCGAAAGTGCTGGGCGTGGAGGCTGCGGTGATCCCGACCGACGCCCGCGACCGGATGGATCTCGACGCGCTGGAGGCGGCGCTGAAAACAGGACGGATCGGGACGGTCGTGGCCACGGCGGGCACCACCGGCCTCGGCGCGGTCGATGCGGTGGACGAAATCGTGCCGCTGGCGTGGCGCTATGGCGCGCGCGTGCACGTGGACGCGGCCTACGGCGGCTTTTTCTCGATCCTTGCCCGCGCCGGTTCGGACCTGCTGGACGAGGCCACGCGCCGCGCGTTCGTGGCCATCGAAGACGCCGACTCCGTCGTGGTCGATCCGCACAAACACGGCCTCCAGCCCTACGGCTGCGGCGCGGTGCTGTTCAACGACCCGGCGGTGGCGCGGCATTACCTCCACGACTCGCCCTACACGTACTTCACCTCCGACGATCTGCACCTCGGCGAGATCTCGCTCGAATGCAGCCGCGCCGGGGCCGCCGCCGGGGCGCTCTGGCTCACGCTGGAACTGCTGCCGCTGGAGGCCGAGCGCGGCTTCGGCCCAGTGCTCGCCGCGTGCCTCCGCGCCGCCCGGACGTTCGCCGACGCCGTGGACGCCTCCGAACGCCTGCGGCTCGTCCGCCGCCCGACGCTCGATCTGGTCGGCTACTTCCCCGCCGCCCCTACCGCCTCCGAGGTGAGCCACCGGAGCACCGCGCTGTTCGACGCCGCGATGTCCGCCCCGCCCGGCGACGCCGTGTTCGTGGCGCTCTACGCCACCGCCGCCGACCGCCTTCCCGGCGTCACCCCCGACGAGCCGACCGCCCGCGTGCTCCGCTCCGTCCTCATGAAGCCCGAGCACGAAGCCCATGCCGCCGAGATTGTGCAACGGCTGGACGGCTGGGCAGGAGCCTAGACCACGGGCAGGCTCAGCGGTTCACCACCAGCGTCACGACGGCGCGCGTGCCGTCTTCCCCCGTGGCCCGGACCACGTACATGCCCGCTGGAAGAGCGTCGGCAGGGATGGCCAGCCGCTCGGCGGCAAACCCTGCCCGCTGCTGCCACACCACGCGGCCGAGCAGATCGAGCGCCTCGACCGACACCTGTCCAGCTGTTGCCGCATCGAGTTGCAGCCCCACCGCACCCGACGTCGGGTTGGGGTAGGCGCGGAGGCGAAGGGTCGCCGCTGGCGAAGCCTCGTCCTCGGCAGACACGGAGTTGGACGGATCGATGCGCAAGGTGTCGGGAGTACGCGAGCCGCCCGCGTACACGAGCAGCAGGTCGGACCAGCCTGCCGCTCCGCCAGCCGCCCCGCCGCAGACCGTGCACGCATCAAAGCTCAGCACCCGAAGCTGCGCCGATTCGCCCGCGTTCAAGGTGGCGCCCGCTGCGAAGCTCTTCCTGTACGAGGGGTTGAGGTAGACCGGATCGTACGAGACGCGGGGCGCGGTGAGTTGGAGATGGTAGGCCCGAGGGCCACCTATCTGCATCGCCAGGCTATCGATCGTCAGTGCCGCTCCGGACGCATTGGTGAGCGTTGCCACCTGCTGCGCGGGGTACCGCAGCGTGTCGGGCATGGCGATCTTTGCTTGGGCTGCGGCCGTACCGGACGTGAGCATCAGAGCAGGAAGCAGAAGCGAAGCACGCAACGTCGTAGGGGAATAGCATCAGGCACTTGCAACATACGCTACAAAAAACGAAGGCGCAAGGGGAGGCCCTCTTCCCCTTGCGCCATTCTTGTCACGCTCACGCCGTACCCGTACACTATCTGCCGGTTACACCTCGACGGCGTTTTCTTGGTAGACGTCGCGGGTGATGGCCGCGCCGCAGGCTTTGAGGCGGTCTTCGAGCGCTTCGTAGCCGCGGTCGAGGTGGTACACGCGCAAGACGTGCGTGTCGCCGGTCGCCACGAGGCCCGCCATCACGAGCGCCACCGAGCCGCGCAGGTCGGTGCTCATCACCTGCGCGCCTTGGATCGAGTCCTTTTGCCCGCCGTCGATGTGGCAGACGTTGCCCTTCACCACGGCCCGCACGCCCATCCGGTTCAATTCCGGCACGTGCGCGAAGCGGTCGAGGTAGATGTGATCCGTCACCGTGCTCGAGCCGTCGGCCTGCGTCATCAGCACCGTCCACTGCTGCTGGAGGTCGGTCGGGAAGCCGGGGTAAACTCCGGTCTCGATGGAGACGGGCCGGATCGTCTCGGGCGGCGTCACGATCACGCTCGTCCCGCGCACCTCGTAGCCCGCACCGGTGGCCTTGAACGCCTCGATGAACGCCTCGCCGAGGTGTTCGGGCGCGGTGTTGGTGATCTCGAAGGGCACGCCGGGCGCACCGGTCATGGCCGCGAGTGCCATGAACGTGCCCAGTTCGATGCGGTCTGGGGTGTTGGCGAACTCAACGGGCTGGAGGTGCCGCACGCCCTCGACTTCGATGGTCGTGGTGCCGAGGCCGTGGATTTGCGCGCCCATCGCTTGGAGCATCTGCCCGAACACGATCACGTCCGGCTCCATCGCCGCGTTCTCGATCCGGCTGCCGCCCTTGGCGGTGGCGGCGGCGAGCAGAATGTTGACGGTCGCGCCGACGCTCGACGGCTCCAGCCGGAACGTCCCGCCGGGCAGCCCGCCGCGCGGCGTCGAAGCGACGACGTAGCCTTCGTCCAGTTCGATCGTCGCGCCGAGGGCTTCGAGTCCTTTGAGGTGCAGGTCGACCGGGCGCGGCCCCCACGCGCAACCGCCGGGCATCGACACGCGGGCCTTGCCACGACGCCCGACGAGCGCGCCGAGCATGTAGAACGACGCCCGCATCTGCTTGACGAGTTCGTACGGCGCTTCGGGGTGGCCGATGCGCGTAGCGTCGATGGTGATCTCGTGTGCCTCGGCGTCGTAGTCCACATACGCCCCGGAGACGCGTAGCACGTTGGAGAACGTGTGGACGTCGCGCAGTTCGGGGATGTTGGAGATCGTGGTGATGCCGGGCGCGAGGATCGCGGCGGTCATCAGCGGGAGGGCGGTGTTCTTGGAGCCGGAAACGGCGATGGGGCCGTGAAGAACGGGGCCACCGTGGACGACGAGCTTGTCCAAAAGAGCGAGGGGAATGCGGGCGGCAGGAGGCCGCGGAGGTTCAAAGCGGAAACGGGCGTAAAGGTACGATCCCCCGGCCGGGTTCTCCGAACCGACGGCGTCGGCACGGATTTCACCAAGCGGCGAACGGCAAGCGGCGAGCAACGAACTTTGAGCGGCGAACGACGCACCTCCAACGGACGTTCAGCACTCTTCCGCTCGACACTCGGCGCTCTCCCGTTCGTCCTTCCCCCGTGCCCTACCTCGACCACGCCGCCACCACCCCGCTCCATCCCGACGTGCTGGAGGCGATGCTGCCGTGGCTCCAAGGCGGCTTCGGCAACGCCTCGTCGCTGCACCGCGACGGACGCCGCGCACGCGGAGCCGTCGAGGACGCTCGACGCCGCATCGCCCGCCACCTGAACGCCGAGCCTGCGCAGATCGTGTTCACCAGCGGCGGCACCGAAGCCGACAACCTTGCGCTGCGCGGGACGGTCGGACGCGGGCAGGCGCTCGTCACGTCGGAAGCCGAACACGAGGCCGTCCTCAAAACCGCCGACGCACTCGAAGCGGACGGACGGACGGTGGTGCGCCTCCGGCCCGACGACGCCGGAGCCGTCTCCCCCGCCCTGCTCGCCCGCACGCTGGCCGCCATGCCGCGCGTCGCGCTCGTGAGCCTGATGCACGCCAACAACGAGACGGGCGTCCTCGCCGACCTGCCCGCCCTGGTCGCCGCCGCGCACGACGCCGGGGCGCTCTTCCACACCGACGCCGTGCAGTCGGCCGGACTGCTGCCGCTCGACGTGCAGGCGCTGGGCGTCGACCTGCTCTCGGCGTCGGCGCACAAGTTCTACGGGCCGAAGGGCGTCGGCTTGCTGTACGTCGCACCGGGCGTCGACCTCGACCCGCTCGTGACGGGCGGCGCGCAGGAGCGCGGGCGACGCGGCGGGACGGAGAACGTGGCGGGGATCGTCGGGATGGCGCACGCGCTCGACCTCGCGGCAAAACGCCGGGACGAGACGAACGCGCGGCTGCTCGCCATGCGCCAACGCCTGCTGAATCGGCTCACGGAGGCGCTGGGCGACCGGTTCGTGCTCAACACGCCGCTGCACCGATCGATTCCGTCGGTGCTCAACCTCGCGTTTCCGCCCAACCCGTCGCCGCTCGACGCGGAGATGCTGATTCTCGGCCTTGATCTCGAAGGCGTGTCGGCCAGCGCAGGGAGCGCGTGCACGTCCGGAGCGCTCACGCCGTCGCATGTGCTGCTGGCGCTCGGTCTGCCCCGCGAGACGGCCGCGGCGGCGGTGCGGTTCAGCCTCGGATCGTCCACCACGGAAGCAGACGTTGACGCCGCCGCCGACGCGCTCGTGCGTGTCCTCGCCCGCGTGAACAGGTGAGCGACGGGCCTACCACCTTGGTAGCGTCAAGATCATAGACGCCAGCAGCGGCGAGGCGTGCACCGGAGCAGGAAGCCGCGCCATCAGCCGGTTGCGCTCCTGATCGAAGGCCTTGCGCTCGGCAGCAGGCACGCCCTGAGCCGGCATCCAGGCTTGCCGCTGAAAATCCACCTGCGCCCCGTTTTTGTAGAAACGCAGGCAGGTGTGCGGCCCGGTGGCCAAGCCCGTCATCCCGACGTAACCGATCACATCGCCCTGTTGAACCTTTTTGCCCGGCACGATGCCCTCGCCAATGCGGCTCATGTGCAAGTAGCCGGTTGTGTAGGTGGCGTCGTGCTGCATCTTGACGTAGTTGCCGTTGCCACCGGCGAACGTCGCCTCCAAGACCGTCCCGTCGGCGAGGGCGAGAATCGGCGTGCCCAGCGGGGCGGAAAAGTCGGTGCCGAGGTGTGGCTTCCAGTATTCAAGAACCGGGTGGAAGCGAGCCATCGAGTAGGCGCTCGTCACAACAGAGCCTTTGATCGGCGCGTCGAGAAAGTAGTTGCGCCAGTTCTGCCCCTTCTCGTCGTAGTAATCGGTGCGCCCGTCTTTCGTGGTGAAGCGGAAGGCGTAGAGCGCCTTCGGGCCGCTGCGCAGGCGCACGGCCAGCACCGCGCCGGTGTCCGTCACGGTCGAATCGACGCGGGATTCGGGAAAGACAACGGCGAGGCTGTCGCCGCGTTTGAGCGTAGCGGCCACGCCGAAACGCTGGGCGAAGATGGCCGAGACGCTGTCGGCGAGGGTGGCCGGGGCGTCGGCGTCGGCAAAGACGCGGGCCAGCCCGCCGGGCTGCACGGTGGTGTGCACGACGCGTTCCTCGTGGACTTCGGGACGCACGATCTCGCGCACGAACGCGGTGGAGTCGGTGGGTGTGAGCACGACGTACGACCGGAAGTCGGGTTCGTAGACGAAGTGCGAGACGGCGGCACTGTCGCGATAAACGTACAGCTGGTCGCCTGCGCCCAGCAGCCGGTGGTCGTCGACGACGTGGCGTTTTACCTCGCGCATCACCCTCCGACCGCGCTTCGTACGCACCAAAGTTGTCTCGGTGACGACCTGCACATCGGGTTGTACGGCCTTGCCCAGTTCGTCCACGAGGCTGGCTGCTTCGTCCAGCGCAACACCTTCCGACACAAACACCGCGTTGAGCGATACGCCCCGCGTAAGCTGGAGCGTGTCCACGGTATAGCCCCACGTCGGAAAGCCAAACCGGTCGAGGCTGTCGGGCTGCACCTCCGCGAGCAGTCCAACCGTCGGGCTCAGCATCGATGGAGCCGGGACGGCGGAAAAATCAACCGAAGTCGCACCGAGCCACGCAGCGACGGGAACGACGAGCAGGGCAACCGAACGAAACGAACGCAAGGCAGTCGGGGAAAGTCGAAACGCAGAGGAATCAACGCTACGCGGCAGCGTTCTGGTACGATCCGCACCGGTTAGCGAAGAAAAGGTTCGATCTGCGCCAGCAACGAGCGGGCGTCGGCACGTCCGGGTTGCTGCGTCAGCACCCGGTCGAGCAGCGGCTTGGCCTCGGCAAACCGTCGTTCCATCGCGTACGCACCGGCCAGATTGTAGAGCGCCTGCGCGTTTGTGCCGTCGAGCGCCACAGCCCGCTGAAGGTGGACGATGGCGTTGGCACGGTCGCCCGCTTGCAGCAAGATGCTGCCGAGCAGCCCTTCGGCTTGGGTAGAAGGCTGCCGGGAGATGGACACTTCGAGGTACGGAACGGCGGCATCGTACTGTCGCGCCAGCATCAGCGCGTTGGCGGCGTAGACGTACGGCGTGGGGCTGTACGGCATCTCGGCGATGGCGGCGCGGGCGGCACGGAGCGCCTCGTCGTAGCGGCCTTGCTGCTCGTAGAGGCTGCGGGCTTGGTCGTTGGCCGTCTGCCAGTCGATCTCGTTCCGGAACAGCCGCAAGGCAATCGCCTGCTCGGGTGTGCGGGCGCGAAGCGTGTCGGTGAGGCGCTTGTTCTGGCCGATGGGCTGGAACGGCCACCCGCTGCGCAGCTGCAGCAGCCGGTAGGTGCCCACCAGCGAATCCACCCGCGTGAGCGCCATCCGGGCATACGCGGAGTCCTTCGGCACAGCACGGCTCCAGTCGCCAATCATCCCCTTCGCCCGCATCGCGTCGTAGAACGCATCGGCGATGAGGAAGTAGCCGCGCGGCGTCGGGTGGAGGTGCTCGGTCATCATCTCCGGCCCGATGATCCCGTGCGGACTGGCCGTTTCGAGCGCCTGCTGCGACTCCACCACCGTGGCACCGTGCTCGACGGCCAATTTGCGAAGGATGCCGTTGAAGCTCTCGGGCGCACGGAAGCGCAGTTCGTCGCGGTCTTTGGCCGCCAGAAACGCCATCCGCGCCTGCGCCGAGTCGTCCAGCGCGAGCAGCGCCCGCCCAAAGGCAAAATGCGCGTGGGCGTCGAGGCTGTCTTCGTCCACCAAGGCTTTCAAGGCGGTCTTGGCCGCGTCGGGATCGGTTTCGATCCGCGCCTCCGCGGCCTGCACCTTGGCGGCGAACGCCTCGCTTCCCGAGGCGATGAACGGCGGCATCCCCCGCTCGTTGCTCGCCAGCGTCCCGATGAGCACCGGCACGTTGGCGTCGTGAAAGGCCGAGAGAATGGCCGACAGGTTGGCCTCCAACTGCTGTCCGCCCGCCTTGTACAGATCTCCGCCGAACCCGATGCGCTGTTCGCCCACCATCCGCTCCATCAACGTGCCCTCCGTGGGCGTGGACTGCCCGATCCCTGCCACCTTCGCCAGCAGCCCACGCAGCGCCTGCACCAGCCGAAACCGCTGGAGCTTCAGGTACAGGTTGACGAGCGTGGGCGAGCGCCCAATCGACTCCGACGACCCGACGCCGAGCGCGCCGTAGTATTCGTTGTGCCCGGCGTAGACCAGCACCGCGTCGGGCTTCAAGGCCAGCACCTCGGGCACGAAGTCGCGCAACGCGTACGACGAGATCGCCGCCATCGCGGTGTTGAGCACCTCGATCTTTCGGTCGGGAAACGTCTGCTGCAACCGGTCTTGCAACTGCCGCGAGAACGCCGCGCCGTAGTAGAACGGGAACCCCGCCGCGCTCGACTCGCCCAGCACGACGATCCGGTACGCGTTGGGTGCTTTTTCCGTCTGGACAAAGTCAAACAGCGGCGTCGGCAGGTTCTCGTTGTGGTAGAAGTAGCGCCCGGCCACGTCGCGGTTCACCATCCGGTAGCCCGGCGGCCCGTCTACCATCAGCGGGTAGTCTTTGCCGTAGCCGGCGAGCCGCAGCACGCCTTCGGCCCCCGCCAGCAGCAAAAACGGCAGCAAAACGGCCAGCAGCGTAAAGACGCGGCGCTTGCCCGCCGACAGCGGCGCGGCTTCGTCCGGGGCTTTCGGCTCCGGAGGCGAGGCGGGGTTGATCGCGGCGGCTTGGCCCGACGGCGGGCGGCGTTTGGACGGCTTGCTCATCGGTCGGAAGAAGGGGCTTGCCACGCCACATCGTCCACGCCTACGGCGTGATTGGCCCAGCGGGAGGCGGCAAACAGCAGGTCGGAGAGGCGGTTGAGGTAGACGAGCGCCTCGCGGTTGAACGCTTCGAGTTCGCCCGCTTGCAGCGCGAGGCGCTCGGCCCGGCGGCACACGGTGCGGGCCACATGCAAACGGGCGGCGGCCTCGGATCCGCCGGGCAGGATGAACTGCCGCAGCGGTGGCACCTCGCCGTCGAATCGGTCGATGGCGGCTTCCAAACGCGCCACGTCGGCCCCGGCGATGCGGGGCACAAACGGCTTGGCGTCGAGCGGCGTGGCAAAATCGGCCCCAGCCACGAACAGATCGTGCTGCACCTGCACAAGCGTCTCGGCCAGCGGGGCATGACGCTCGTCGGTCATCGCGGCGAGGGCCAAGCCGAGCACGGCGTTGAGCTCGTCGAGCGTGCCGTACGCCTCGATGCGCGGATGGTGTTTGGAGACGCGTGCGCCGCCAAACAAGGCGGTCGTGCCGGCGTCTCCGGTACGGGTGTAGAGTTTCATAGCGGAACGATGCGGTCGGAACCTCTCCGCGCCGAAGCGTACGCCCGACGGCTCGTTCCTGCCGTTACCGATGAAGATACGTCGCCTTGCCACCCTTGCCCTTCTCGTGGCCGCACCGCTTCCGGGATGCGACCAAGTGGCCGCGCAGGAGACGTTCGACCTTGCCGCCCGCGCCGCACCTTCGGGCTACACCGAGATGTCGGCCTCGGGAGAAGTGGTGCGCCGCGACCCCGACGACTGGCGCGTGTCGCCGGCCTTCGCCACCCGCATCTCGATCGCGCCCGCGTTTCCGAACCCGGCCACCAGCGGCAGCCTCGTGCGCGTGGGCGTGACAATCTTCGAGTTCGACGGCGCTCCCAACGGCCTCGTCCTCTACCGCCGCACCGCCGACGGCGTGCTCGTGCGGTTGGATTCGCGTACGACCAGCGGGCCGGGCGCGTACGAACTGTCGGCTCCGGGCAGCCTGATCGGCAGCGGCCTCGTGCGACTCGTCGTCGCCGACGCATTTGGACTAACCGTCACCTACGGCGACGTCCAAGTGCGGTAATCCGGTGTGGATTACCGCGAAACGATGAGTTGGCGCGTCACGACGCTGCGCTCGCCCTGCACGCGGTACAGGTAGATGCCCGGCGGCAACCCTTCGGCGGAGAGCGTGATCGTCCGGCCATCGCCCGGCTCCATCCGCCCGTCGAACACCGTTTGGAGGCGCTGGCCGAGCACGTTGTGCAGTTCGACCTTCACCGCTTGCGCCCGGCGGACCGTCAGCGTGAACCGCGAGGTCGTGCGCATCGGGTTGGGCAGCGCCGCCGACACCGTCACCGCATCCGACTCGGCCTGCTGCGCCCGCACGTCCCCCGCGGTGCCCACGACAAGCGCGGCAGCGAGAACGGCGAAGCGAAACGGAGTAGCGAAGCGCATGGGGCAAACGAACGAACGGGCACAAGATACGAACGAACGAACCTCCGGTGCAAGTATGACGGTCCAGCTCGTGTATCGGCACGGGCACGTTACACCTTTACCCTTCGATCTGAGTTACGAGCGCGATTTCACGCAGCACGCCTTGCACGCGGAAGCAGTCTTCAAAGCTGCCATCAAAGGCCACGGCCTTGCCCTGCGTGTGGACGGTGTCGGCTACGCTGCTGGCGTGCTCCCACGAACACTGCGTAGCTTTTATCAGCTGGGCGATGACCTCGTCGAACGTGTGGATGTCGTCGTTGAACAGAATGACCTTCCACGGCCAAGTCAGCCGCTCCTCCACAACGGTTTCTTCCGCGACCTCGGTGTCGGGAACTGCCGGAACAACAGCGTCAAAGCGCATCACGAGAGAGGAGAGAAGTCTTCGCCACGCTCAGGGCGAAGGGACGAATACCGGTACCGGGCAGCCATCAAAGCTCCACCACGTCCACCGAGAAGTCCTCCATCACGGGGTTGGCAAGCAGCTTCTGGCCAAGGTCTTGGGCGAGGCAGACGGCCTCGCTGAGCGTGGCGGCGTCGAGGTTCAGATCGGCCACCTTGCCGACGCGCACGCTCTGCACGCCGTCAAAACCCAGCCCCTCGGCGGCGTGCAGCACGGCTTTGCCTTGCGGATCGAGGATGGACGGGCGAAGCGTAACGGTGACGCGGGCGCGGTACTGGGGCATAGCGAGCGAAAAGGGTCTCAGGCGGTCGGAGCCGGATCTTCGGGCGAGGCGTTGCGGACGGCCTGCCCGAAACGCAGCAGCGCCGCGCCGATGTTGAGGGCGTGGTAACCGGCCAGCGCGATCAGCAGGCCGCGTTCTTGCAAAAACAGCACCAGCAGCAGCCCGATCAGGTAGAGCACCGCCTTGCGCGGATGCGCCCGTATCCACTGCGCCGACGGCTTCGGCCCGGAATCGTAGTCGATGGTCGAGATCATCAACGCGGCCAGCCCGATGACGATGGGCACGAGCAGGCTCAGGCCGCCGGGGCTGTAGAGCGTGAAATCGCCTCGATCTACGTTGAGGATGAGCGCCACGATGGTCGCCGCTTGCATCGGGATGGGCAGGCCGGTGAAATGCTCCTTCTTCTCGCCGTCGAACGAGACGTTGAACCGCGCCAGACGCATGATCCCGGCCAGCAGCAGCAGCGACGAGACGATGGTGCCGAAAATGCGGTAGTCTTGCAGCGCGAACTGGTGGACGAGAAACGCGGGTGCGAGACCGAACGAGACGGTATCGGCAAGGCTATCGAGTTGGATGCCGAACTCGGACTGGCCGTTGACCTTGCGCGCCACCATTCCGTCGAACAAGTCGAATACGCCTGCCAGGATGATGAACCAGCACGCGAAGGGGAAGCGCCCGTCGGCGATGTGGACGACCGCGAGGAAGCCGCAGAGCGCGTTAGCGAGCGTGAAGCTGGCCGGAAAGGCCACCGGCGAAATGCGTTGGCCTCGGGCGAGGCGCATACGACGGCGTGCGGGCGGCGGCATCGGATGAGGCGTCAAGAAAACGTACTGACTCAAGCGGAGTTGAGTGCGTTGACAAGATAGGGAAAGGCCGAGGGGCTTGGGCAGGAACGATCGAGGAAGACGCAACAGGCGCAAGACCGTCTCATCCTTTACGACCTCCGCTGCGCGCGCGGCATCAGCCCTATTTCGACCAACGCCCCCAGCATCACCCCCACGGCATAGGCCAGTAGATCCGGCGCGTAGAACGACGTGCCCACCACGAGCCGCCCCAGAACGGTGCCGCGCACGGCGTCGAGCCACGGCAAATGGACGGCCTGCGAGGCTTCGACGGCGAAGGCCACGGCCAGCGCCACCGCAGCCACCCGAGCGGTCGACCATGCCGGACGGACGAAGCCGACGAGCACAAACACAAGCGTGGCCCAGAGCACGTCGCCCGGCATCTGTGCCCACGGGGAAGCCCCTGCCATCCGGCGCGACGCCAACCCCGCCGCCACCACGAGCAGCGCCGCCCAAGCGTACCGCACCCGATTGCGTTTCACAGGCCGAGAGGGAATGGCTTACGGGTCGGCAGGCAACGCATCGCCCCACGTCCCGGCAAAGAACACGTCGTCGAAACGGTGGCGGGTGCGGGGCGCGCGCTCGCGCTCGGCCAGTTCGTCGGGGAGCGTGTCCGGATCGCCCGGATAGCCAAGGGCGAGGGCCGTCATCGGCTCAAAGTCGTCGGGAGCGCCCACCGTCTCAACCATCGCAGGCTTGTGGATGCCCGCCATCTGGTGGATTTGCAGTCCCATCGCCGCCGCCTGAATCGCCATCGACAGGCTGGCCGCGCCGAGGTCGTGGTGGGCGTAGAACGCGGGCTTGCCCTGCGGGGTCGTTCGCTTGGCAAAGCCGAGCATCAGCACCGGCGCGTGCTTGGCCCACCGCTGGTTGATTTCGTTCAGGCACGCCAGCAGCGCCTCGAAGGCCGGGCCGTCTTCGCGGCGAGCCACGACGTAGCGCCACGGCTGCTGGTTCGACGCCGAAGGTGCCCACCGGGCCGCTTCGAGCACGGTACGAAGAACGTCAGGCGCAACCGAACGGTCGGCAAAGGCGCGGGGACTCCAGCGGTCGCGGATCGGGACGGCGAGCGGCAGGTCGGTTTCGGCAGGTTTGTGCATACCGGTTGGAGAGGCGTCGACCGTCCGGTGCCCTGAGGCCCTTCCGGTCAACGCTTAGTGCTTGATACTGAACAGAGGGTGCGGCTTACTTGCGTCCCTTCCGGGTGGCGTCGATTTCCTCGGCTTCGGCCTGCACGAGCGCCCGCTTCAGCACGGCGAGGCCTTCGGCGACCTCCTCGGACGTGATCGTCAGCGGCGGGCGGAACCGGACGGACACCGAGCCGCAGCCGAGCAGCACGATGCCGCCCTCCCAGCACAGCTCCAGCACCCGGTTGCGGTAGCCCCCCGTCGGCAGGTCGAAGGCTGCGAGCAGCCCGCGGCCGCGCACCTGCGTCATCGACGGGTGCTGCTGGGCCAGCGCGGCGAGGCCGTCCACCAGCTCGTGGCCGCGCGCTTCGGCGTTGGCCACCAGCCCGTCTTCCTCCATGATTTCGAGGATGCGGTCGAAGCGCACCATGTCCACGAGGTTGCCGCCCCACGTCGAGTTGATGCGCGACGACAGTTCGAACACGTTGTCGTGCACCTCGTCGAGCCGCTTGCCCGCGAGGATGCCGCACACCTGCGTCTTCTTGCCGAAGGCGAGGATGTCGGGGGTGACGCCCAGCGCCTCGTAGCACCAGAACGCGCCGCTCATCCCGACGCCCGTCTGCACCTCGTCGAAGATCAGCAGGCAGTCGTGCTCGGCGCACAGGTCTTTGAGCGCCTGCAAAAACTCCGGGCGGAAGTGGTGGTCGCCGCCCTCGCTCTGGACAGGTTCGATGAGGATGCACGCGATGTCGTCGCCGTGTTCTTGGAACGCCATGCGGGCCTGTGCGAGCGAGCGTTCCTCGCGGCGGATCGTCTCGTCGAGGTTCTCGCCCGTGCACGGGAAGACCATCGCCGGGGACTCGATGCGCGGCCAGTCGAACTTGGGGAAGTACGCGACCTTGCGCGGGTCAGTGTTGGTGAGGCTCATCGTGTAGCCGCTGCGCCCGTGGAAGGCGTGCTGGAAGTGCAGCACCTTCGTGCCGACTTCCCGCGTGTAGCCCTTCTCGAAGTTCTTGCGCACCTTCCAGTCGAACGCCGCCTTGAGCGCGTTTTCGACCGCCAGCGCCCCACCTTCCACAAAGAAGGCGTGCGGCAGCGCTTCGGGAATGCCCACGCGGGCAAACGTGGCCACGAACCGCGCCATATGCGGCGTGTAGACATCCGAGTTCGTCACCTTGTTGAGCGCCGCCTCGGTGAGCCGCTTGAGGAACGCGGCGTCGCCCGTCATCTTCGGGTGGTTGAGGCCCACGGTAGACGAGGCGTAGAAGCCGAAGAGGTCGAGGTAGGTCTTGCCCGAGGCGCTGTCGACGAGGCGCAGGCCCTGCGAGGCTTCGAGGTCGAGCACCATCGGCAGGCCGTCGGCGAGGATGTGGCGGCCCAGCGAGGCGCGCACGTCGGCGGGGGCGATGGTCGAGTTCTTCAGTTCCATAGACAAGCGAAAACGGGATCGGACGGGTGTAACGGGACGGTCACGGGCGAAGGGCTTCCGGGTTCCGGAGGAGGATCGTTGAGAGTCGGTCGTTGGGCGGTCGCTTCGCTCCCTTGTGGTGCTTTCGTTCGGGCGCGTTCGCGCCCTGTGGGTTCGCTCGCCCAAGGGCTCGCTGTAGGTGGTCAGAGCGCCGACTCGACGCATTTCTTCTTTTCTGACAAACCGCGAGCAAACGCGAGCGTCCCACCCCCAACAGCGAAGCGTCCCACCCCCATCCCTTCTTCTGCGAACCAACCTCGCGTCCTCGCCGTTCGCCGCTCTCAGATCGAACTTCGCCGCTTCTCATGTCCTGCTCGCCCGTCCTGCCCGGCCAGATTGCCCTCAAAACCGCGCCCAAGCCCGAACAGGGCGACGGCGGGATGCTGGAACTGCCGGTGCTCGACGCCGGCGTGAGCACGCGCGGCAACCGCCCGGACTGGCTGCGCGTCAAGTTGCCCTACGGCGAGACGTACAAGAAGATCGTGGACCTCGTGGACGAGTACCAGCTCCACACCGTCTGCCAGAGCGCCCGCTGCCCCAACATGGGCGAGTGCTGGACGGCGGGCACGGCCACGTTCATGATCCTCGGCAACGTGTGTACCCGCTCGTGCGGCTTCTGCGCCATCATGACCGGCCGCCCCGACCCCGGCCTCGACTACGACGAGCCGCGCCGCGTGGCCGAAGCCGCCAAGATCATGGGCCTCAACCACGCCGTCATCACGTCCGTCAACCGCGACGAGCGCAAGGACGGCGGCGCGCCCATCTTTGCCGAGACGATCCGGCTCGTGCGCGAAGCCCGCCCCGGCTGCACGGTCGAGGTGCTCATTCCCGACTTCCGGGGGCTGTGGGACGCGCTCGACGTGGTGATCGAGGCCCGCCCCGACCTGATGAACCACAACGTCGAGACGGTGCCGAGGCTGTACCGGCGCGTCCGCCCGCAGGCCGTCTACCAGCGCTCGCTCGACGTGCTGAGCCGCAGCAAAGACGCCGGGCTGAAGACCAAATCCGGCATCATGGTGGGCCTCGGCGAGACCGAGGACGAGGTGGTGGCGCTGATGAAGGACTTCGTCGACATCCGGCTCGACGTGATGACCATCGGGCAGTACCTCCAGCCGACGAAGATGCACCTGCCCGTGGAGGCGTTCGTCCACCCCGATCGGTTCCGGCGGTACAAAGAGATCGGCGAGGCGCTGGGGATTCCGCACGTCGAGTCCGGCCCGCTCGTGCGCTCCTCCTACCACGCCGAGCGCCACGTGCACGTGTGACGTTTGGTGTACCTTTGGGGATGATCCTGACCCTTTCGATGCGTCGATTTCCTCTTCTCGCGGTGTTCGGTCTGCTCCCGCTCGCGTCGGGATGCCGCCCGGACGCGCCGAAGCCCGCGGCGGACGACAAGGCGACGACGACCGCACCAGCCGAGGACGTTCCGGAATACCGATTACCCAGCGTCCAAGCCGAACGTCCAACCGTCGACAGCACTGCGCGGGCAACCAGGTTGGTCAACGACGGCCCACAAGAGCAACCGCCGACTATCGCTGAGCGGCAAAAACCAGAGCCTTTTATTCCCAATCAATCCTCTCCACCAGATCCTATCCTTCCTCCGGCTCCCTCGTCTACGGAAAAAACGCCCCCACCCGATGTCATAGAGATCGATGTAGCACCGGTTAGGATTTCGAGCGCCGACCCTGCATACCCAAGTGAACTACAACGAAAGGGTATTGAGGGCCGAGTGATTGCACGAGCATGGATTGGGGAAGACGGAGTTGTGCATGACGTGCAGATCCTGCGCTCTGATCATCCGATGTTCAACGAAAGCACCATTGATGCTCTACGTTCGTGGCGGTTCCGCCCTGCACTCAAACAAGGGCAACCCGTAGCCATTTGGCTGACCATTCCTGTACGGTTTCGCCTACGCTGAACATCTTCACACATCCAATTCAGCATATCTTCGGTATGCCGTAAGTTGCTGCTTTCAGCATCCGCCGATGCGCATCGTCCCTGCCCTGTTTTTTCTGCTCGCGCTCGCGTCGGGATGCCGCCCGGATGCGCAAGCGGAGAGGTCCACGGCGGACGATCAAGCAACGACGACTGCTCCTGCCGAGGCCGCGCCGAAGACGTACACCTTGCCAAGCGTACAAGCTGAGCGCCCATCCGTGGACAGCAGCGCGTGGACCATTGCCCCGAACGCTGGGCCTACCGAGCAAGCGCCCATCGCCATTGACGAGGCGGACGGCGCGGTCACCGATGCGTCGTTCTCGGATGCGTACGCCTACGCCTACCTCAACGCGGCGACGCAAAACAACGTGGGCGCGATGCTGGATCAGTACGCCGACCGGGTGACGTACTACGACTGGGGCGTGGTCGGCCACGACCGCATCCGCGCCGACAAAGAAGCCTACACCGCCCGCTGGCCGCGCCGGGCGTTTACGCTGACCAACGATCCCCAAATCTCCGCGAACGGCAACGCGGCGTCGGTGCGGCTCGACTACACGTTCGAGGTGGCGGGCGAGAACCGCAAGCGCACCGGCACGGCGTGGACGGCGCTCGTCTACGCCTTCGATGGGCGGGAGTGGAAGATCGTGGAGGAACGCGGCGGCACGCGCTGACCGAAAGACGCCCGTTACAAGCGTAATCGTCGGGTGAGACGATGCGCGGGCTGTTGCGCCGGGCGCGGCACGCGGCGTACGCTTGCGCTGCCCTTCACCCTCCATCCCCGCGCTCCCATGGCCGACAACAGCCGCAGCACCGCTTCCGTAGCCATCGTCATCCTCGTCCTTGTGGCCCTCGGCTTGGCCGTGTGGTACTTCACGCAAGGCGGCGGCGCGGGTGCGCTGCAAGGCGACCGCGACGTGAACGTCCGCATCGAGACCGACGGCGCAGGCGGCAACTGACCGGCGCAACCCGATTCCCTACACCGGGCGATGTCTCCTCGCGGAGCATCGCCCGTTTCGCGTTTTCGGGGAAGGCGCACGGGAACGGACGGTGCACGCGGGAGCGTCGCCGTAGTTTTCGACCGTTCAACCTATTCCGCTTTCGATGGAACGCACCCTCGCCATCATCAAGCCCGACGCCGTCGCCAACGGCCACGCCGGGGCCATCCTCGACGCCATCCTCAAGGCCGGTTTTGCCGTCCGGGCGATGAAGCTCACCCGCCTGACGCCCGCCGAAGCCGGCGGCTTCTACGCCGTCCACAAGGAGCGCCCGTTCTACGGCGAACTCGTCGACTTCATGTCGTCCGGCCCGTGCATCCCGCTCGTGCTGGAGAAAGACGGGGCTGTGGCCGCGTGGCGCGAGTTGATCGGCGCGACCGACCCCGCCGAGGCCGCCGAGGGCACGATCCGCGCCCGCTTCGCCGAAAACAAGGGCCGCAACGCCGCCCACGGCTCGGACTCGGTGGAAAACGGCCGCCTCGAAGCCAACTACTTCTTCCCCGAAAGCGAAATCGTCGCCATCGCGGGCTAAAACGGGCACAGACGTGCTTCACCCTGTCAGAGTCGTGACTCTGACAGGGTGTTTTTTTATCGCCCAAACGTCTCGATGAGACGGCGGCACGCGTCTTCCAAGATTGGCTCTTCCTTGGCGTAGCAGAACCGGACGATCCCGCCCGCCCGCGCCGAATCGGCAAAGAAGGCCGTGCCGGACACCGTCCCCACGCCCGCCTTCTCGATCAGCGTTTGCATCGCCGCATCGGCGTTCTCGAAGCCATCGAAGCGGGCGCGCAGCGGCGACGTGTCGGCGAGGACGTAGTACGCGCCTTGCGGACGGGCAAACGCCATTCCGACCCGTTCGAGCGCGTCGCAGAGTTGAGCGCGGCGGGCGACGTAGAAGTCGAGCAAGTCGTCGAAATACGCTCCCGGCATCGCAAACGCCGCCGCCACGCCGTGTTGCAGCGGCGCGGGTGCGCACACATAGAGCAAATCCGACACCAGCCCGATGCGTTCGGCCACGTCGGGGCGCGCCACGGCGTAACCCAAACGCCAGCCGGTCATGTTGTAGGTCTTGGAGAAGCCCGAGACGGTGACGGTGCGGTCGTACGCGCCCGGCAGGCTCGCCAGCGACACATGCTGCCGCCCGTCGTAGGTCATGTACTCGTAGATCTCGTCCGTCACGATCCACAGGTCGTGTGCTTCGGCGAGGGCGAGCAGTCCGGCCAGTTCCGCTTCCGTCCACACCTTCCCGGACGGGTTGGCGGGCGTGCAGACGACCACAACCTTGGTTTTTGACGTGATTGCGGCGCGGACGGCGTCGAGGTCGACGTCCCAGTTCGGCCCGTCGAGCGGAACGGACACCGGCACGATGCCGAAGAGCCGCATCAGCCCGGTGTGGTAGCCGTAGAACGGCTCGAAGACGACGGCCTCGTCGCCGGGTTCGCACAGCGCCAGCAGCGCCGCCGCGAACGCACCCGTCGATCCGACCGACACGACCACCTCGTCGTCCGACCGCACCGGCAGGCGGTTGAACGTTCGGGCTTTCTCGGCGATGGCGGCCCGGAGCGGCGCGATCCCGTTGTAGGCCGTGTACGTCGAAACGCCCGCGTCGAGGCTCGCGTGCGCGCCGTCGCGGATCGGTTCGGGCGTGGGCAAATCGCACAGCCCTTGCCCAAGGTTGATGCCGCCTCGGGCCTGAATGGCGAGCGTGACGGCCCGAATGGGGCTTTGGCGCAAACGGGTGGCGGCGGCGGCGAGAACGGGCATTAAGGCGGGCGGAATGCTGAAAGATAGGGGCTGGAGGGTTGGGGGTTGAGGATTGCGAGTGGTCAGAAAGCGCGGCACCTGACCACGTCCCACGACAATCCCCAACGGCTCCCGCATCTGGCCACGTCCCACGACCAACAATCCACAACGCATCCCCCGCGTTTGGTACGAATCGCCCACGGCGCGTAGTTTACCCGCTCACCTTGCCCGATCCGATGCCGTCTGTCCGCACCGCCCTTGCCCCGCTGACCCTCGTGTTCCTCGCCGCTGCGTGCGCCGACACCCAGCCCGTCGCGACGTCCACCCCAGCACCCACGCGGCAAAGCGGCTCCACCGTGACGATGCCGTCGATGGAAGGGCCGCCGGCCACGACGCAGCCCGTCAGCCCGTCCATCGTCGTCGAGTCGGTCGTGGATGCGCCGATGGTGGTGCAGCCGGTCGCCCAAACGGTGCTGACCGGGGCCGATGTGCTCGTGCGCGACGGTTTCGCCCAGCTGCGCGGCATGCGCATCGGACTCATCGCCAACCACACCACCGCATCCGGCGGCACCCACCTTGCCGATTTGATGCACGGGCGCTCCGATGTGACGCTCGTGGCGCTCTTCGGCCCGGAACACGGCGTGCGCGGCGATGCCGACGCCGGGGCCAAGATCGCCGACGGGCGCGACACCCGCACGGGGCTTCCGGCGTACAGCCTCTACGGCCCCAACCGCGCCCCCACCGATGCGCAGATGGAAGGCCTCGACGCGCTGGTATTCGACGTACAGGACGTAGGAAGCCGCTTCTACACGTTCATCTCCACCATGGGCTTGTCGATGCAGAGCGCCGCACGCAAGGGCATCCCGTTCGTCGTGCTCGACCGCCCCAACCCGCTTGGCGGCGACTACATCGGCGGGTTCACGCTGCTTCCGGCGCAGCGTTCGTTCGTCGGGCAGTTCGAAATCCCGCAGGCCCACGGCCTCACCGTCGGTGAACTCGCGCAGGTGCTCAAAGGGCAACGCCTCGTCTCCGGCCTCGAAAACCTCGACCTGCGGATCGTGAAGATGGAGGGCTGGCGGCGCGGCGAGCTTTGGCCCGAAACGCAGCTGGCGTGGCCGATGCCCAGCCCCAACATCCCGACGTTCGAGACGGCGCTCGTGTACGCGGGCACCTGCCTGATCGAGGGCACGTCGGCGAGCGAAGGCCGGGGCACCCGCACGCCGTTCCTCCGCCTCGGCGCACCGTGGGCCAACGGCGAACGCCTCGCCGCGAGCCTCAACGCCCGCAACCTCCCCGGCGTGCGGTTCCGCGCCGCCGCGTTCACACCCGTGTCCATCGCCGGGATGTCCGCGGAACCGAAGCTCAAAGACACGCCCGTGCAAGGCATCGACATCGAGGTGACGAACGCACAGGCCGTGCAACCCGTCGAACTCGGCGTGTATGTGACCCACGCCTTTATGGATCAGGCCCCCGACCGTGCCGGGTTCTTCGACCGCGCCGCGTTCTTCGACAAGCTCACCGGCAGCCCACGCCTTCGCGAGATGCTTGTGGCAGGGTCGACGCCCGAGGCCGTCATCGCCGCCTACACGCCCGAAGTGGCCCGCTTCCGCGCCGCACGCGCCCCGTATTTGCTGTACTGAGCAGCGGCTGTTGCGAGGCGCAACGCGGTAACCTCGTCACGTCCTGACTTCTCCGACCGTCCTTCTCGCGAAGGCGGGGATCCATCGTCCCGCGTTCGAATGGATTCCCGCGTCGCGGGAAGGACGTACAAGAGGAGTCGTTACGCTCAGGCGACCTGCCCGATCTTCTGGCCCATTCGGACGACCGCGCCGGGCACGAGGTCGTCGCCGAGGCGGATGCGCCCGTGCTCGAACACGACGATCACGGTGCTGCCCAGCAGAAACCGCCCGATCTCCGCGCCCTTCTCGAACGGGAGGTCGTGCGTCTGTACTTGCTTGTGCCGGTACGGCGACGGCGGGCCGCCCCACACCGTCTCGATGCTCGCCACGATCATCGCGCCGACCAGCACGACGAGCATCCGGCCCAGTTCGGTTTCGAATTCAAGCACCAGCCGCTCGTTCACGGCGAACAGCCCCGGCACCTCGCGCTCCGTCGCCGCATTGACGGAGAAGAGCTTACCGGGAATCGCCACGCTCCGCACGAGCCGACCGGCGACGGGCAGGTGCACGCGGTGGTAATCCGACGGCGAGAGGTAGACGGTGGCAAATGCGCCCCCCTCGAACGACGGACGGGCGCACACGTCCACCAGCTCCGCGAAGGCGTAGCGGATGCCCTTGGCTTGGAGCATCTGCCCGTCCGAGATCGTCCCCGACTGGCTCACCGCGCCGTCGGCAGGGCTGACCACCGACGTCGGATCGGGATCGATGGGCCGAGCGCCGGGCCGTAGGGCGCGGGTAAAGAAGTCGTTGAACGAGCGGTACGCGGCCAGATCCGAGCGTTCGGCCTCGGCGAGGTTCACGCCGTAGGCGCGGGCGAAGGCGCGGACGAGCGGCAGCCGCACGGCGGGGTTTTCCGACGCCGCAAGCCGCCCGACGAGGCGCGAGAGCGTGTGCTGCGGCACGATCCGTTGGAGCGCGGCGAACAGACGGGCGAGATTCATCGAAGGGATACGGTCAAAGGCGGCTCAGGGCCTACCGGGAAAGGATCTGGGTGGCGCGCCCAACCGACGAGGTTGCCGCGTCGCTCCTCGCAACGACAGCGTCTGACGTTTCGGCTGGATGCTCAGCCGAACATCCAGCGGATAACGACCACCGACAGCAGCGCGGCGGCGAGGTCGGCAACGAGGCCCGCCGGGAGCGCGTGGCGCGTCTTGCGGATGCCCACGGCCCCGAAATACACGGCGATGACGTAGAACGTCGTTTCCGACGAGCCGAACATCGTGGCCGCCATCTTGACGAGAATGGAGTCCTCGCCGTAGGTCTTCACCATCTCCGCGAGCACGCCCACGCTGCCCGAGCCGGTGAGCGGGCGGATGATCGCCATCGGCAGCACCTCGGGCGGGAAGCCGATGGCCGAGAGGATCGGGCGCAGGCCGTTGGTGAGCGCGTCCATGGCCCCGCTGGCCCGAAACATCCCGATCGCAAACAAAATGGCCACGAGGTACGGAATGATCGACTTGGCAACGTCGAACCCCTCTTTTGCCCCCGCTACAAACTCTTCGTAGACAGGCACTTTCTTGTACAGCCCCCACGCCACAAATCCTACGATCAGGAACGGGAGGACGAAGACGGACAGCAGGTCGAGAATCTCACGCATAACAGGTGCAAGCTGCAACTACCAATAAAATCAAGCGGAAGCGTCGGGGTATTCGACGACGGCTGCGGGCGGCGGCACGGGTTCCCGTTGGAAGCGGCGCATCTTGCCGAACAGCTTGACGGCGACGATGGCCACGACGAGGCTCAGTCCGGTGACGATCAGAATCGGGAAGATCAGCTTGTTCACCTCCAGCCCGATGATGGCAATCAGCAGCACCGGAGGCACGAGCTGCACCGACGCCGTATTGATCGCCAAAAACATCACCTGATCGTCGGTGGCCTCTTCCGGGTTGTCGTTGAGCGTCTGCATCGCCTCCATCGCCTTGATGCCCAGCGGCGTGGCCGCGTTGCCAAGGCCGAGCATGTTGGCCGTCATGTTGAGGATGATGAGGCCGAGAGCGGGATGGTCCTTGGGGATGCCGGGGAAGAGCGGGCGGATGATCGGGCCGGTGTAACGGACGAGGCTGGTGAGCACGCCGGACGTCTCCGCGATGCGAAGCAGCCCCAACCACAGCGCCAGCACGCCAATCAAGCCCAACGCGACGGTCACGGCGGTTTCGGCGAAGTCGAACGCCGCCTTGGTGATGGCTTGGAGCTTGACGAACCGTACGGGCGCGAACGTGAGCTGCGCGGGTTCACCCGCCTTGTACGCCAGCCCCAACTCATCGCTGGCCGTGGCGGCCGAATCGCCCGTAGCAGCGCTCGTAGGGAGCCATTCGACGGTGCCGCGCAGGTCTTTCTCGCGCGGGCTGGTCACCGCCACGATGGTTTTCAGCGGCTCCGGCAGGCTCGCGTCTTTGGCAAAACGGAGCTGGAGTTGGCCGTCCTCGGAGCGCACGAGCACGCCGTCGTAGCCCTCGGCGTCCAACGCGACCGACGTGCCGTAGTGCTGGGCGACAGCGACCGAATCGATCCGGACGAGCACGTCTTGCTTGGAAGCGACCGGGTTGAGCATCCCAACCTTCGGCACGATCTCGACCGCGAGCGGCTGACCGTTGCGGTAGGTGTCGGCGGCGAGGTCGCGACCGTCGTAGTAGAGGGCAAAGACGAGGCTGACGAGAATCAGCCCGGCCCAGATCTTGTTGAACATCCGGCAGAGACAAGGGGATGACGGAAGGTAAGGCCGGAACGGGCCGGGAGCGGTACGCAGCGGCGTGTGCCTTTCTGGGGCAACGCTACGTTTTTTTGGACCAACCGATCAAAACGCCACCGCATAGCCTATCATGCCGATCCTGCGTCGGTGTGTGGACGGTTTCCGTTCGGTTGCAGGGCGGAACCCGCCGAGAGTGTTGCACCGACAACTGCCTATTCCTCTCCTCGTCGGCAAGACATCCGAAGCATTCGGGTAAGGAGCGAACCGATACCAGGCCCACCCTTCTCGTGACTGCCTCCTACACGGCGAGGCCACGACGTCGACGTGCACCGATACCAGGCCCTCTTCTTTTCGTGCGTGCTCCACGCCCTTAGGGCGTCGAGGCTTTAAGCGCACGCCCGGCTGCCCGCCATCGCCCGGCCGACCATCGCGTGCACGTCCATGAAGAACGTCCTCTTTTCGCTGCTCCTGCTGGCAGCGGCCCTCGCCCCGGTGCGCGTCCTCGGCCAGAACGCCTCGGCGACATGGGCGCTCGGTTCCGGTACGGCGGCGGCCACCACCGGCAACGTCGTAGCGGCCTCCCAAATCCTCAGCGGCGGCGTCCCGCCGATCTCGGTGTTTGACTACACCAGCGACGGACAGCGCCTCTACGCCGGCTCCAACGGGTGGACGGCTGCGCCTCCGGCCTCGGATCGGTTTGTGCAATTCGACATGGCGGTGCTGCCGGGATTTAACTTTCAGGTGGGCAGCGTGTCGTTCAACTACGGCGCCTCCGTCAGGGTCAACAGCATGGCTTCGGAGGTGTGGTATTCGACCAACGGATGGGCCACCCGGACGCAGCTGAATTCGTCCGCGCTGGCGTATCCGAACGCCAGCATGAGCGCGTTCCAAGCGTCGCCGAGCGTGACGGTGCCGAGCGGCGGTGTGTTTTCCGTGCGCATCTATCCGTACGCCCTCCTCACGCAAGTCGTAACGTCGCCGCAGTTCGCCGTTCACAACACCGTGGTGATCAACGGTACGACGACCCCGGTCGTCTCGTGTTCGGCCTGCTTGACGCCTCCGTCCAACCTGGTCGCGTGGTGGGCGGGCGACAACAACGCCAACGACCTGTCGTCCAACGCCAACCACGGGACGTTGCAAGGGGCTGCGACGTACGCGCCGGGCAAGGTTGGAAACGCCTTCTCGTTCGCCGCCAACGCCGACTATGTGTCCGTGCCCGACCACGCGGCGCTGAACGCCGGCACCGGCGACTTCTCGATGGATGCGTGGATCCGCACCACATCGTCGAGCCAGATGTTTGTGGTGAGCAAGACCAGCGGCCCGTCCGGCAGCACCGTGGGCTACTACTTCCAAATCAGCGGGGGCTTTTTTGCGTACGGCCTGCACGACGGCACGCACAACTTCGCTGGCGGCGCTATCACAAACGTCACCCTCAACGACGGCCAGTGGCACCTCCTTGCCGCCACCGTCCAGCGGGGTACGCCCACGACCATCTCGCTTTATGTGGACGGGCAGTTCATCGCCACAGGAACGGCGACGAACACCAACAACCCCACCGGATCGCTCACCAACACCGGGCCGCTGCTCATCGGCCAGTCGCAGTACATCACCGGCTTGGGGTTCAAGGGCGAAATCGACGAGCTCGAACTCTTCGACCGCGCCCTGACCGCGTCGGAGATCACCGCGCTCTACAACGCCGGAGCGAACGGCAAGTGCAAGCCCCCCTCGACGGCCCGCGAAGGCGAACCGACTCCTGCCCCACGCTCCGCGATGCTTGAAGTCGCCCGGCCCAATCCGTTCTCGAACCTCACGCGCATCGGCTACGTCCTGCCCGCCTCCGGGCCGGTACGTTTGGACGTGTTCGACCTGCTGGGGCGGCGCGTCGCCACGGTGGTCAACGACACTCAAGCCGCCGGGCAACACGAGACGGTCTTCGACGGAAGCCTTTTGCCACCGGGCACCTACGTCTACCGCATCGAAACGGCAGGCCGCACGGAAAGCCGCACCGTGGTGGTGCTGCGGTAGCCATCCCTGTCGTTGTTCGTCGCAGAGACGGCCCTGTGGGCCGTCTCTGCCGGGTGCGCCGGTTAGTGCGCGTCAAGCCAGTTGGAGCCTACGCCGGCGTCCACGTCCACGGGCGTGCCGCCGGGCAGCGGCAGCGCCTTCGACATCTCCTCAACGACGAGCGCGCGCAGACGATCGATTTCCTCCGGCGGAGCCTCGAAGACGAGTTCGTCGTGCACCTGCAAGAGCATCTTCGCGGCGAAGCCTTCGTCCCGAAGCCGTCGATCGATGGCGATCATCGCGAGCTTGATCATGTCCGCCTGCGTGCCCTGAATCGGCATGTTCACCGCGATGCGCTCCGCCGCGTTGCGCTCGTTCGGATTCGAGGCCCGGATGGCCGGGACGTACCGGCGTCGCCCCAAGATCGTCTCCACAAACCCGTGCGCCCGAGCCGTTTCCACCGTCTCGCTCAGCCACTGCATCACCTTCGGATAGGCCTTCTGGTAGGTGCCGATGAGGTCGGCGGCCTCGGCGCGGCTGGAACGCAGACGCTGGGCAAGCCCAAACGCCGACACGCCGTACGGGATGCCGTAGTTGACCTCCTTGGCCTTGCGCCGCTGGTCTTTCGTCACCTCTTCCGGCGGAATGCCGAACACGCGGGCGGCCACCTCGGTGTGCACGTCGCGGTCGTCGCGGAAGGCGGCGATCAGCGCCTCGTCGTGGGCGAGATCGGCGAGGATGCGGAGTTCGATCTGTACATAGTCCGCCGACAGCATCGTCCAGCCTGCGCGGGGCACGAACGCCTTGCGGATCTCCCGGCCCACGTCGGTGCGGATGGGAATATTTTGAAGGTTCGGGTTGTTGGACGAGAGCCGCCCGGTGGCCGCCACGGTCTGCGAGTAGGACGTGTGGACGCGTCCGGTTTCGGGGTTGACCTGCGCGGGCAGCGCATCGACGTACGTCGACTTGAGCTTCGTCACCTTCCGCCAGTCGATCACGAGGCCCGGGAGCGGATGCTCGGTGGCGAGCTCGGCCAGCACGTTTTCGGCGGTGGAGAACTTGCCCGTCGCCGTCTTGGCCTTGGTTTTAAGCCCGATGGTCTCGAACAGAATCTTGCCGAGTTGCTGCGGCGATCCGATGGTGAACGATTCGCCTGCGGCGGCGTAGATCTCGCCTTCGAGCCGTTCGATTTCGGCCTGCAAGGCGATTGAGATGTCGGCCAGCACCGCCGTGTCTACCGTGATGCCCGTGCGTTCCATCCCGACGAGCACAGGCACGAGCGGAAACTCGATGGTCTCGGCGATGCGGTGCAGCCCCGGCTCCTTGGCCAGTTCGGCTTGGAGGACGTGGTATAGGCGTAGCGTGATGTCGGCGTCTTCGCTGGCGTACGGGGCGATCCGATCGAGCGGCACATCGCGCATCGAGATCTGGTTCTTGCCTTTCTTGCCGATCAAATCCTCGATGGGGATCGTCCGGTACGACAGGTACTTGCGGGCGAGCGCGTCGAGGTTGTGCGTGCCTTCGGGGTCAATCAGGTAGTGGGCGACGAGCGTGTCGAACAGCGGCCCGGCCACGGCCACACCCGCCTGCGCGAGGATGGTGAGGTCGTATTTGAGGTTCTGCCCGATTTTCAGCGCCGAGCCTTCGTACGCCGGGCGCAGCGCGTTGAGAATCGCCGCCTCGTCGGTGCCGTCGGGGAGCGGCACGGGCACATAGACGCCCTGCCCTTCGGCCCACGCAAACGACAACCCGACCAGCCCGGCGGTCATGGCGTCGAGGCCGGTGGTTTCGGTGTCCATCGCCCACGCCGCGTGCACGGCGAGGTCGTCGGCAAGCGCGTCGAGGTCGGCGCGGGTGCGCACCGTGCGGTAGTCGACGGCGTCGGCGTCGTACGCAGCGATGCCGTCGAGGCTACCGCCTTCGGCGTTGAGGCCGAAATCGAAGGCCAGTTCGGGCGCATCGTCGGGCAGCAGCGACGCTTGGCGGGGCGTGAAGCGCGACGGGCCGGTGCGATGGCCTTCGAGGTCGGCGCGGCCTCCTTCGGCCTGCGCGAACCGGCCCGCGAGCCGCCGAAACTCCAGCCGGTCGAAGATGGCGTGGAGCCGAGCCGGGTCGTGCGTGCCCACGGCGAGGCGTTCCCAGTCGAGATCCACGTCGACGTTCGTGTCGATGGTGACAAGCTGTTTGGAGAGGCGGGCGTCGTCGGCATGCTGTTCGAGGCCTTCGCGGGCCTTCTTGCCCTTCACGTTCGGCACGTCGTCGAGGAGCGCTTCGACCGATCCGTACTGCTGGACAAGGGCAATAGCGGTCTTCTCGCCGATGCCGGGCACGCCGGGCACGTTGTCGGAGGCGTCGCCCATCAGCGCCAGCACGTCGATGAACTGGACGGGTTCGAGGCCGTACGCCTCGCGAAAACCGTCGTCCGTCATCACGTCGAACTCCTCGCCCCGGTGCGCCGGTCGGAAGATGGACACATGCTCGGAGAGCAGCTGGCGGAAGTCTTTGTCGGGCGAGACGATCACGGCGCGGTGGCCGTCGGCTTCGGCGCGTTTGGCGAGTGCGCCGATGAGGTCGTCGGCCTCCAACCCGTCGCGTTTGATCACCGGCAGGTCGAAGGCCTCCACGATCTCCTCGATCCACGGGATGTTTTTCTGAAGGTCGTCGGGCGGCGGCGGGCGGTGGCCCTTGTAGTCGGCGTAGAGTTCGTTGCGGAACGTGCCGCCCTCGCCCATCACGTCGAACACGACGGCGAGGTGGTCGATTTTGCGGTCGTCGATGAGCTTGAGCAGCGCGTTGGTGAAGCCGAAGGCCGCGCTGGTGACCTCGCCCTTGGAGTTGACAAGCGGGCGGTGGACGAAGATGAAGTGGCTCCGGTACGCGAGCGCCATCGCGTCGAGCAGATAGAGCGTCTGGGCGTCCGGCGAAGGCGCAGCGACAACGGTCGGGGCATGCGCCGGTGCAGAACTCAACTCCGCCGCAGGCACGGCGGCATCGTCCGGCGCGGGCACGTCCCACGGCGGCGCGTCGCTGGCGACGCTTGTTGGAGGGCGGGAAGGCTGAGGGTCGGGAGGCGGCTGCGAGAAGAGGTCCACGGAGTCGGGTCGTGATGGTTTCGGGCGCAAGATCGGGCACAGGCGTGACGACCGCGCGGCACACCCACCGCAATCGCAGCGCGTGCGCGTTCACCCGTCGTCGAAGGTGCGCCACGAAACGCGCAGGTCAAGCGGTTGTCCCTCCTCGTCCTTCCACGGGTACACCTCTTCGCGCGTGGCCGATTGGCAGTAGGTGCTAAACTCTTTGAGCATCATGCCTTCCAGCAACACCTCGCGGTCGGTGGGTAGCGTTTCAATCACGGCGTCCGAGAGCAGCACGATGAGTTTCCGGCGGGCACGGGTGACGGCCACGTTGAACCGGTTTTGCGACAGGAGGAAGTGCGCTTCGGCCTCGGCGTATTCGGCGTCGGCAACGCCATAGGACACGATCACGACGTCGCGCTCCTTGCCTTGAAGCTTCTCCACCGTGTCCACTAGCGGCATCGCCCGAGCGCCATCCGGGAGCGTGGCGGGTTTCCCGGGCGAGGCCTTCGTTGGAGGCGCAAATCCGGCTTCGCGGAGGTAATGGCGAATGAGGGCGTTTTGCGCGCGGTGCGGGGCGAGCAGCGCCAGCCCTTCGCGGGCGAAGTCTTCGCCGGGAAGCCCCTCGCCCTCGGACGCTCGGTATAGCACGCCGTCGGGGCGGAAGAGCCGTTCGGCCAGCCGGGTCGCCAAATGGGCCGCCAGACGCGCCTCCACGTCGTTGCGCGCCCCGTAGGCGCGGGGCGGTGTGTAGCGCACCAGCACCACCGGCCTTTCGGGATCGAGCAGCGCCTCGGTGAGCGGATCGAAGGCATCGGGTTCGGGCGAGGCCAGCGCGATGCGCTGCGAAGCGTTCAGATGGTAGGCGTCGTAACCGTCGGTGTAGAGCACCGCACGCGGGTAGGCGGTGAGCGGCTCGTTCATCCGGAAGTTCTCGCGGAGGAGGAAAAGCATCGCGTCCTTGGCGGCGGCATCTCCCGCAGCGATGCGCTCGTCCATCCGCGAGCGAGCAAAGGAGAAGATCGACGACAGGTAGGGGCTGTCGGGATACGATCCTTGGATGATGGGCGCCAGCTGCATATCGTCCCCGGCCAGCAGCACCGACGCAGTGGGTGCGGTGGCCGCCAGCACCATCAACGCTTCGGGGACGCGCATCTGCGAGGCTTCGTCCACCAGCAACACATCGAACCACGGAGCCGGCATTTCGCGGTCTTTCATCGCAGCGTACACACCGTAGACAGTAGAACCAACCATAAGCGCGCGCGAATCGTCCTCGTCGGTTGCGCGCGCAGCCAAGCCGTCGGCGTCGAGGCGTTCGACGGCAGCGGGCAACGCATCGTCCACGTCTGCCGAACTGCCGCTTCGCACCTTGGCCACCCGAATCTCGTCGGCCAAACCATACGCCTCGGCCAACGCCACCACCTTGTCCAGCACGGTCGCGATGGCGTGGTGGGTGAACGCGCTGACGAGCACGCGCAGCCGTCGGCCTTCGGCTTTGGCGACCAACGCGTGCCCAAGCAGCTGGTGGGCGATGGTGTGCGTTTTGCCGGTCCCCGGCGGTCCCCAAACGAGTCCCAGCGGCGTCGTAAACCCGCGCACAAAGGCATTGCGCTGCGAGGCGTTCAGAATGGGGCGCGGCGTTCGTCCATGCGCGGCGGCATGCGCATCGGCGCGGGCTTGCAGGTCGGCCAGCGCCGCCTCCACGCGCGCATCCGTCCCCACGCGACGCCATCCGGGTACATCGCCGGTCATCAACAGCGACACGACGTGCGGTGCGGCATCGGGGGCGGCACGGAGCCGGTCGAGCACGGCCAGCACCTTGGGCGTGTTGGCGTTGGCATAGCTGCCGTCGAGCACGAACCGCGCCGACGACCGTTCGCCAGCGTGCGGAAGCCCGGTCTTCTCCCGCAGCTTGTCGACGTCGGAGGTGCCGACGGTGAGCGTACCGCCGGGTCGATTGATCTCCACGAGGCGAACGCTGTACGGACTTCCGGGATACGACGCCTTGCGGTACAACGGGCCGTCCACGTCCCAAAGCAGCTGTTCGGGATGCGCTTCGTTGGTGAGGACGAGGCCGAAGCTGCCCACGTCGAACTTCACGTCGCGGTCGGTGCTGGGGAAGGCAAAGGTCAGATGGGTCTGCGTTTTCTTGCGGCCCGCTTCGTCTTCCACCCGTTCCTCGCGCAGAAGCCGCATGCCGTGCACGGCCTCGAACGAAGCCGCCCGCTGCTCGGCGGGGCGGGTGTGCAGTTCCTTGACGGCCAGCTCGGCCAGCGACTCTTCGAGCCATACGAACACCGCCAGCACGTCCAGCAGCATCGAGGCTTCGGTAGGCTCCATCACCGGATCGAAGCCCTCGTGGAGGCGAAACTTCTCCTTCCGCAGCAGCAGCCGAGGGCCGAGGGTGGATTTGAGAGCGCTCACGACCGCATCCGTAGCGCTTAGCTTGTCTTTGATCGTCTTCTGGATGCGCGCCGCCACTTGGGCAGGCGTCATCGACTTGGCGGGGTCGTTGGGATTGGGAGCGAACGGCTCGTCGTCCCACACGTCGTGGATGCGTTCGAAGGCAACTTGGTTGCTTCGCGGCTGAACGAAGTCGTTCGTCGGGAGGAACCGGTAGCCGTAGGTGGCGCCCGAGCGCGACGTGGCGTGGAAATGCTCGGTGACGCCGCGCAGGTCGTAGCCGTAGGGCACGCGCAAGGCCATCGTCTCCCGAAGCACGCCCGTAAGCACCGTGATGGGTACACTTCGGAACGTGTCGGCGTCGGCCAGCAGCGATTCGGGAGGAAACAGGCGCACCAGATGCCGCATCTCGGCAAACAGCTCCGGAGGCGGATCGCCGAAGAGTTGGCGTTCGAGGGTCTCGCGGAGAATGCTCAGGTCTTGGGTGTCGTAGACGTAGAAATGCAGGCTCTTGGCCGCGTGCCACCGAGCCGCGTCGGCTTTGCGCTGCGCCAGTTTGGCGACCTCTTTGGCCTCGCGCTGCTGATCTTTGAGCGCTCGAAGCTGCGCGTCCAGATCGTCGCGGCGGGCTGCCGCTTCCGGGTGGCTTTTGCGGTTGAGGCCCTTGTACTGCGCCCGCTCGTCGGCGAGTGCCACCGCCACCGCTTCCAGCCGCGCAAGTTCGGCTTCGGCAGCGCGCACGTCCTCGTCTTCGGGCACCGCCGTTTGGGCCACGCGCACGTTCTCGTCGTGGATGCGCTCGACCGTCGCGTTGAGGGTGCGAAGGAACCGGTACAAAATCCCAACCTCGTCCATCCGGTCGGCCAGTGCGGACGCCTCGTCCTTCGCCACCCGCCCTGGTGGCGTCGTCGCCACAAAGGCGTACGCGGTCTCGGCGCGCTGCCCATCGATCCATTCAACGATCGAGATGCCAAGCCCGAAGCACGTCCCCGTCACGCCGTCGGCTTCGGCGGAGAGCACCACGCGCACGTTCTCGTACTGCGGCATGGCCAGCGTGCGCGCGCCCAGATCCAAGGCCGAGTCGCGCCCGCTGAGCGCTCGGGCACGGGCGAGGTAGGCGTCGAGGTGTGTGGCAAGGCTGTGCCCCTGCTGCCGCAAGGCCATCCGGCGGGCACGGGCCTCGTCGCCGTGCGGCGGCGGGGCGTCCAGCGCTTCTGCGAAGTAGGCGAGGTCGTGGTGATCGCGAAAGCCGGCGGCGAGGAGTTGGCGCTTGGCCTGTGCCGTCAGGTAGGGAATCCGCGAGAGGTCGCGGAAGTCCTCCGCTTCTTGCAAGCAGCCGCCGCGCGCTTCCAAAAACTCGCACCCTCGGCACCGCAGCGACACGTGCCACTCGGCCTCCCGGGCGGGAGCGTCGAGCAGCGCAGCACCGTCGGTGCGCAGAAAATGGACGAGTGCACGTCGGTACGGCGTCAGATCAAACGGCTCCATCCCTTTGCGCGAGACAATCACCGCCTGCTCCCGATCCACAACGTACCGATCGTCCAACCCGGCCTCGCCGAGGACGGCCTCCAGCAAGAAGGTGTACCACGCCACCTGCACGAAGTGCTCCAACTTGGCCTTTCGGCTCATCTTGAAATCCCACACGCGAATCACGAAGTGCGGCTGCGCCGCCGTCGGAGCGCAGATCTCGAGAAGATCGGGGAGCGTCTTGCCGATTTCCACGCGCTCGGGATCAAGCCCCGCCTCGGCAAGCAGCCGCGTCGCCGCCGCGTCGGACAGCAGCAGTTCCGGCTGGGCGACGTACCGGGGTGGGTCGCTGCGGCGAAGCGCGGCCACGAACGCGGGGAACGGCAACTCCGCGACCTTGGCCCGCAGCTTGGGGTTGTCCTCCGGGTTGTCCACTTCGTCGCCACCGGCCATCCACGCACCCGCAGCTTCGGCCTCGGCTTTGAGGCGAAGGACGTGGTCGCGCTCAAACTCGTTGCCTCCGGTCAGAAGCCGCTCGACCCGCGCCCCCGCCGGGCGTTCGCCGGGACGTGGCACGTCTTCGCCCACCGTTCCATGACGACCACGCAGCGGCGCAGGCACGGCGGCGTAGCGGTAGCGCCGGTCGCAAGCGTATTTGAAGTGCTGGGCCAGAACGGTGGCGTTCAGGCGAAATCGGTTCGAAACGGACGGCATACGATCGCGCATAGGGCAAACAACGCTAACCTACGATCCACCCCTTGCTATGCCGGACGCTTGTTGTCCACATTCTCCCCGTATGCACCTCGTTCTTTTTGACATCGACGGCACGCTGCTGCGCACCGACGGCGCGGGCCGCGAGGCGATGATGCGCACGCTCGCCGCCCACTTCGGGCGTCCGTTTGGCTTCGACGCCGTCTCGTTCTCCGGAAAAACCGATCCGCAGATCTTCCGCGAGATCCTAACGCTCGCCGGGCACGACGGCGACCAGATCGACGCCGAACTCCCGGCGCTCCTCGACGCCTACACCGAGACGATGCTCGCGGGCCTCACCGCCGCACGCATCACCGTGCTGCCGGGCGTACCCGAGGCCGTGGCCACGCTTGCCCGGCGCGACGATGTGCTGCTCGGCCTCGTCACCGGCAACGTCGAACGGGTGGCCTTCGCCAAGCTCGACCTCGTCGGCCTCGCCGCGCCGTTTGTGCACGCCGAACGTCTGCTCGGCGGGTTCGGCTCCGACAGCGGCCACCGCCCCGATCTGCCCGGCATCGCGCTCGAACGTGCCCACGCCGTCACGCCGCACCGGTTCAACGGCGAGCGGGTGTGGATCGTTGGAGATACCCCGCACGACCTGCACTGCGGGCGCGGCATCGGCGCGCGGGCCGTGGGAGTGGCCACCGGCCATTACACCCGCGCCGACCTCGACGGCCACGGCGCTGCGCTGTTGCTCGACGACCTGAGCGACGTGACGCAAATTGCGAATCTGTTCCAAATCTGAACTTTTTTCTGCTCCCCAATTCAGCAGCCTTGGACACATCTTAACATTGCATTTCCCGGGTCCTTTTACCCTCAAATCCCCACCCCAATGCGTCGACCGTTACCCCTTCTTGCGCTCCTTCTCGCGCTTGCCCCTACCGCCTCCGCCCAAGTGGTCATCGCCGAGGTTTACGGTGGTGGCGGCAACTTGAGCGGCCCATTCAAACAGGACTATATCGTTCTCTACAACAACGGCACCTCCCCCGTTGACATCAGCGGCTGGTCGGTTCAGTACGCAGCGCGCGCGGGGACAACTTGGACAAAGTGCAACCTGACCGGATCCATTGCTGGCAAGTCTTTTTACTATGTGCAAGGAGTCACAGGAAACGGTATTGGTGACGTCTCCTTTGTGCCCAACGTCACATGCACTGCCATAAGCATGTCCGCTCGTGGTGGGAAAGTGGCGCTTTCCAGCGGACAGGTAACCTACACGGTCGGCGCGCCTACAAATCCGCACAGCGACGCTATCGCGTTTCCCAATCTGCGGGACTTCATCGGGTACGGCGGAACTGGGTCATTCGCACCCAACCAGTACGAAGGGGCAGGAGCCTCTCCTGACCCGAACATTACCAACTCCACGCGTCGGGCAGAAGTCGCAGATCCCATTGCTGTGAAGGGTGGTGCGGGTGCAGCCCAACGAGCCATGGCGACGTACTCCTTTACCGACACCAACAACAACAACTCAGACGCTCCCAACTTCTTGTTAGGCAACCCTCTTCCGGTCGAACTGGTCAACTTTACGGCCCAAGCCAACGGTGGACAGGTTCGGTTCGCGTGGCAAACGGCCAGCGAGACCAACAACGCGGGCTTCCGCCTTGAAGGCCGGAGTGCAGGCGCGTCCGACTGGACGCTCTTCGGATCGGTGACTTCGAAGGCGCCGGGTGGCACCAGCACGGAAGCTCACTCGTACGACTTCGTGACCGATCGTCTGCACTCGGGACGCTACGAGGTACGCATCGTCCAAACCGATCTCGATGGCACGGTCACGATTGGCGCGGTGGACGAGGTGGAAATTGCGGTGGACGGCACGCACGAGCTGTCTGTCTTGGGCTCGCGCGCCGTTCGGCTGGCTGTGGCGGAGCCGCAGCAGGCCACCATCCGTCTCTACGACGTGACCGGACGAGAGGTCGCCAACCTCTTCGCCGGTTCGGTCGACAGCCCGGTGACGGTCGATCTGCCTTCGGGTCTTGCCACGGGCATGTACCTCGTGCGGGTCGAAGGCGAGCGGTTCTCGGCCACGCGCAACGTCGTGCTGCGCTGATCGGCATCGCCTGAATCGTCTGCGCCCCGGTGTCCCGATGGATGCCGGGGCGTTTTTTTACGCCGTTCGCTCTCGATCGGCAGACCATCGCCAGCCGGTTAGGTCGGCGCGGACGATGAAGTCGGCCTCGGCATACGCTTCGCGCTCGAAGGCGTTGTCGAGGTAGGCGTCGCCGCCGCGCAGCCACGCCCATCCGCTCGCCGCCGCATACGCCGGAAAGAACAACGGCCCCCACCGCTCGGCCTGTCGCACATGCACCCGCTCGTGCGCCCGCGACGTCTCCAGCGCCCGCTTGTCCCGCCCGACGACGACGTGCCCCAGCGTCATTGCGCCTGCCCCGCCTTCCACCGGGACGCGCCGGAGCATCCACCCCACCGCACCGCCCTCGGCTTCCACCACGCCATCGACCACCCGCACGGCACCGCCTGTCGCGCGCGCCAGCGCCGCCAGCAGCAGCCCCGGCGCGGTCGTCGGGAACGCCCAGAGGTAGCGGAAAGCGACAAGCGACGAGCGGCGGCGGACGAGCGGCATCGGGGAGGGCAACGACGGATAAGCCGTCGAACGACGATCCGGCTCCCACGTTCGTCGTTCGACGCTCATGCCCTTGCCATCGTGTGCTCGCGTTTGGGGCTGGTCGACACCAGCGAGATGGGCACGCCGACGTACGCCTCCACGGCGTTCAGGTACGCCTGCGCCGCCGCCGGAAGGGCGTCGAACGACGGCGCGCCCGTCACGTCTTCCTCCCACCCTTTGAACGATTGATAGACGGCTTCGGTGCGGTCGAGATGCTCGGCGGCCGACGGGAAACGCGCCGTCTCGCGCCCGTCGAGCCGGTACGCGGTGGCGGCCTGCAGCGTCTCCATTCCCGAAAGGACGTCGAGTTTGGTGATGGCCAGTTCGGTCAGGCCGTTGACCATCGCCGAATACTTCAACGCCACGAGGTCGAGCCAGCCGCAGCGCCGGGGCCGCCCGGTCGTCGCGCCGAACTCGTGGCCCACGCGCCGCAGCCGCTCGCCCGTCTCGTCGTGCAGTTCCGTCACGAACGGGCCGTTGCCGACGCGCGTCGAGTACGCCTTGACGATCCCCACGACGCGATCCACCGACGTGGGCGGCAGCCCGAGGCCGGTGCACGCGCCGCCGGAGGTGGGGTTGGACGACGTGACGAACGGGTACGTCCCAAAATCGACGTCGAGCAGCGCCCCTTGCGCCCCTTCGGCCACGATGCGCTTGCCCGCGCGGTGCGCCTCGTTGAGGTACACGACGGTGTCCTTGACGTACGGATCCATCCGGTGGTCGAGTTCGACGTACTCCTCCACGATGGCCTCCACGTCGAGCGGCTGGCCGCCGTAGACGGCCTCCAAGAGCGTGTTCTTCTCCTCCACCTGCTGGCGGATCTTGCGGGCGAGCACGTCGCGGTCGAGCAGATCGACCACCCGGATGCCGGTGCGTCCGTACTTGTCGACGTACGCCGGGCCGATGCCGCGCCCGGTGGTGCCGATGCCCTCGCCCTGCGCCTCGGTGCGGGCGGCCTCGCGGGCGGCGTCGAGGCGTTTGTGGTACGGCATGATGACGTGCGCCGTGTGGGAGACGAACAGCCGCCCCTCGGTCGAGAACCCGGCGGCCTCGACGGTCGCGATTTCGCCGAGCAGCGCCACCGGGTCGAGCACGACGCCCCCGCCCACAACGCACGTCGTGCCCGCGTGGAAGATGCCCGACGGCACGAGGTGGAGCACGTGCTTCTGCGCCGCATCGCCCTCGCCCCACTCGATCGTGTGGCCCGCGTTGGCCCCGCCTTGGTAGCGGGCGACGATGTCGGCCTCCTCGGCCAACAGGTCGACGAGTTTTCCTTTTCCTTCGTCGCCCCATTGGGCGCCAATAACTACGGTGACGGGCATACAGGCTGCGGACTGCGGGCTTCCAGCTGTTAGCGACCAAAAGCTAACGGCCAGAGACCACAAAAAAGCGGCGAGGCACCGGAAACAGGCACCTCGCCGCGTGGAGAGTTGCAGCGGAAGATACGTCGGTAAAGCACCAACCGGATGCTATCTTGCACGGCTCACGTCCCCTTACCGCTGTGCTGTCCGGCTTGCTCGACCTGCTGCTGCCGCCCGCGTGCCTCGCCTGCGGGGTGCGCACGCCCGGCCCGGAGGCGCTGCTCTGCCCGGCCTGCGCGGCGCTGCTGGACGAGGCCGACGCCGACGCGCTCCGTGCCGAAATCCTCGCGGACGCCGCGCTTGACGACGCGGTCGCCCGGTTTCGCTACCGCCCCGACGGCCCGCTCGCGCCGGTCTTCCACGCCCTCAAGTACGGACAACGCCCGCGCTACGGACGGCTCCTCGGCCGAAGTCTCGCCGCGCTCGACCTCGCCCCCGCCGACGCGCTCGTGCCGATGCCGCTGCACCGCGCCCGGTTCCTCGAACGCGGCTACAACCAAGCCGAGGAGATTGCGCACGGACTGGCCGAGGTCGCCGACCTGCCGGTCCGCACCGATCTGCTCGCCCGTCTCGTATTCACCGATACGCAGACGAAACGCACGCGCCACGACCGCGCCGCCAACGTGGCGCACGCCTTCGATGCCGCTTCGGATGCCGATGGGATGCGCCTCTGGGTGGTGGACGATGTGCTCACCACCGGCGCTACCTCCCGCGCTGCCGCCGACGCGCTCAAAGCCGCCGGAGCCGCGTGGGTGGGCGTTGCCGCGGTGGCGTGGACGAGTTAGGAGGGACATACGTCGCGACTCCGCACAACGTACGCCCCTCCATACCGTTTACACCGAAACGCCGATGGTGATCGACGCGGTATAGCCCGCGCTGACGCTACCCGACGTGGTGGCCACCTGTCCGGCGTTGCCTTGGAAGATGCCGTCGGAGGCGTAGGAGATCTGGGCCAGGTTGGTGGCGCTGCCGCTGTACGCACTCTGCGCGTACACGGTGTCGCACACGGCTTTGGCGAAGCCCAGCTGGCTCGTGGCGATCTTGTTCGATACGCTCGTGGCGGCGCTGAGGCTGCGGTACACCTCGAAGTGCATGTGCGGCCAACGGCCCGAATAGCAGCCGGGGAAGATGGTCGTGAACGTCACGTTGCCGCTGCTGTCGGTTGCGCTGACGCCGCGCAGGTAGTTCTCGCCCGTCACGCCCGAGGAATAGAGCGAATACCGGCCTTGCGCGTCGCAGTGCCACAGGTAGACGGCGTAGCCGGAAAGGGCGGCACACGTCGACGAGGAGACGAGGTTGAGCGTGATGACGAGCGGCACGCCGGTAGCAGTGGTCGTGGACGAGCCGAAGCTGGAGCGGATGTCGGAGCGCACCACGCCCGTGTCGTCGAGAACGTTGGGCTGGCTCGTTCCCTGCGAGCCGTCGCCGGGGTACGGGCCAGCGGTTTCTTCAGGAATGCGGGAGCACGATCCGCCGGTGGTACCGTCGTCGGTGGTGGGGCTGTTGTCGCAGCCAAGCAGCTTCAGCGCGCCGAGGCTCATCCCAAAGCTGGCGGCCACCCGCATCAGCTGACGGCGGTTCATCGAGCGTCCGTATGCTTTCAGGTCGCGTTGGAGACCGCCGAAATCGTCGTGGTCGTCGTCGTGGTCGTGATCGTTGGAGATCGGATACGGAGCCATAGCGGCGAGGGGGTAAGGGGTGAGGGGGTGGGCCAGAGGGAGTGCCCGCCGGGAGAATAGCACCCCCAAACAGCCCGTTTTCCGTCGTGATAGATTGTCCACATTTCTGCAACGGCTTCGCCACCGAACCCGCATTGCGGCGTTCGAGGAGCCTATGCCCGACGCCCCTTCCCTGCCCGACATCGCCGCGCCGTTGCTGGCGTGGTTCGCCACCGCCCGCCGCCCGATGCCGTGGCGCGAAACGTCCGATCCGTACCGAATCTGGGTGTCGGAGACGATGCTTCAGCAAACCCGCGTCGACCAAGCCGAGCCGTATTACCGCGCGTTTGTGGAGGCCTTTCCTACGGTAAACGCCCTTGCCGACGCGCCGCTCGACGACGTGCTCAAACGATGGGAAGGCCTCGGCTACTACCGCCGTGCCCGCAATTTCCACCGCGCCGCGCAGATCGTCCGCGACGATCACGGCGGTCTTGTCCCGTCGGACTACGATGCCTTCCGGGCGCTGCCGGGCGTGGGGCCGTACACCGCCGCCGCCGTCCTCTCCATCGCCTACGGCCATCCGCACGCCGCCCTCGACGGCAACGTGATTCGGGTGCTCGCGCGCCTCGTGGCCCTCCCCGACGACACCACGCGCCCGGCCACGCGCCGCGACCTCCAAGGTCTGGCCGATGCGCTGCTGCCTGCCGACGCGCCCGGCGCGTTCAACGAGGCGGCGATGGAGTTGGGCGCGACGGTGTGCACGCCGAAGTCTCCACGCTGCGTCGTCTGCCCCATCCCGGCCATGTGCCGCGCCTACGCCGAAGGCCGCCCAACGGCCTACCCCGTCGTCTCGAAGAAGGCCCCCGTGCCGCACCGCGACGTGGCGGTAGCGCTTCTCTACGACGCCGCCGGGCGGCTGCTCGTGCAGCAACGCCCCGAGGGCAAGATGCTGGGCGGCCTGTGGGAGCTTCCGGGCGGAAAGGTCGAGCCGGGCGAGCGCCCCGAGGCTGCGGTGGTGCGCGAGGTGCGCGAGGAACTCGGCGTGGAAGCCGAAGCCGGGCCGCTTGCCGCGCGGATCGACCACGCCTACTCGCACCTGCGCGTTACGCTGCACGCCTATCCGTGCCGCATCGTTTCGGGCACGCCCGTGTCGGATTTGCCGTTGCGCTGGATCGCCGAGGACGAGATCGACACCCTCGCCTTCCCCAAAGCCACGCACAAGGTCTTCGACGCACTGACCGCCGCCCAGCGCACGCCCACGCTCTTCGGCTGACCGCGCTGCCGCCATGCCCCGCCCCGCCGACATCACCCACCCCAACCGCGACGCATTTCCGCGCGGTCTGCCCGGCCCGGCGCTCCGCGCGCTCGCCACCGCAGGCATCGTCTCGATGGAAACCCTGACGGCGTGGCGTGAAACCGACCTCGCCGCGCTGCACGGGATGGGGCCAAAGGGCGTTCGGATGCTGCAAGAGGCGCTGGCCACGCAAGGACAAGCCTTGGCCCCGCATTCCCGATGACGGCATGCCAATACCTGCCAAAACGGCACGAGGACAGGCATTGGCATACCGTTCGCCCTACCGATACGAGAAACAACCCCGCCAAGGTCACGTTACGAAATCGCGCCGTTCGTGCGTTTCCTCGGCTCCACCCCGACTTCGATGTCCGACACCCTGACCGTCCCTGCCACGCCGTCTGCCACTGCGCCGGTCTCGCTCACGCCCCGCGCCGTCGAGGCCGTGCAACAAATTATGGCCGCCAAAGAACTCCCCGAGGGCTACGCCCTGCGCGTGGGCGTCAAAGGCGGCGGCTGTTCGGGTCTCTCCTACATTCTGGGATTCGACAAGCAGCGCGACCACGACGCCGCCTTCGATCTCGACGGTCTCACCGTGTTTATGGATAAGCGCCAAGGCCTCTACCTGCTCGGCACCGTCGTCGATTTTCACGACGGCCTCGACGCGCGCGGCTTCACGTTTGAAAACCCCAACGCCACCCAAACCTGTGGCTGCGGATCCAGCTTCTCAGCATAACTCGTTTGTTCGATGGTGGGTAGTGCTAATTGTCTGAAACCGGCTCGTACGTCGTTCTGACAACTATCAACTACCGACTACCTACCCCCAACTGAATGGAAGGCAACTTCTCCCACCGCGTCCGCGACGTCATCTCGTTCTCTCGCGAAGAGGCGCTGCGCCTCGGACACGACTACATCGGCACCGAACACCTGCTCCTCGGCATCCTTCGCGAAGGCGAGGGCATTGCCGTCAAGATCCTCCGAAACCTCGATGTCGATCTCGGACGGCTTAAGAAGGCGGTCGAGGACACGGTGCGCAACGTCGGTGGCTCGGCCCCCGGCGGCAACATTCCGCTCACCAAGCAGGCGGAGAAAGTCCTCAAGATCACTCAACTCGAGGCCAAACTCTTCAAGAGCGAGGTGATTGGCACCGAACACCTGCTGCTGAGCCTGTTGCGCGACGACGAGAACATCGCCGCCCAGATTCTCTCGCAGCACTTCTCGGTGTCCTACGATTCCGTGCGTGCGGACCTCGACAGCATCCTCTCCGGCAACACCGGGACGACCCCGCCGTCGCCGCGCTCGTCGTCGTCGAGTTCGGCTGGCGGCGCTGGTAATCGGCCCGGCAGTTCCCGCCCACCTCGCGGTACCATGCCCGAAAAAAGCAAAACCCCCGTTCTCGACAACTTTGGGCGCGACCTGACCAAACTTGCCGAGGAGAACAAGCTTGACCCGGTGGTTGGGCGCGAACGCGAAATTGAGCGCGTGGCGCAGATCTTGAGCCGCCGCAAGAAGAACAACCCCGTGCTCATTGGCGAGCCGGGCGTGGGCAAGACGGCGATTGCCGAAGGCCTCGCGCTCCGGATCGTCCAGCGCAAAGTGTCCCGCGTGCTCTACGACAAGCGGATCGTTACGCTCGACTTGGCCTCGCTCGTGGCCGGTACGAAGTACCGCGGGCAGTTCGAGGAGCGGATGAAGGCGGTGATGACGGAGCTGGAGAAGTCCCCCGACGTCATCCTCTTCATCGACGAGCTGCACACGATCGTCGGCGCGGGCGGCGCGTCGGGATCGCTCGACGCTTCGAACATGTTCAAGCCGGCCCTTGCGCGTGGCGAAATCCAGTGCATCGGCGCGACGACGCTCGACGAATACCGCCAGCACATCGAGAAGGACGGCGCGCTGGATCGTCGCTTTCAGAAGGTGATGGTCGATCCGGCCACTCCGGACGAAACCATCCAGATCCTCAAAAACATCCGCGACCGCTACGAGGCGCACCACAACGTCCGGTACTCGGACGAAAGCCTCGAGTTGGCCGTCAAGCTGTCCGAGCGGTACATCTCCGACCGTTTCCTCCCCGACAAGGCCATCGACGTGCTTGACGAGGCGGGGGCGCGGGTGCACCTGTCCAACATCAAGGTGCCGCAGGAAATTCTCGACCTCGAACTCAAGATTGAGGAGACGAAGGAGGAGAAAAACCGCGTCGTGAAGGCCCAGCGTTTTGAAGATGCAGCGCAGCTGCGCGACACCGAAAAGAAGCTCCAAGAAGACCTTGAGGCCGCCACCGCTGCGTGGGAGAAAAAGGCCGAGCAAGAGGTCCACGAAGTGACGCCCGAGGCGATGGCGCAGGTCGTGGCAATGATGACGGGCATTCCGGTGGACAAAGTGGCGACGACCGAGGGCAAGAAGCTTCTCGAAATGGAAACGACGCTCCAAGGGCGCGTCGTCGGGCAGGACGAGGCCGTCGTCAAGCTCTCCCGGGCCATCCGCCGCACCCGCGCCGGTCTCAAAGACCCCAAGCGCCCCATCGGCACGTTCATCTTCCTTGGGCCGACAGGCGTGGGCAAGACGGAATTGGCCAAGGTGCTCACCGAATACCTGTTCGACAGCCAAGAGGCGCTCATCCGCATCGACATGTCGGAGTACATGGAGAAGTTCTCCGTGTCTCGCTTGATCGGTGCGCCTCCGGGGTATGTGGGCTACGAAGAGGGCGGCCAGCTCACCGAGAAGGTGCGCCGCAAGCCGTACTCCGTCGTGCTGCTTGACGAGATTGAGAAGGCGCACCCCGACGTGTTCAACATCCTCTTGCAGGTGTTCGACGACGGGCAGCTCACCGACGGCCTCGGCCGCCGCGTGGACTTCCGCAACACGGTCATCATCATGACCTCGAACATCGGCGCGCGCGACATCAAGAACCTCGGCAAGGGCATCGGCTTCAACGATCCAAGCTCGACGTTCGACTACTCGAAGATGAAGTCGACGGTTGAGGATGCGCTCAAGCGGGTGTTCAACCCCGAGTTTCTCAACCGCATCGACGACGTCATCGTCTTCCAGTCGTTGGAGAAGACGCACATGTTCCAGATCATCCGCCTGATGGTCAAAGACCTGCTCAAGCGGACGGTCGATCTGGGCATCGAAGTTGAGCTTTCCGAGAGCGCGATGGAGTTTCTCGCCGAGAAGGGCTACGACCCGGCCTACGGCGCACGTCCGCTACGCCGGGCGCTCCAAAAGTACGTTGAAGACCCAATGGCCGAAGCGATTCTCGCCTCCAACCTCGCCGAAGGCGACCGCATGGTGGTGCGTCACGACGAGAAGGAGAAGCCGGGCGAGTTGATCTTCGAGACGCACAAGGCCGAGCCGAAGCCCGACGCTGAGCCGGCGGTCGATGCGGTCGCCAGCACGCCGGTCGTGGCGGAGGAATCTGCGCCCGAAGCCAGCCCTGAAACGGCCAGTGCCGAGGCTACCGGAGAAGCGCCCACGTCCGACGGCGGCGACGCCTCCGCCGAGGCGTAACGCGTCGCCTGGGTTTGGCAGGAACACCCTGTCAGGGTCTTGGACTCTGACAGGGTGTTTGGTTTTACCGCACCACGACGACGCGACTTGTCGTTCGGTCGTCCGACATGACCCGTACCACATACGAACCTGCCGGCATCGGCGGCATCGACGCCTCCACCGTGCCCGACACTTCGCCGTTGTAGAGTGTCGCCACGCTGCGGCCCAGCACGTCGAAAACGTCCGCCCGCACCGCGCCCGTGCCCTCGATCCGAACACGCGGCGAACCGCTGCCGTTGCCGAGCACGGTCACCAGCGTCTGTCCGGCCGTCCCGATCTCGATGGTCACCGTCGCCGAGTGATGCACCGTGCCGTCGGTGTCGGTCTGGCGCAATCGGAACGTGTGGCGGCCCGCCGTCAGGCTCGTCACGTCGTAGGCGTAGTCCGTCCGCTCGGTCGTCGTTCCTTGGCCTGCGATGAGCGCAGAGGCGTCGGTCCACGCGTCTCCGGTCTGCCGTTCGACGACGAAGCCGGTGTTGTTCGTCTCGCTCGCCGTTGTCCACGAAAGATGCGCCGTCCGGCCCGAGGCTGTGCCGCTGAATGCCACCAGTTCCACAGGCAGGATGTTGGGATCGGTGAAGTAGGTGAAGTAGCCGGTGGACGCGCCGTTGCCGAGCGTCGCAAAATCCCCACCGATGAAGAGGGCCGTTTCAGGGGCTTGAACGGCGTATGCCGCTGGTGCCTCGCCCTTGCGTCCCGGCGTGGGTGCAGGCTCGGCCATCCCGAAGAAGAGTGCAAAGACCGTGTTGTCGCCCAGGCCGGATTCGAGAGCGCTCCACGCCGTGCCGTTCCACCTGGCGACGCGGCTTGTGCCTGCCGCGCCCCCGGCGCTGGTGAAGTTCCCCCCCACATACACGTCGCTGCCCAGCGCCGCAAGGGCATAGACGAAGCCACCGCTCACGCCCGTCCCAAGAGCGCTCCACGCGGATCCGTTCCACTTGGCGATGCGGTTGACGGCCACGCCTCCGGCGTTGGTAAACGATCCCCCTGCGTACACGTCGCTGCCACTTAGGGCCAACGCGCTGACCTGGCCGTTCACGCCGGTTCCGAAGGCACTCCATGCGGAGCCGTTCCACTTGGCGATGCGATTGGCCGCTACGCCTCCAGCGTTGGTGAACTGACCGCCTGCATACAGGTCGCCACCGCTGGCGACCAACGCAGCGACCATGCTGTTCATGCCAGAGCCAAGGGCGCTCCACGCGGAGCCGTTCCACTTGGCGAGATAGCTCGTGCCTGCGATGCCCCCGGCACTGGAAAAGTATCCGCCCACATAGACGTCGCTGCCGCTTACGGCCAACGCCCTCACCCCACCGTCCACACCGCCACCGAGGGCGCTCCACGCGCTGCCGTTCCACTTGGCGAGGTAGCTCGTGCCTGCCACGC
>Ga0209368_1000096_pt1 | contig 142557 bp, 129 predicted proteins | sample EBPBio242008_DNA_FD_185862 | JGI IMG/M metagenome (GOLD analysis project Ga0209368, IMG submission 185862) | Wastewater treatment Type I Accumulibacter community from EBPR Bioreactor in Madison, WI, USA - Reactor 1_4/24/2008_ DNA (SPAdes)... | ecosystem: Engineered > Bioreactor > EBPR >...
ATTTTGACTTAAAATACTTGACGTTAAAAATTGCTTTTCGTGATGCTCCAAAGTTACAAACTTTGGAGAGCCACATGTGGTTTTTTGGGAACACTTAGGAGAGCGGGGGAAAACCTTATATAGGAAGAACTAAAAAGCCAACTCCTGAAGCGAGAGGTAAAAGTGGTAAACCAGATGGTAGAGATCGTAAAGATGCCGAAATAGTTGATACTTATGACCCTAAAAAACCTGGAGAAGGTGCATATAAAGAGCAGAAACATATAGAAAAAGAAGGTGGTATCGAAAACTTAGATAATAAGCGAAATGAAGCTTCACCAGAAAGAATGGAAAAATTAGAAAAACAATATGGGAAAGGAAATGAATAAGTTAGAAACCATGAAAGCTATAGATAATTTCTGGACATTTTTTGAGGTGATTGCGGATCAATTAACAAAGGAACCTGAGAATTTAGAATTAATATCAATTCTAGATGATAAAGTAGTTCAGACGTTAGGACTTGATTGGGAAATTGGCCCAACTGATGAAGGATTGTATTTTTGTCTGTCACCTAAGTTAGATGATGAACTAATTGATAAAGTAAAACTTACGATATCTAGAGCCCCCAGCATTTCTAATTGGGATTTTATAGTAGGCAAACCTAAAAAATTAGAGTTGATTGAGGAGTTCGTAATATTAGATGATGATGAAAGCGAAATTAATATTAGCACAAGAGGTTGGCGTGTGATTGTATATAAATATAAAGATTCAACCTGTGATATTGATGTTTTAATGGACAATGCATTAAATAAAGATTTGCAATATATTGCTTTAGACATTGCATTGACAAATATGCTTGGTGAATTAAATTATATGCAAAAGATAGGCAAGGCAGCTGTAGTTGAAGAATTTGACAATGAAACAAATAAAATAGGAATTGAGTTTATTCATTTGAATAACGTATTAGGGTGGTAGGTGGGTGGTTATTTATCAATCTTGTTGGTGGCTAGTTTAGCAAGTATTAGGAGGCCACACCCTACTGGAGTACCGTACTACCCACACAGGTCCAGGATCATTTGTACCCTTATCAGAAGTCACTTATGAGAGGCGGTAATGTATCAATCTTGTTGGTGGCTAGTTTAGCAAGTATAAAACCATAAAAATCAACAATAATTTTCAAAAGATTAATCAAAGCGAGAGGGGCAAATGTCTCTCTCGCTTTATTTTTGGCTCTAAAAACACCCTCTAATGCATTCAAAATTCTCCACGTGTATCAATTTGTTGGTGATAATCCCAAATGCCCGTCCTGCAAGGGATGCAGTATAAAATACGGCCACTACTCAATAAAACGGAGACCCGTCCGCCACGAAGTCTCCCGAAGGGGACTCGTGGCATCGGAGGAAGAAGGTACCCCAGCAAAGAGAAAGCAACGATACCTCTGCAAAGCTTGCCATAAAACATACATCAAAAACTACAACAACCAAGCCTATCAGCCAGAAACTAATCAACTAATCACCACCCTCATCAAAGAAAGCTGTGGCATCAGAAGCATTTCCCGATTACTTCAAATCTCTACTACAACTTTACTCAAACGAATACTAACCATAGCAAGAAACACTGCAAAACCAATGATCATAAAAGGAGGTCATTACGAAGTAGATGAAATGCGCAGCTATATCAAAAAGAAAAGCAGACTAATTTGGATAGTCTATGCGCTGAAGCGAAACACAAAAACCGTCGTAAGCTTTAATATAGGAGCAAGAACAAACAGGACATTAAATGTGGTGCTTCGAACACTTCAATACGCTGAAGCCAAAACCATCTATACCGACAAACTCCCCGCCTACAAATACTTGATTGAAGGTAACATTCACTGCACCCAATACAGAGGAACCAACCACATCGAGCGTAAAAACCTCAGCATCCGCACGCAACTTAAAAGGCTCAGTCGTAGAACAATTTGCTTCAGCAAAAGCGCGGCAGTTCTTGAAGCTTGTTTTTTCAACAGAAATCCAGGGCATCAAGAAATTATTTGGCAAATTTTTAATCACAATACCTAGACTCCAAGCTTATTTCTACTTATCTTGCTTTGGTTATGAATTATCTTGGCCATGCAGTTTTATCCTTTCGTCATCCCGATATATTGTGTGGTAATATGATGGGAGATTTTGTAAAGGGGACTCCATCCCATATGGATATCTATCCCGAAGGGATAAAAAATGGCCTCATATTACATCGGCATATCGATACTTTTACCGACCAACACGAAGCCATTCGCGAAGCAAAAAAAATCTTCAGAGCCAAATACGGATTGTTTTCAGGGGCGGTTGTCGATACTTTGATGGATCATTTCGTAGCCAATGATGCAGACCTATTTGCACAAGAAGCAGATTTGCATTATTTTGTGCAGGAGGTGTACCAACAACTTGGTGCTCATAGTCATCATTTTCCGGCATCTTTTATTCCCTATTACCAAAGTATGCTTCGGCACAATTGGTTGTTTCATTACCGGAGCGAGTATGGAGTGCAGCAATCGTTACAGGGTTTATTGCGAAAGGCCAAAAGGATTGATGAAGTAGAAACGGCTTTCCGATTGTTGCAAGAAAACAAAAATGAGTTGCAAGAAATGTATCAAGTGTTTATCAAAGACATTATTTCTTTTGTTAAAATTGAGATAGCAAACCATTAAACTGAATGTAAACTTATATTTGCAACTATTGATTTTAGGAACAAAGAATGAATATAATTTTGAAAAGAACAGCTACCATAACTTTATTTTTCTCTCTAGTTTTATTTGCTTGCCAATCTAGCAATGAGCGTGTTATTGCAAGACCAAATTTTGCCTTGCCTCCCATCGAAATGAAGTCTATACAGCTGAGCTATACCGATACCAATAGCGCCGAATGGAAGGAAATAGCCCGAAAATTAGATTCTTTCTATATGGTACAAGCCAGGGCCGGATTTAATGGCAGCGTATTAATAGGTTACCAGGGAAAAATCCTTTACGAACGTTATGTAGGATACGCCAACAGAGCTAAAGGTATTCCGCTTTCGCAAAATAGCCCCAGTCAATTGGCTTCTACCTCCAAAACCTTTACGGGGGCTGCTATTCTTTATTTATATCAAAATAATTATATCGATATCGACAACCCGGTACGCACTTATATCAAGAACTTTCCTTACCCAGATATTACTGTGCGGATGTTGCTTAATCATCGTTCGGGGTTGACCACCTACTACAATTGGTTGCCGATGTATTATAAAAGTAAGGAGCCGATAACCAACGATCAAGTGTTGCAATTAATGGCCAAACACAAACCGCCTATTTCTTTCAAAGCCAATACCCGTTTTACTTATTGCAACACCAATTATCTAGTGTTGGCTAGTATTATAGAAGAGGTAACCGAAATGAGTTATGATGTGTTTTTGAAGAAATACATTTTTGATCCTTTGGGAATGAAAAACACTTTTGTGTACAATCCTAGTGTTGGCTTGCCTCACAATGCAGCTCTGAGTTACCGTGGTAATTATTCTGTGTTTCCAAACGATTATAGAGACGGTGTGTATGGCGACAAAGGTATTTACAGCACTGTAGAAGATATGTACCGCTGGGATCAATCTTTTTATAATAATAGGCTGCTCAATAACGAAATGTTAGAAACGGCCTATGGCCCTTGTTCTTTTGAGCGACCTGGTATCAAGAATTACGGCCTTGGGTGGCGGATGTTATGTTATCCAGACGATTACAAAATAATTTATCATAATGGCGATTGGCACGGTAACAACACTTGTTTTTACAGGTTTATTAAAGATAATTTCACCATTATCGTTTTGGGCAATAAGCAATCATCTGCTGTTTACCGTCAGCCACCTGTTTTGTACAGCATTGTCAAAAATGCCGATTCTGTTTCTGGCTTTGATGAGGGAGCGGAATAAATCGTTTTTTATAAAATAATTTGATATGAAGACAAAAAGAATAATTATTAGCTTCATTTTTATATTGTTTACTCTCAAAGTATTGGCAAATACAGGAGAAAAGGATAGTCTTTTTGTGGAAATCAAAGATGGAAGATTAATGGCGATTCATACAGTAAAGAAAAATGAAAATCTCTATTCAATAGCTCAAAAATACACTGTGCCTGCATTGGTGTTAAGCCAAAATAATGATGTTTCATTTTACGAATCGCTTGCACCCGATAGAAAATTGTGGATACCTTTGGGTAAATACAATTACTTAAAAACCAAACCTGAAGATGCTAGTGCCTATAAAGCGCTCTATATAAATCTACGTGGAAACGAAACCTACAAAATCCTCGCCGCCAGCATTGAAGTACCCGAAGACATTATCCGTAATTGGAATCAGGGATTAGAACTTTCTGCACTTCCTCAAAAAGTGGCTTTTATGGGTTGGGCATTGTGCCAATCTTCAGAAGCATCTCCGACAAATGAGCCAACACCGTCCTCCGCCACAAAGACAACCGTAACGACCATCGTACGACCAATAGAAAAAAAAGACACCGCGAAAGGGCCTCCTTCAGAGTTAGAACTTGTTTATAGGCATCAAACCTCCAACGGGCAGTTTGTTGATTCATTGGATGGCATGGTGGTTTTTTTTAAACCACAGACAACCGTAAATCAAAAATTATTGTATGCTTTTAGCAATGAAATAGCCAAAGGTCGTGTTGTGAAAATTGTCAATCCTTCAAACAATAAGTTTGTCTATGCAAAAATCATAGGTAATTTACCCGCAACGAAACAATATCTAAATGCTAAAATAGGATTGGATGGCAGGGCGAGAACAGAGCTTGATACGAGGGAAATAAAATTGTGGTGTACTTTTTTTTTAAAATACTAATTTACCTGAAACGACTATTCTAATTTGTGAAACGATATTATTAATTTGTGAATTAAATATTTTGGATATTTTACTGAAAATGTAAACTTTCTGAATAATTATCGTGGTATGGTTTTTGAACAATAAGAATGTAAAAAATAACCAATAATAATTTATGATTTCTATTCTAATTGTTGGAGCAGGGAAAAGTTCTACCTACCTTATCGATACATTGCTGAAAAATACGACAAAGAGAGTAAACAAATGGAATGTTGTTGTTGCCGATAATGATGAAAATAATCTAAAAAGTAAAACACAAAATTATCCCAATGCCCAAATTGTGGTATTGGATATCAACAATACAGCACAACGACAACAGTTAGTCCGCAATGCAGATATGGTTATTTCTCTAATGCCTCCTAATTTGCACATTCTTTTGGCTTTGGATTGTCTACAATTCAAAAAAAATCTAATCACATCTTCGTATGCATCAGAAGAAATGCGCGCACTTGGTCAAAAAGTTAAGGATGCTGGCTTGATGTTTATGTGTGAAATGGGCCTTGATCCTGGTATTGACCACATGACAGCAAGTAACATTTTTACTAGGATCCGTAGGGTAGGCTCCGACATTGTTTCATTTAAATCATTTTGTGGAGGTCTTATTGCTCCAGAAAGTGACAATAATCCTTGGCATTATAAATTCAGTTGGAATCCCAAAAACATAATCAATGCGGGTAAAGATGGCGCTCATTTTTTACAGTCAGGCAATAAAATACATTTACCCTACGAGCAGTTATTTGACCATAATCAAACCATAGATTGTAAAGGTGTTGGTCCTTTGGCTTATTATGCCAACAGAGATTCGCTTGGTTATATTGATTTGTATGATGTACACGAAGCAAGTGATTTTTTAAGGGCAACTTTACGCCATCCAGATTTTTGTAAAGGATGGGATGCTATTATAAAAATGGGCATTACTAATAACGAAAATCTAATTGACACTAACAATCTTACCTTCTACGCTTGGATCAGTCAGGTAGTTGGTTATAATGATAGCAGCATTTCGTTGAAGGATTTTATTTGGAACAAAATTAATTTGTCAGATACTAAAGTCAAAGGAATGCTGGAATGGCTGGGTATTTTTTCTGGAGATTTAATTAATAAGGGCAGAATGAGCTCAGGCGAAATTTTGCTTGATCTATTGAATGAGAAATGGAGGATGGAGGAAGCAGATAAAGATATGGTGGTGATGCAGCACGAAATTGAATATGCTCATAAAGGGTATACGAATAAAATGGTGAGCAGTATGGTTGTAAAAGGTGAAAACAGTGATTTTTCCGCAATGGCAAAAACAGTTGGCTTGCCAATGGCAATTCTTACCGAGCTCATTTTAAACAATAATATTAAAGCGCCTACCGGAGTGCTCATCCCTACAATGTCTGAAATTTACAGACCCATTCTCAATAGATTGGAGAAGTGTGGAATAGAATTTACAGAAACAATCAGCTAATCAGCTACAGCGTTTCGGTCTCTAATCAAATAAATCATCCCAAAGGCCCTTGGTTGGAATATCCAAATCAAGGGCCTTTACGATTTTAGAAAACTACAAAGTTGTTTCAATTAAAAAGCCTCTAAATTTTCGAAAGCTATTAGAAAACTAACATTTCATTTCGTGAAGGATTGGATGTAGTCTTTAATTCTTAAATGAGTACAAATTCGGTTCCTGCTTTTATTACTTGACAAAAAAACAGGGACATTTATAAAAATGCCCCTGTTTAAAATTGCTAATTAACAGCAAATCTTTTAGCCCATTTCGGGGTACATAGTGAACCCGCTCATAAATTCATTTACCTCACCTTTAACGCTTGCAATAACCGATTCATTATCGGGATTCATTAATACTTTATCCAACCAATTTACTACCTGTACCATATCTTTTTCCTTCAATCCGCGAGTGGTAATAGCTGGTACACCTACACGTATGCCTGATGTTACAAATGGAGATTTGTCATCGAAAGGAACCATGTTTTTGTTGAGGGTAATATCTGCCTGCACCAATACATTTTCTGCTTTTTTGCCCGAAATATTCTTGTTGCGAAGGTCGATCAACAAAAGATGGTTATCGGTACCACCCGATATTATGTTGTACCCTTTTTCAATAAATGCTTCTGCTGCAGCTTGCGCATTGTGGCGCATTTGCAAGGCATAAGTTTTGAATTCGTCTTGTAGAATTTCAAAAAATGAAACCGCTTTTGCAGCAATTACATGCTCTAATGGCCCTCCTTGAATACCAGGGAAAACCGCTAAATCTAGTAACTGACTTAGCATTCGGGTTTCGCCTTTTGGCCCCACTGCGCCCCAATTGTTTTCAAAATCATTTTTCATCATGATGATTCCACCACGTGGACCACGAAGTGTTTTGTGGGTGGTTGACGTTACAAAATGACAATGATCGAAAGGTGAATTTAATAAGCCAGCTGCAATCATACCCGCTGGGTGGGCAATATCTGCCAGTACCATGGCACCTACTTTGTCGGCAGCTGCGCGGATACGGGCATAATCCCAATCGCGGCTATAGGCCGAAGCGCCACAGATAATTAAACGTGGTTTTACTTCAAGCGCTTTTGCTTCAAGTGCATCATAATCCACCAGACCATCTTCGGCCCGAACGCCATAATGGTGTGCATTATAGATTTTACCCGAATAAGTAACAGGCGAACCGTGGGTTAAATGGCCACCCATGCTCAGGTCAAGGCCCAAAATTGTATCACCGGGCTTCAACACTGCAAACATTACAGCAGTATTAGCTTGCGCTCCGCTATGGGGTTGCACATTCACATAATTAACACCAAATACAGCTTTGGCGCGGTCGATGGCTAATTGTTCACTTTTATCTACTACTTCGCATCCGCCATAATAGCGCTTTCCCGGATAACCTTCGGCATATTTATTGGTCATTACATTACCCATAGCTTGCATCACCTGCAAACTGGTAAAATTTTCGGAGGCAATTAATTCTAAGCCTCTGCGTTGACGCTCTAACTCCTCACGAATGAGGCCAAATATTTCTTTATCGTGTGTCATAAGTTGATTTCTTTGCGAGGGCTAAAGTACTGCAAAATATGCTATTTGCACTATTGCCTTTCCAAATTAGTGTTAGCTTTTTATTTATAAAATAGTTCACCTCAGGGCACAATTTCCTTTGCCAATCTTTGTGCTACCTCGCTACCCAAAGCCACGCCCATGCCGCCCATCCTGAATGCCCCAAAGATTCTTTCAGAAAATGCTTTTACAATTGGTGTTTTTGTAGGACCAAAAGCCATGATACCTGCCCATTGTTGCTCAATTTCAAAAGCTGTTCGGGGTAAAATAACCGTTTTTAATAAATGTTGTAGATGAGCTTGAATATTATCATTCAAGGCTAAATCTGTAGTTTGTTCTGTTGCAATATCCAGGTTTCGGCCACCACCAAACAAAACTCTGTTTTCTAATTCTCGGAAATAAAAATAGCCATCGTCCATGTGGAAAATGCCTTTAAATTTCAGACCAGAAATTGGTTTTGTAAGTAGCACTTGTCCTCTGCCAGGTATTACTGCTTCGTTAGGCAAAAGTTGAGATGTAAATGCATTGGTGCAAATATACAGCTGGCGGCACTTAAAATTCCAGCTTGCTTGGCGCAAATGATCTGGAACAAAAACCTGAACTTCTTGTTCCCTTTCTTCAAAATGACTCACCGCGGCATTAGTCTTAATCTCTATTTTTAATTCTAGGGCGAGGTCGCTCAAAGCGCGCAACATTTTACCCGTATTTAATTCTCCCTCGCAGCAATTTTCGATTAATGCTTTGGTGAAATTTGTTGAGAAATCAAATTCCGAAATGCACTCATTCGCTAGGCGGAAAGCAGCTTTTTGGGTGATCGGTATAAGCAATTGATTCAAGTATTCCAGTTGCTCAATAGCCTTAATTTTAGAGTCGTCAATTAATTCGAAACTGCCATTTTCGGCATAGCCAATGCGTTCGTCGCCAAGTCTTGTTCTTAATATTTCCAATCCTTTTTTTCTTGCTTCAAATAAGGTCAAGACCTCATCGACAGAGGCGGTTTGTAGGTCGGACAATAGTTCTGTGACACTACCCATACAAGCAAATCCTGCATTGCGCGAACTAGCACCCGTGCTCATCATACCTCGTTCCAAAATCAAAATACGATCTTTGGGAAAACGATGCCGAAGCTCGATTGCCAGGCTTAAACCAACAATACCAGCACCGATAATGATGTGCTGGTATTGTGTAAAAGATTGTTGCTCCCAATAACTGAACATGAAGACTAATTAGCTACCAACAAAGAATCCTTCTCTAGTTTTGCGGCCATCATATTTGCCCAATTGATTAAAGTGTTTTTTTCTTCTTTGCTGAGTACTGCTTCTTTATGGATCCAAGTGTAGCTATTCAAAGGCATTTCGCCCTCGGTTACTTCACCAGCTATTTCATTGAATTTTTTGATTTTGCGTTTCATTTTATAGCTGCCAAATTCCGAAAAGTTCAATTCGTCTTTACCTTCTGCGATGTGGTCATTGAGCCACCAAGCTACGGGTTGTATAGTGGCATACCAAGGATAATTGGTGTTGTTGCTATGGCAATCGTAACATGCTTTGCGCAAAATTATGGATACATCATCGGGGACATTCATTGTTACAGCAATGTCATTGGGCTGACTAGTCGTGCTTTTATTTTTTGCGGGATGAATGAATTGAATGATTACCAATACAATTAGCAATCCGATGAAGATTTTCTTGATCATTTTTATTTTTTTAGAAGGCAAATTTAGTCTTTATAAGTCCAAATCATTTACAGTTTCCGTAAAATTAAAATCATTTCTGTTTTTGCTTTTTAGCTAAATGATATATTTGTACTTCAATCTTAACAATGGCAGTACAAATCGAAATCATTAATCAATCTCATCATCCCCTTCCCGAATACCAAACTAGCGGTTCGGCGGGAATGGATTTAAGAGCAAATCTTTCAGGTCCCATTACCTTACAGCCAATGGAGCGCAAATTGATCCCTACAGGATTGTTCATCGCACTCCCCGAAAGTTATGAAGCCCAAATACGTCCGCGCAGTGGATTGTCTATCAAGCGCGGACTTACATTGGTCAATGCAGTGGGTACTATCGATAGTGATTATCGTGGCGAATTGATGGTGCCCATTATTAATCTTTCAGCCGAAAGCCAAACCATTGAAGATGGAGAGCGCATTGCGCAGATGGTGATTGCCCGCTATGAGCAAGCCACATTTTCGTTGGTAGATGTATTGAGCGAAACAAAGAGAGGCGCCGGAGGATTCGGTAGTTCGGGAACGAAATAAACTATTTTAATGAAAAAAATCACCATCGCCATAGACGGATTTTCTTCTTGTGGCAAAAGCACAATGGCCAAACAATTGGCTGCTGAATTGGGTTATGTTTTTGTTGACAGTGGAGCGATGTACCGGGCGATTACGCTTTATTTTGTGGAGCATCATATTGATGTCCACCAGCCAGACAGGGTAGCAGAAGCGTTACAAAATATCCATCTTTCTTTTCAGTGGAATGCCGAAACCCAACAATCAGATATTTTGCTGAATGGTGTCAATGTAGCAGCGCAAATTCGTGAAATGAAAGTGGCGGCCAAAGTGAGTGAAGTAGCTGCTCTGCCGTCTGTTCGTCGTTTTGCAGTTGCCCAGCAACAAAAAATGGGCTTGGCAAAAGGAATTGTTATGGATGGCAGGGATATTGGAACGGTTGTTTTTCCGGATGCCGAATTGAAGATATTTGTGACGGCGAGTATTGAAGTGCGCACCCAAAGGCGTTTTGATGAATTGAAACACAAAGACCCCAACATCAGTAAAGATGAGGTTCGGGAAAATCTTTTGGCTCGTGATTATATAGATAGCAACCGTTCCGAAAGTCCTTTAAGGCAGGCAGAAGATGCCATCTTACTTGATAACAGCGACATTAGTAGAGAAGAGCAATTGCAAATGGCGCTTGCTTGGGCTAGAAAGAAAATGGGAATAGTATGAGATGGTTTTGTTATCTAAATAAGTAGTCTATGACATTTTAGCTATAAATTGTTCAAACAAATACGGCTGATAAATCCATAAAATAGTAGCTCTTTTTTTGTTAGCAACTTCGCTTCAATAATCATTATACGCTCAATTCAATTGGCCGATATTTATTTAGGGGTGGGTTATTATTTTTTGGGTAGCACTCTCATTTTGGGTTTTTAGTGTTATAAGATAAAATCCATTTTGTGTAACGTTTGGAATGGATTGTTCTATATGATGTTTCCCTTGAGGTTGATTTTTAAGCGTTTTTGCCACTATTGTTCTCCCTATCTCGTCTGTAATCATCATTTGAACATCTGATTTTTCAGAGAGTTGAAAATAGATATGCACATTTCCTTCGCTCGGATTTGGAGCCACTTGCATTTTGAGATTACTGATACTTTGTGGGTTTAAGTAATGAGTGCTTGTGTTTTCTGAATTGATAAGAAAGACTTTAAAGATTTGATTGCTGGCCTTGCTTTGAGTACCTGTATTTGTAAAGAAAATATTTTTGACTGTGCTGTTGATACCTCCAAAAATATAGCCTAAGAAATTGGTGTCTTTGCGCAAGCTGTCTAGTTTCAATACTCCATTTCTATATGCTTGTAGGCTTTCGTTGGGAATAAATTCTGAGCCAGCACCTAAGTATTCTGGCATCTCCAGCGGTAGTTTGTATTCAGTCATTTTGCTCGATGCGTCTCTTGTTACTCTTGCAATGGTTTTTACAAAGGGTACATTGTCATCTTTTACTAAAACACCCATATTGTCGTAGTATTGAGCAATACCGCCAAAAAACAAATGATGCATTTCTTTTTTTGATTCGGAATACAAAGGGATATTGGCGCAATGATAATGATTGTAATACTGCGAAAAGCTAGGGTCGACATTATAGCTTATGCTGTCTATATGGACACAATTTAAGTAGGGCAAATTAGCGGTATATTGAAATACACCCGAAAATGCGGTTAAACCTTCAGCGCCGCTTGGTAAAATTTGTGGTGAGACATTATAGTCTCTTCTATGAAGATTTACAGTATCCGTAATGGCTGGCAAATGCGTAATTGAAAGGATAATTCCATCGTCGCTCAAATTAAATTTTCTAATGGCGTTGGTATATTCTTGTACAAAACCGGTACCACTACCTGGTCCCATTGGATTGTACCTGCCTAAAAACTTTTGTCCTCCTACCAAGTAATAGGTATTATTTATTTTTTTGAGTTGCCCTCCGGTAACAGCAAATAATGGGTCATTGATTTGCCTGAAAAAGCCTGTATAGCTAGTTGAAGTAATAATGGCATTTATGGTAGCGGGTACATCAATTGCTGTTAGGTTTGGATAAGTGGTATGGTCGTTAATTGTGGCGCTATATCCATATCCACCAACAATGTACAAATATTGATTCTCTTGATGAAATTCTAAGTTGGTTGCGCTCAGTTGCTCTTGAATATTAGTGGGTAATACACTTAATGGGGCTGTCCATTTTTGTTTCGTTACAGGGTCGATAACAAATAGTTGATTGTTATGACCTGCAATATCAAACGAAGCAAATGGTTGTCTGCGGTGTAAGCCATCTAGTCGTCCTCCAACTATTAGCCATTTGCCATCATGCTGTCCAAAAGCAAAGGATTGGAGGCCACCAAGGTCGGGAAATGTTATGGGTTCAATATATATGCCAAATGGGCTTTGGGCGAAAGTGGAAAATGAAAATGTAACTAGTAGAGAAAGTGCAAAAAGATTTTTTAAACTTTTCATTAAAACAAATATTTATACAATAGTAGGCTTTAATCTTAATCTCTTTTGTAACTGTTGTTACATTTCTGCAATTTGGGTGGGTGATGAAGTTCTATTTCATTTAAATTCTATTTCTAGAAATTTTGTTAGAGAATTTATTTAAATCAAGATTTTCTGACCCCATAATAAACTTTGAAACCAACATTGTTTACTTTGAACCTGAATTCAATATTATGACAAGTTTTTTTCAGCGTAACAAGAAAATTATTGCACTTTTTGCAGGTCTGTTATTTGCTTTGAGCTGTTTTTTATTCAATCCTTTGCAGCTAGACGTCAAAGCTAATATGGTTTTGGCGGTTGCTATTTTGATGATTAGTTGGTGGGTACTTGATGCTATGCCTTTGCCAGTAGTTGCTTTAATTCCTATTGTGTTATTTCCAATCCTGGGTGTTGGCAGTTTGCGAGAGGTTACAAAATCCTATGCCGATTCTATCATATTTTTATTTATGGGAGGCTTTTTTATAGGCATTGCTATCGAGAAATGGAATCTTCACAAGCGCATTGCTTTGGGTATTATTAATCTTACGGGCACTAATGGCAACCGAATTATTCTGGGTTTTATATTGGCTACAGGTTTTCTTAGTTTATGGCTCAGTAACACCGCCACAACGATAATGATGTTCCCGATTGCGATGTCCGTAATCACAGTAATAGCGGCTCATAATGACGATTCTGCAGGTATTCGTAATTTTTCTTTGGTGTTGATGTTGAGTATTGCCTATGCTTCCAATTTTGCCTTAGGCACCATAATTGGTACTCCGCCTAATGTTGCTTATGTCAATTATATCCAAGAAAAATTTAACTACACAATCGGATTTGTAGATTGGATGTTGGTATTTATGCCCCTCACCATCATTTTATTAGTGATGTTGTATTGGGTGTTGGTCAAATGGCTTTATCCTAATAAAATTAAACATAGTATTGAGGGTAAAGTTTATGTCAAAGAAGAGTTGCGCAAACTTGGAAAAATGTCTGTTGCAGAGAAAAGGGTATTGCTTGTTTTTACGATTACAGTTGCTTTTTGGATATTTAAAGATTTACTGAATGCCCTGCAACAAACAGTACAGCTTGATGATACGATTATAGCGATGATTGGCGCAATTAGTTTGTTTTTTATCCCTAATGGACAGAAAGAAGCGTCTTTAAAAGAGCCTTTATTGGTATGGGAAGATACTTCAAAAATGGCTTGGGGAATATTGATTTTGTTTGGGGGAGGTATCGCTTTAGCAAAAGCACTTGAGGAAGCAATGTTGATGGATAAATTAGGAACTTTTTTAGCCTCCTTTGCTACAGAAAATATTTTCTTGATGGTTTTGATTGTTACTGCCTTATCCATATTCTTGAGTGAAGTAATGAGCAATGTGGCGCAAGTAATTGTTATGGCACCGGTGATTACATCTGTGGCTATTGCTATGGGTGTAGACCCATTATTATTGGGTATCCCAATGACACTTAGCGCTAGTTGTGCTAGCATGTTGCCAATGGGTACACCGCCCAATGCCATTGTTTTTGCCAGTGGTTTTATTAAAATGAAAGACATGATAAAAGCAGGTTTTTTACTCAATATTGTTTGCACCATTCTTATAGCCATTTTCTGCTGGTTGGTGCAACCGATGATAATGAGGTTAATGTAAAATATTACCCAATGCCCATTTTAAAAGCTCATACACTACCAATAAAAAACAGTTTGACTCAAGGTAGAATCAAACTGTTTTTTATTGTGACTTTGTTAATTTAATTATCGTTTAAAAACCATTCTGCAAAAGAAGTGGGTGTTTCATCCAAGCGAATGCTCATAAGTTGTATTTGGGCAGGAAATAAATTTCTTATTGATGTTACAAAATGCAACAATAAATTTTCGCAAGTGGGCTGAAATGGCACCAAAATTACTTTTTCAAATTCATTGGCAATGACTTCCGATTTTGAATAGGGTGCTTGTTCGTTAAGCACCAAAGCGTGGTCGTAAATGTCGATAATATGCTTTTTGACAATTTTTTTCAGGTCGCCAAAATCAATGACCATTCCCAATTTTACATCTCCACTATCCATTATTGGTGCGCCCATTAAAGTGACACTGAGATGGTAGGTGTGGCCATGGATATTTTTGCAGGGCCCATCGTAGCCATACAAAGCGTGCGCCATGTCGAAAGTGAATTTTTTGGTAACCCTTACTTTTTGTGTATTCATAAAATATTTGCTAGAGGTTTTCGCCCCAATGTTCTAATTCTTCTGCGCTCCAAAGTTCGGGAAAGAAAATTCTTCTTTGATATTTTGGGTGCATATATTTTCGCCAATCACTTCCGCCAGTAGCCTCTGCATTTCCCAAATATTTACCTGCCGCATCATAATGAGCCATTACCCAAGTGACATTAACTGTATAATCAAAATGCCTCATTGCTTTAATTAATGCGGCATCTTGACGAACTTCCTCTGGCAATTGCTTGAATTTTGTCCAAAGGTTAGTGGTATTATAGCCTTCCATTTTGGCAAGAAACATAGATTTATATTTCTCTTCAAATAAGCGAATGAGGGTGTTTTTTTTGCCCGTGGTATGGTCTTTTCCGGCTGCTTGCCAATAAAGATGCTCGTAGGCATGGTCGTAAGGTGTATCTCTGTTGATGGTGGCGCGGAATCGATAGTCTATTAAATTAATGAGTTCGGTCGATGCAAATTCTATCAGTCTGTATTGTGCACTTTGAAAACCACTTGCTGGTGTCAGTGTGTTTCGGAACTTAAAATATTGCTCGGGCTCCATACCATCACCCATTATGTCAAATGAGGTAGAGAGCATATCAAAGTAGCGACTTATCCGGCGTAGTTTTTCGGTAAAGAAATTAGCTTCAATTGATTCGCTTTGGCTCACTTGGTCTATCTCCCACAGTACCATTTTAAAAATCAATTCATTGATTTGATGATACATGATGAAAACCATTTCATCGGGAAGGGTAGTACGTTGGGTTTGCAGGCTCAATAAGGCTTCTGGCATGATATAATCCCAATAAGTAATGGGTTTTGCCCATACCAAACCTTCAAGGTGTACGTCAGGATTTTGGTCAATTGCGTTGTATTTTTCGCTAATTCGTTTTACTAAATCCTCTTTGAGATTATCCATATTTATAAGATGTTTTCTTTGTTTTTCATAAAATTGTGAATCACCTCATCAATTTTTTCTTCACTTGAGTATTCATTAATTTGATGGAGATGAATTAAGTTCTGTATCATGGCTTCTTGCTCATTTCCTTTATTAAGCGCTGTTTGATATTCAATATCAGTGAAGGACACCATCGAATATAATGGGAAATATGATTCTGGATATAAGAAATTAATTCTTCTTTCCACTTTTTGCAACAGCAAGAAATTTGCATCAGCAACTTTATCGCGCATTACTATGTAATTCTGTAAAGATAAATCTTGAACCGCATCACCATTTGGTTTTCTGATACTTTCGTATTCCTTAAAAATGCTAGGCCAGTCTTCTTTATGCTTGTGCATCAATTGCCACATCACACTGCAATCTTCAAATCCTGCATTCATGCCTTGTCCAAAAAATGGCACTGTAGCATGTGCAGCGTCACCCATTAAGGCATATTTGCCAGCAGTCCACGGAAAGCAACGTATGATTGCCAATGACGAAAGCGGGTGTTGCTCCCACTCATCGGCCACAGTAGGCATCATTGCATAAAAATCTGGAAATACTTCTTCGAAAAATTCATTTACTTTTTCTTTGTCGGTGAGGTTGTTGAAACAATACTTATCCCCTTCGAAAGGCATAAATAGCGTACAAGTAAACGAACCATCAAAATTGGGCAAAGCAATCAGCATAAAGCGACCACGAGGCCAGATGTGTAAGGTTTCTTTGTCTAATTTATAACCTCCATCTTCGTTTGCAGGCAATAGTATTTCGCGATAACCATCTGCAATGTATTGCTGACTATAATTAAAGCGATCCGTTTTTTGAAAACCATTATAGCGTGCCGCCGAGAAAGCACCATCTGTTGCAAACACAACTGTGGCACTTTTTTCAACAATAATACCAGTATTGGTATCCTTGAATATGGCCGTTCCTTTTTGCAGGTTTACATCAATGCACTCGTGGTTAAAATGTATTATAGCTTCATTTTCTTCTGCAATACTCATCAGTTTTGCATTAATCGCCCCGCGAGAAACAGAATAAATCGCTTGACCTTCGTTGCCATAAGGTTGGTATTTTAATTTTCCATCCCAATGATGTAAGGTGCGCCCAAACATGGGAATGGCAATTTTTCTGATTTCGTCACCGATGCCTACTTCATCAAGTGCTTTCCATCCTCTATAAGAAGTAGCAAGGTTGATGGATTTTCCTGCCGAGATGTTTGCTTTCCGCATATCTGTACGGCGTTCGTAAATGTCAACCTTGTATCCCGCTTGGCATAGATAGGTAGCCCAAAGAGAGCCAACCAAACCTGCGCCGATAATAATGGCTGTCTTGTCTTGCTGTTCGAGAACACTGTCAATCATTAATAAAAGCTATTTCTTTACTTGGAAAATGAATGTTCGCTATAAAGTTCCTCTTCGCGCTTGTTCGGCTTCAATGCTTTCAAACAATGCTTGAAAATTTCCTTTGCCAAATGATTTCGCACCCTTACGTTGGATGATTTCGAAGAATAAGGTTGGGCGGTCTTCTACAGGTTTTGTGAAAATTTGAAGTAGGTATCCTTCTTCATCTCTATCTACCATAATGCCCAGGGATTTAAGCGTGTTCATATCTTCTGCAATTGTACCTACACGGTCAACTACAGTATCATAATAAGTGCCAGGAACGTGTAAAAATTCTACACCACGTCTTCTCATTTCTGAAATGGTGAACACAATATCATCAGTAGCTACTGCAATATGCTGACATCCTGCACCACCATAAAAATCGAGGTATTCCTCCACTTGTGATTTTTTCAATCCAGCTGCTGGCTCATTAATCGGAAATTTGATTCGGCCATTTCCGTTGGTCATTACCTTGCTCATCAGCGCAGTATATTGGGTAGAAATATCTTTGTCGTCGAAGGTGACTAAATTAGCAAAGCCCATTACATTGGCATAAAAATTAGCCCATTTGTTCATTGCACCCAACTCTACATTGCCCACCATGTGGTCAATATATTTCAATCCTGTTGGTATGGGTTCGTATTCTGATTCCCATTTTTCAAAACCCGGAAGGAAAACGCCCTTGTAGTTTTTTCTTTCAATAAAATAATGGACAGTATCGCCATAAGTTTTGATGCCAGCTTTTACAACTTCTCCATTTGCATCTGAACTTACAGTGGGTTCTAACACAGATTCTGCACCACGGCTAATCGTCTCTTGGTAGGCTTTTCTGGCATCATCTACCCAAAGTGCTATGACTTTTACTCCATCACCGTGCCGGCGAATATGGTCAGATATTTCACTGTCTGGATTAAATGGCGTTGTCAACACCAAACGGATTTTATCTTGCACTACAACATACGAACAAAATTCCTTGTTGCCTGTTTCCAACCCGCAATAGGCTAATGATTGAAATCCGAATGCGGTCTTGTAGTAATGTGCCGCTTGTTTGGCATTCCCTACATATAACTCTACATAGTCGGTGCCATTAATGGGTAAAAAATCTTGGGCTTTGTCGAATATTTTTTCGATGCCGTAGTTAAAATTGTCTACTTGAGTGAGATTAGCGGTGGACATATATTTTAGTTTTTTGTGTGTTCGAGATAGGCTGCAATACCTTCGGCAGTGGCGCTCAGGGCTTCTTTTCCGCTGTTCCAGTTTGCAGGACAAACTTCTCCGTTTTCTTCGTGAAAGTTGAGTGCATCAACCATTCGTAAGGCTTCATCAACACTGCGGCCAAGAGGCAAATCGTTGATGACTTGGTGACGGATTACACCATTTTTATCAATTAAGAATAGACCGCGATAGGCAACAGGATTACCTTCAAACGTAATTTGATTGCTGTCGTTCATCTTGTAATCGCCAGCTAATACGCCGTAATTAAGGGCAATCATTTTGCTACAATCGGCTACGATAGGATACGTGACACCTTTGATGCCTCCTTTGTTGCGTTCTGTATTGAGCCAAGCCCAATGGGAGAATTTAGAGTCGATAGAACAAGCCACAACAACGGTATCTCTTTGTTCAAATTCAGCCAATTGGTTCTGGAAAGCAATCAACTCGGTGGGGCATACAAACGTAAAATCCAAAGGGTAGAAAAAGAAAACAACATTTTTTTTACCTTCATATTGCTCTAATGAAAAACCCTCTACAAATTCGTGTCCGTTGACTACTGCTTCTTCTGAAAATTTTGGTGCTTTTTTGCCGATTAATGTTTGCATTTTTTGTTTTGCTTTAATTGTTGATGTGAAAAAAAATTTTGAATTGGGGCGCGAAACTAATCCAACCAAGATTTATAATAGTCTTTTACATCAATTTTTAACGCTTCTTCTGTAATCATCATTGGTTGGAATGGATCTATCATTACCGCCAATTCTTCTGTTTCTTTTTTGCCAATACTTCTTTCTATCGCTCCAGGATGAGGTCCGTGGGGGATTCCGCCGGGGTGCAGAGTGATTTGCCCTTTTTCAATATTATTTCGGCTCATAAAGTCGCCATCCACATAATACAATATCTCATCACTGTCTATATTGCTGTGATGGTAGGGTGCTGGAATCGCGTCGGGATGATAATCGTACAAACGAGGTACAAAGGAGCAAATGACGAAATTTTTACTTTCGAAAGTTTGATGAATGGGGGGTGGCATATGAATGCGACCAGTCAAGGGTTCAAAGTTGAAGATGGAAAAAGTGTATGGGTATAAATAACCATCCCAACCTGCCACATCAAATGGGTGATTGGCATAGACATACGGAAACATAAATCCTTTCTTTTTGATAAAAATATCAAACTCGCCTTGCTCGTCGTGGGTTTTGAGGTTTTGGGGTATTTTAATATCGCGCTCGCAAAAAGGGGAATGTTCGAGCAATTGACCAAAATCATTTCGGTATCTGCGCGGGGTAAAAATGGGATCGAAAGATTCTACAAATAACAGACGGTTGTCTGCGCTATCAAATTCTATTTTATAAACGGTACCCCGTGGAATATTGACATAATCTCCGTACTGGAATTTTAATTCTCCAAACATCGTGTACAAGGTGCCGCTACCTTTGTGAATAAATAAAAGTTCATCTGCATCGGCATTTTTATAAAAATAATTGGGCGATGTAGTAGGTGCAGCCAAGCCAATTTGCATAGCAGCATTAACCATAAGTGTTTTTCTGCTTTTGATATAATCAGCCTCGGGTTCAATATTGAATCCTTTGAAGCTCATCGCATCCAATCCGTTTTCAATGGCAATTTTAGGAATTACAGAGTAGGCCTTGTCTTTTTGTTTTACCCGAGTAGGCGGATACAAATGATATACCAATGATGATAAACCCGCGAAGCCTTGTGTGCCTACTAGTTCTTCGGCATAGAGTGCGCCATTTGCTTGGCGATGCACAACGTGACGTTTGTCGGGTATAATTCCTAATTTATGATAGAATGGCATTTGCTATTATTTTGTTTGTGTTACAAAAGTAGTAGCGGCAAATGCCCTAAAATGTGATGTATATCACAGTATGATAAAAGTCAGATTTTCCTATTTTTTTCCTTAAAGATTTGATCATTTAATCTTTTCTTTTGCTCAAGAGGGCAAATAAAAAGTACAAAAGACTCGTCAGCAAAAACACGATGTTGATCGTCTTGGCAAATGGCGGTGCGCCTTCCGGCCATATTTGTCCAAGTAATACCATCACATTGAGGACTATCATCACCAAAAGTGTAATTTTTCTATAACTATTCATATTATCGGTTTTTTTGTTGATGCAAATTACTGAATTGAATACATAAAAAAACCACCCATCAGACGCAGCTAATAGGTGGTTTTTCGCACTTAAAAATGTTTAAGGCGAAGCCCAACAAGTGGCAGCCCAGCAGCAAGCTATCATTAATGTTGTTGGTGAAAATTGCGAAAGGCAATTTTTAAACACCAACAACGGCGAAAACAGGTATTTAAAAAAAAAAAACTTGGGTTAGTAAAAACATCGCCCCTATCTCATCCCATCCACTATCTTGCCCAGTTCTATTATTTGCTCGGGGCTTAGGGTTTTGAGTTTGAGGTTGATGTTGGCCAAGGTGCGCGCCCGTAGGGCTTGCATAGGGTGTGTGGCCGGAAATTTTGTTTCGTTGTCGGGTGTCCATACCAGCAGGTCGTTGGGGGTGCAGTAGGCGGCCTCGCAAATGCTATTGATATGCTTAAGGTTAAGGCTTTCTGCTTTGTTGTGTAGCAATCGGTAGCTGGTGTTGTGCACTATATTTTGTTTCATCAGCCACTTGTGGGTTTGGGTATGACCTTTTTCTATGAGCAGCTCGCCTACGCGCCATTGTAGCATATAATTATTGTTTTGAGGGTGAACAAAATGAATGGATACTATTATTTATCACAATTATACTACTATTTTTCACATTTACTATATTATTTATTGCAAAAATAATATTATTTATCACAAAAATATTATTATTTATTTCAAAAAGTATAGTATTTATCACAAAATTTATAGCATTTATCTCATTTATAGTATTATTTATCACAAAAATAGTAGTAGGTAGCACAATAATGATGTTTTCGCCTTTGCAGGTATTGAGGCGAAGCCAAGGAGTGGCAGCCCAGCAGCAAGCTATCATTAATGTTGTTGGTGAAAATTGCGAAAAGCAATTTTTAAACACCAAAAACGGCGAAACACAGCCCACGGTTTCAACCGTGGGACACAAGCCACACGGTTTCAACCCTGGGGCCAATAAACAAAAAAACCTCCCATCAGCCGAAGCCAATGGGTGGTTTTTTAAATTATTGATTGAGCTTAACTACTCTTCAGTAGGAGCTTCCTCTTCGCTAGCCTCTGTTGTTTCAGTTCCTTCAGGTGCAATGAAGCCACTATCTCCCTCTCCTTCGGGGAGGGCTGGGGTGGGGTCAATCGGCTCGCCGTTTTCATCCAATTCCACTTCTTCTTCTTGCTCGTCGATGCTGGCCAATGCAGCAATTTCATCGTTGTTATCAAGGTTAATGAGTTTCACCCCTTGTGTGGCACGGCCCGCTTCGCGGATGTTGCGGACCTTCATACGTATCGTCATTCCCGATTTGCAAGTAATCATCAAATCGTCTTTCTCTTCAACCGCCAACAAACCAACTAATGAACCAGTTTTCTCGGTAATGTTGATGGTTTTCACGCCTTTTCCGCCACGATTAGTTACACGATAAGAGAGTTGGTATTGCTCTTCAACACCTTCTGCGTTTTTAATCATTACCGTGTTGCTCATATCGTCGGTATTCGTTCCGTCTTCTAATTTTTCGAGGAATGGAGTACGTTTACCCAAGCCTTTTTCGGATACCACAAGGATTTGTTTGCCGGTATCAAATTTGTTCACACAAACCATACCAATTACATAATCCTTGCCATCGGCCATATCAATACCATATACCCCTATTGCACCGCGGCCAGTTGGTCGTACTTTCTCTTCGGGGAAGCAAATAGCACGGCCACTATTCACCGCCATCATAATATAACTATTACCATCAGTAAGGCGCGCTTCTAACAATTGGTCGTCTTCGCGAATAGTAATGGCATTCACACCATTGCTACGTGGGCGAGAGAAATCTTCAAGCGAAGTTTTCTTGATAATACCTTCTTTGGTACACAATACAATAAAGTGCTTGCTGGTGTATTCTTCTTTTTCCAAATCGGGCACATTCAAAATCGTACGAATTTTATCATCCGGCGGTAATTGAATGAGGTTTTGAATCGCGCGTCCTTTGGCGTTTTTATCTGTTTCAGGGATTTTATACACACGCAACCAAAAGCATCTTCCTTTTTCGGTAAAGATGAGCAAGGTATGATGTGTAGAGGCGATAAATAGATGTTCTATAAAATCTTCTTCGCGTGTTTTACCACCTCGTGCACCACGGCCACCACGGCGTTGGGCGCGGTATTCGGCTTGGCTTGTACGTTTGATATAACCTAAATGAGAAATAGTAATCACCACATCTTCATCGGCAATCATATCCAACATATCCATTTCACTTGCACCATAATCAATTTCTGATTTACGCTCGTCGCCAAATTTCTTTTTTACTTCCTGTAGCTCATCTTTGATGATTTGATAACGACGACCTTCATTGGCAAGAATGTCTTTCAAGTCGGCAATCGTTTTCATAATTTCTGCAAATTCTTCACGCACCTTTTCAATTTGCATTCCGGTAAGGCTTTGCAAACGCAATTCCAACACCGCACGAGCTTGAATTTCGCTCATCGCAAAGTTTTCCATCAAGCCTGTACGAGCTATTTCGGGTGTATTACTTTCACGAATGAGTTTGATAACCGCATCCAAATTATTCAATGCAATAATATAGCCTTCTAAAATATGGGCGCGTTTTTCAGCTTCGCGCAATTCGTATTCGGTACGGCGCACCACTACCTCGTGACGGAAACGGATAAACTCAACGATTAATTCTTTTAGGTTTAAAGTCTTTGGGCGACCGCCAACCAAGGCTACGTTGTTGATACCATAAGAAGTTTGCAATTCGCTGTATTTGTACAGCATATTGATCACCACTTGCGCTACGGCATCCTTGCGGATTTCAACTACAAGACGCGTACCTTCTTTATTCGATTCGTTGGCAACGTGGGTAACGCCTTCAATGATTTTATTGTTCACCAAATGCCCAATTTTCTCAGCAAGGGCATCACGGTTTACTTGGTAAGGCACTTCGGTTATTACGATTTGCTCTTTACCGTTTTTCAGTGTTTCTACATTTACTTTTCCACGCAATACTACACGACCGCGACCCGTATGAAAACCAGCTTTGATGCCATCGATACCATAAATAATACCTCCGGTCGGGAAATCAGGAGCCTTAACATACTTCATCAGCTCATCAATAGTGATGTCATTGTTGTCGATATAGGCAATACAACCATCTACTACCTCACTCAAATTGTGCGGCATCATATTGGTAGCCATACCTACAGCAATCCCCGATGAGCCATTAACGAGTAGGGTAGGGATACGGGTGGGTAATACAGAAGGTTCTTTGAGGGAATCGTCAAAATTGAGCGTAAAATCAACCGTCTCTTTCTCTAAATCATCGAGCATACTTTCGGCAAGTTTTTGCAAACGAGCTTCGGTATAACGCATTGCGGCTGGGCCATCACCATCTTGCGAGCCAAAGTTACCTTGGCCATCCACCATCAGGTAGCGCATACTCCAAGGTTGTGCCATACGCACCATGGCATCATATACAGAGGTATCTCCGTGTGGGTGATATTTACCCAAAACCTCACCCACGATACGGGCAGATTTTTTATATGGTTTGTTGCTGTTGTTGCCCAATTCGTGCATCGCAAATAATACGCGGCGATGTACGGGCTTCAAACCATCGCGTGCATCGGGTAAGGCGCGACCCACAATTACCGACATCGAATAATCGATGTAAGCGGTCTTCATTTGCTCTTCGATATTTACGGGTTGAATCCGTAATTTTTCAGGTTGTTCGTACTCGTTGTTATCTGTTGTATTTTCTGACATAATGCGCGACGCTTGAACTTAATTTAAAGTAGCGCAAATATAGCATTTTCAGAGGTGATTTTTGGGTATTAATTATACCCTTTTTGTTGGGTATTGTGGATAAAAAACAGTGATACAAATAAGTTTATTGCAATGGTCTGTTTTGAATTATAAAAAATCCAGAAAATTCTGATTTTTCTTGGCTTTAAAACATTGAGTTTTATTAATATTTATTTTTAATTCTAGTGTTTTACTTTGACCATACCTGCTGCCTTTTTTGCATCATCCACTACTGTTTTTATATCTGTATTAAGAGGAGCATTCACCAAAGCCACACCCATTCTTCGATAGGGTCGTGATGTTGGTTTGCCAAACAAACGAAAATCTGTTTTGGGCAAAGAGGCAATTTTTTCAATCCCTTCAAATGTTGGATTGTTGGAGTTTTCGGATGCAAGAATAACGGCACTGGCCCCTGCCTTCTCTAAAGTGATTTCTGCAATGGGCAAACTGAGAATGGCCCGAAGATGCAATTCAAATTCATTGAAATTTTGTGTTCCGGCAAGCGTTACCATACCAGTGTCGTGTGGGCGTGGAGAAAGTTCAGAAAAATAAACACCATCATCGGCTAGAAAAAACTCTACGCCAAATAAACCAGCACCACCAAGGGCCTTGGTTACTTTTTCGGCCATTTGTTGCGCTTCTTTTAAGGCATTTTCATTAATCATTGCGGGCTGCCAACTTTCTTGATAATCACCACGTTCTTGCCTATGCCCAATGGGGGCACAAAACAGCGTAGGGAGTCCATCGTTTTGGGTGACTGTGAGCAGTGTGATTTCCGAATTAAAATTGACAATAGCTTCAACAATTACTTCGATAATGTCACCGCGAGTTCCTTCTACAGCATATTTCCAGGCTTTTTCAATATCGCCTTCGGTTTTTATTGTCGACTGTCCCTTGCCCGAAGACGACATCAATGGTTTGACCACACAAGGCATACCTATCTCTTGAACTGCTTTGTTCAATTCTTCGGCAGAAGTCGCATAACGATAATTAGCTGTTTTAAGTCCTAAATCTTTGGCTGCCAAATCTCGTATGGCTTTTCGATTCATTGTGAAATTGGCTGCTTTTGCAGAAGGCACAACAGTAATACCCTGAGCCTCGTAATTATAAAATCGCTCGGTACGGATGGCCTCGATTTCGGGGACAATAAAATCGGGTCGGTGCTTGGCTACAATGCTGTCTAATGCTTCTCCATCGAGCATATTAATGACTTCAAATCCGTGTGCAACTTGCATAGCAGGGGCATTTTCATAGCTGTCCACAGCGATTATGGTTTGTCCGATACGCTGTGCTGCAATTGTAAATTCTTTGCCCAATTCGCCAGAACCTAGGAGTAGTATTTTCATTAATGTTGTGTATTTAATTTGGGGGATAAAGTTCGTTTAAAAAATAAAACACAGCTCGAAAAAAAATCTTGCTGTGTTTTGTTAGAGTTGATTTTGGTTTTTAAATTATTTGGTCTTTTCCGTCTTATTGTTGAATCATTATTTTTTTTGTGGCGATTACCTTGTCTTCCTCAAGCAGCCTTATGATGTACAAGCCGCTTGGCACAGCTGTTAAATTGATAGAATTGGAGTTCCCAAATTTGTTTTGTTGGTAAATGATTTGTCCCAATGCGTTTGCAATTTCAAATGTTGCTTTAGGTTTGTTTTCTAAAAGTTGGATGGTGAAACTTCCTTGGTTGGGATTAGGGAAAATAGAAATTAGCTCCTCATTTTTGATACCTGTTTCTCTGATAGAAGAAGGGAAGTTACTCCATTTAAACACAAATGCATCTGAAACACCCGCTGGTGATGCGGCCACATTGGCCACATTGGTACCTGCGTCAAAATCTACAGTTCCCGAAAAAAGCCCTGTTCCATACATTTCGCCAGTACTGCCCATTATTAAAGAAAATCCATTCTCATATTTCGTTCCCCCTATTTTATTGACAGAGGCATATTTGCCCGAAGGGTACATTTTAATGATAAAGGCATCTTCAAACCCTACGGCATTCAAATTACTAATGCCAGAGCCCACTCCAAAATCAATTGGTGCTATAAAATATCCAGTTAAATAAATATTGCCGAGATAATCTAATGCTGCCGATTGGGAATAGCCTGTAATGCTCGCATTAAAACCCTTAGCCCACTTGTAATTTCCAGCAGAATCCATTTTTTGAATGAATATTGAGCTTGACGTGCCAGGATTTAAAATGGCATCTCCCGGACTAGGGTCAAAGTCAACTAAGCTGGTGAAATAGCCCACGGTGTAAATACTGTTTGACGAATCAGTAAGAACGGTTTGTGCACCATCGAAGCCTTTGCCACCAAGTATCTTTACCCAATCAAATGCGCCATCTTTTGTCAACTTCAAAACGTAAGCGTCGCGGGCTGCATCTGCTGCTCTAAAATAAGTGCCCAAATTTGGGTCAAAATCAACTGAACCATTAAAGAAGCCTGCTACTAGTAGGTTTCCTCTATTGTCAAGATTAATAGATTTCCCCTCTTCATCACTCACGCCACCGATAGATTTTGACCATACATAAGCACCAGAGAGGGTTAATTTTGTAATAAATACATCTGCACCTCCTTTACAACTATGTTTGGCCGCAGGTAGGCTTGGATTGAAATTAATGGTATCGGTAAAATACCCAGTAATGACTAAATCGGGACCTTTGATGTCTAGTGCGATTCCTTTGTCGTCTGTTGCACCTCCAAAACTTTTGGCCCACAAATAGTTACCCATCACATCCAATTTTACCACAAAAATGTCAGCTGCTCCTTCGGCAGTAAGGTTTTGCGTTCCAGATGTATTGGGGTCAAAATCAACAGTGGCTTCATAACTACCAATAAGGTAGGGACTGCCGGCACCGTCTAATTTGAGTTGATGCACAAGGTCTGTGCCACTACCACCTATACTTTTTGCCCAAATAAATTCACCTGCCGAATTGAATTTTGTGATAAAAATATCTTCCTTTCCATTTGAAGTAAGAAAGGCTGTACTCAAATTATTGGGGTCAAAATCAGAAGTGCCGTCGTAAGTGCCGGCAGTGTATACATTGCCAAGGTTGTCTACAGCCACAGAGGCTCCGACAGTGTTGAGCGAACCGCCCATGTTTCGCGCCCATTCGTATTTAGGTGTTTGGGCTTGCGCCAAAAGGGTACAGCCTAGGAGGCTGAACGATAATAGTGTTTTTTTCATGTGTAAAGTGTTTTAGGGAAGACAAATATATCTATTCTGCGCTATAATAAAAATGTTAGTAGAATAGATCGTTCCTTAAAAAAATTACTTGTTGATCATTTTGTCCAGTTTGCCTTGTGCCAATGGGTGGTAATTAGCGCGATATTTTTTGTAAATGCTTTTGGCTAATGCATCTTTATTACTTTCCATCATTTCCTCATAAAGGGGCAAGATGAATTTTTGACGACCAGTGACACTCAAAAATTTATCCATTGCGGGATAGGCTGCTTCATAACTTGATGCAATAGACATTATGAACCACAAATCTGCAATTTCGCTGTTGTGAGCTTGGGTAAAATGAAAGCTTTCATCCAAAGATTTCATTTGCTTTTCTGTCAGTGGTTTTGGCATTTTGCGCAGAAAATGCAGCCATTCGTGAGTGGTCCAATCTTTGGTTTCAAGATTTTGGGCAAGATTATCTTTAAGAAATTTCTCTCTTTCGAGATTCACTTTTTCAAATCGCTCCATTGCTGCTCGTGGTGCATTTGGTGGTATTCCGGGGCCATATACCCAAGCATGGATGTTTAATTTTTTTATCAAAGCGCTATCACCTTTAATTAGGTTTTTGTCCAAATAATCTAGGAATTTTTCGGTGGTAATGGTTTGGAATGCATACTGCGAAAAATATTGTTTTAAAAAGGCATCCCATTTTTCACGTCCCACATTTTGCTCAATTAACCACAAGAATAAAGCACCTTTTTCGTAGGGTATATCAGACAAGCCTTCATCGGCATCTTTACCTTTCAAGTCTTGTTTGAGCCAAGTTTCGCGACTGTCCTTGCCAAATTCTGCCACCTCGGCCTCAAGGTCTTGATAGCCTAGCTCCCAAAGCATATCAACGTATGTTTTATCGTTCATTGCTTCGCTGATGCGCCTTTCAAAATAAACAGTAAAACCTTCGTTCATCCAGATGTCGTCCCAAGTAGCATTGGTTACTAAGTTGCCACTCCAGTTATGAGCTAGTTCGTGTGCAATCAAATTCACCAAAGAACGGTCGCCTGCGATAACAGTGGGAGTACAAAAGGTGAGTTTGGGGTTTTCCATTCCACCAATTGGGAAGCCTGGAGGCAAAACAATCACATCGTATCTGCCCCAACGATAAGGCCCATAAAGCCCTTCAGCAGTTGTTACCATCTTGCCCATATCAGCAAATTCATTATGCACCTTGTCAATCATTTCGGGCTCCGCATACACTCCTGTTCGTTCATCCACTTCCTTAAAACGAATATCACCAACTGCCAATGCCAATAGATATGCTGGAATCGCTTGTTTCATTTCGAAATGATAAATACCCGAATCGTTTGCTTTTTGTGGATTACCATCGGCACTCATCACGGCCATCATTCCTTTGGGTACTTTTATTCTAGCCGAGTATGTAAATCGAATACCTGGTCCGTCGGGACAAGGCACCCAAGTACGCGCATAAATACTTTCAGATTGGGTGTATAAAAAGGGATTTTTCTTGCCCGTTGTTTGTGCCGCACTCAACCATTGTAATGCAGTAGCGCTTTCGCTTGCAGCGTATTTTATTGCAATCTGTTTTGTGTTTTTTTCTATAGGAATGATTAACACCGCCCCCAAATGTTCTTGATAGTCGCCCAAACTAAAAGTAGCAGGCTTGCCGTCCACCAACACCGAATCAATTTTGAGTTTGTTTTCATCAAGGCGAAGAGCTGTCACCGAAAGTGTATTTTCAATATCCCAAGTTGCCCAGCCTCCCAGTTGTTTTGATGCTAAATCAACGTTTAAATCAAGATTTAGGTGCTTCATTTTTACACTGTCGGCATTGCTTAGGGTGTGCAAGTCTTTTACTGTATTGGCATCTGCAATTGTCTCGGTTTTTTGTTTTTTGTTTGTATTTGTATCGCCGCAAGAGCTGAATATTAGAGCGCCTGCAATTATGCTTAGTCCTTTTATGTTCATTGATTTTATTTTAAAACAAAACTATTTTTATTGACAATCAAAAATCATCAATTTTATTTGACCCAATTTTTCTCATTTGTGTGGTTCACTTCTACCACCAAATTATATTTGCTTTTCAAATGTTTGGCTAGTTTTTCGGCGGCAAATACCGAACGATGTTGTCCCCCAGTGCATCCAAAATTGATTTGCAAACTTTCAAAATCTCTTTGCAAATAGTCGGTTACGGATATATCTACAATTGCATTGACGTGTTCTAAAAAATCGGGCATCTTTGTTTCTGTGAGTAAATAGTGTTGCACCATTTCGTCGAGCCCACTTAGTTTTTTATAAGCCTCAATGCGGCCAGGATTTAAAATGCCGCGACAATCAAACACAAAGCCTCCGCCGTTTGGTGTAGCGTCTTTGGGGATTCCTTTTTTATAAGAAAAACTATTGATGATGATTTTTAATTTGGCATCTTCTTTAGCTTTTACTGTTTCGTACAATTTCTGAATTTCTTTACTGCTGATTTTTTCGAGTAGTCCACGCAATTTGGGGTAATTGGGTATTTGCGGATTGTCGTTCAAAAAGCCTTCAAGATTTTGCAAGGCAGGGCTAATGCTACTGATAAAATGAGGTTTTCGCTCCAATAATCCACGGAAACCATAAGCGCCCAAAACTTGCACCAGTCTTAGCATTACAAATTGTGAATAACCCTTGCGTAAGTACATCTCATCTACTTTAGCCATTGGCAAATTATTGAGGCTGGTGATATAGCTGTTCAATAATTCATCTTTCCATTTTTGGGGTAATTTAGCTTTTGCTTGCCACAGTAAAGAGGCAATGTCATATTGGGGAGGGCCTTGCATGCATCCTTGGTAATCGATAAAAAATACCTTGTCATCATGTATCATTATGTTCCGACTTTGAAAATCCCGAAACATCAACATTTTGGGCTGAATTCTGCCGAGGTCTTTGCTGATTTCTTCAATTTCATCGGTTAATTCTGTTTTATCATAAACAATTTTTTGAAGGTCGGCAAAGTAGTATTTAAAATAAAGAAAATCTGCACTGATGGCCTTTTCATCAAAGGTTTTGGTGCCAAAACATTGATTGTAGTCTACTTCCCTTCCGGCTATCCATTGCAGTTTGGCTAGTTGTTCAAGACTTCTGCGGTACAAATCTTTTACTTCTTCGGTGTAGCCTTTATTGTTCAACTCGTCAAATAGGGTAGTGCTCCCCAAATCTTGTTGCAAGTAATAACGGCGGTCTTTTCCTGTTTTGTATATTTCAGGAACATTTATTGCGTGTTTGCGAAAAATATCGGTGAAATAATAAAAAGTGTTGTTCTCGGCAATGTTTTGGTTAAAAGTGCCGATAGCACTTGTTTTGCCGTTACTTAAACGATAATATCTCCTGTCTGATCCCGACATCGGAATAATGCTTACACTTTCGGCATTAAGCCCAAAATGGTCTTCGAATAATTGTTCTAAAATCTGTGTGTCTGTCTCTGTTTTGCTCATAGTTTATTTCTTAGGGTACTCGTATAAAACCAAATTCTTTTTTGCTGTTGAAAATGCTTGCCAATTTTTCACTTCAAAAGTAAATATTGCTATTGCTGCTGTTGGCATTTGGATAATAATTGCACTTGGGTTGCAGTCATAAACAAATTCACTGATGCCTGGGTTATGTCCTATTATACAGCAGCTTTTTACATCGTCATCCAAATACTCTAATTCTTCCTTAATAGTTATTGAGTCACTCAAATATAATCTTTGAAGTGAGTGAATTTTGTCGCTTCTGTAATTGAGTGCTTTTGCTACAATTTCTGCGGTTTCCATTGTTCTCTTCGCACTACTTGCAATGATTACATCGGGTTTAAATCCATTTTCTTTCAGGATTCGAGCCATTGCTAATGCATCATTTCTTCCCCTTTCCAAAAGGTTGCGGTCGTAATCTTTTTGGCCTGATTGTTGTTCCTCCGTTTTAGCATGACGCATCACTATGAGGGTTCTTTTTGTCATTATACTCTAGTGTTTATTGTTGATAATAATGAAGCTTGAGTCGCGCTCCATCAAATACTCCGTAGCTATTAAAACTAATCCAGTCGCCAAGATTAACGTACAAGCTATTGTTGGGCAATGGATATTCTAAAGCTAAATGTCTGTGCCCGAATACGAAAAAATCAACTTGTTCTTTGTTCAACACCTCGAGGCAATATTGCACCAAAAATTCTTTGTCTGCGCCTTGAAAATGTTCTTCAATTTCACCTTCATGTTTAGGTCCGAGGCGGCTGAAATAACTCGCAATCCCTATTCCCGTGTCGGGATGCACCCTGCGGTACAGCCATTGACATAGCGGATTTCGTAAAATGCTTTTCAGAAATTTATATCCTTTATCGCCAGGGCCAAGACCATCACCATGGGCAATTAAAAATTGCTTTCCGTTAATGGTTCTTCTGATTTCTTCGTGGTGTACTGGGATGTTTAATTCTTCTTCAAAATAGCCACGCATCCATAAGTCGTGGTTGCCTGTAAAGGCTTCTATCATTATGCCCGAATCTCTCAATTCTGCCAGTTTTCCGAGAAAACGTACAAATCCCTTTGGCACTACATTCTTAAATTCAAGCCAGGAATCAAACATGTCACCAACAAGGAAAATATGTGCTGCATCGTGTTTGATTTCGTCAAGCCATTTACAAATACGTTTTTCCCGTTCCAGGCTTTTGGCGTGGCTGGGAATTCCAAGATGGAAATCAGAAGCAAAGTAAATTTTTTTGCCTTCGGGTAGGGTCATTTATTATAATTCAGATTGTTTTTGATCAAGGTCTGGCGATGCTTCAATACTTGAAATAAAGTTTGTTGTTCCGGTTTTTTTCCAAATTTTAGTTGCCCAAAGAACGCCAACAATTCCTCCGATGGCTGTAATGACAATGCCGGGAACAAATCCCGCTTCTCCCATTTTTAAATAAACGAGTCCGCCAATCAGTATGCCTAAAAAAAGTGGTGATGTCGCTATTCTTAACCAGCTCAATATCTCAATAAACCATTTCATTGATTAGAATTTTATTGGGTTTTACAAAGCAAAATATTTGCTGTGGCTACAATTCCTTCTTCGCGACCTATAAAACTCAAGTGCTCCGTTGTTGTCGCTTTAATAGAAACATCTGTTATTTCTAGACCTAAAATGGATGAAATCGCCTCTTGCATGGCGGGTACAAACTTCATGATTTTTGGTGCTTGCAGCAAAATGGTACTATCCACATTCACTACTTTGTAGCCGCGTTCAGCAATCAGTTGATAAGATTGCTGCAATAAAATTTTACTGTCAATATTTTTAAAACTTTGGTCGGTATCCGGGAAGTGTTTGCCAATATCGCCCAAGCCCAAGGCACCCAAAAGTGCATCGCAAATGGCGTGCAACAATACATCGGCATCGCTGTGCCCCAATGCGCCTTTGCTGTGGGGTATCAATACGCCACCCAGCCAAAATTCACGACCTTCAACCATTTGATGAAAATCTATTCCCTGACCTATTCTGTACAAATCTTTAATTTTTAATGGTTAACTTTTAATGGATACACATGCCTCCTCTTCATTTAGGGATAGGCATTACAAATACTTATAATTATCCTTCGGCGATAATTTCAACAACACCTCATACATCAATTTGATGCAGTTTTCCACGTCTTCTCTATGAATCGTTTCTACAGTAGTGTGCATATATTTTAGTGGCAAAGAAATTAAGGCACTCGGTACACCTCCGTTTGAGAAAGCAAAAGCATCAGTATCAGTTCCGGTCACGCGTGAAGAGGCATGGCGTTGGAATGGTATTTTATTGTCTTCGGCAATTTTGATTATTTTGTCTAGTAAAATATTGTGCACTGCGGGAGCGTAAGTAAGTACTGGTCCGCCTTTACACAATGTTTCGCCACTGGTCGATTTACTCATCATGGGTGAAGTAGTATCGTGAGTTACATCGGTACAAATAGCCACATTGGGTTTAAGGGTGTGGGTAATCATTCCTGCGCCGTTCAGTCCTACTTCTTCTTGCACTGCATTTACAATGTACAAACCAAAGGGTAATTTCTTCTTGTTTTCTTTCAGTAATCGCGCCACTTCGGCAATGATTACGCCACCCATACGGTTGTCAAAGGCACGCCCAATCCAGTATCCGTGGTTTAGTTCTTCAAAACCTTCGGTAAAAGTACAAACGCAACCTACGTGTACGCCGAGCTCTTCAACTTCTTTTTTGTTTTTGGCACCCACATCCAACCAAATGGTATTGGTCTCTGGTTTCTTTTCTTCTTTGCCTTGGCGCACGTGGATTGCCGGCCAGCCAAACACTCCGCGTACAATTCCTTTTTTGGTGTAAATATTTACTCTTTTCGATGGAGCAATTTGATGGTCGCTGCCGCCATTGCGGGTAACGTGTATATAGCCATCAGCAGTGATATAATGCACAAACCAACTAATTTCATCGGCGTGCGCTTCTATAACTACTTTGTATTCTGCCTCTGGGTTGATGACGCCAACTACGGTACCGTAATTGTCTACAATGTGGCTGTCTATGTATGGTTTCAGGTAATCCAGCCATATTTTTTGCCCGCTACTTTCAAAGCCTGTTGGCGAAGAATTATTAAGGTATTCTTTGATAAAAGCCATTGAACTTTCGTTCAACAGAGATTTTTCTTTTTTAGTTTTTGCCATTGGTTTTGCGTTCAGAAGGGTGAATTCAATTCGGCGAATTTAGCCTAATATTTTTAGATGTTCACTTGATGCGATTTTAGGGATGCTTTTCGTAAAAAAACGAAGAGAATGATAAGCAGAAAATTTAGGAAAATTTGCATTTCTGAAAATGAATGCTCCGTTTTAAAATCTGTTATAAGTGATTTTCTAATTTGAATAGTGCCGCGTTATAAGCATTATTTAACCGAATTTGAAATGCTCACAAGTAAGCTCTCGTTAAGGATTTTTATTTTTTTACCCACTAACTCTATGGCTTTTTGTTCTTGCAAATCGTAAAGCAGGCGAGTGGCTGTTTCGCGGGTGGTGCCGGCTAGGTTGGCCAATTCTTCGCGTTTGATGCTCACATTGATGGTCATTTGGTCTTGTTCGAAACCGTAGTTTTTAATTAAGGAAATGAGTGATTGTGCGATACGATTTTTAACAGGTTGCTGGGCTGTATTGGTTATTTTTCTTTCGGCTTCCTTTAGTTCATCGCTTAAGAGATGTACAATTTGCAATGTCAGTTTGCTGTTGTTTTCAAGAAGAGAATTGAATTGTATTTTTGGTATAAAACAGACTTTTGAATCTTCAAGCGCCATTGCAGAGCAGGAATAGGTGTCTTCTCCAAGAATAGCTCTATAACCCATAATATCACCATCATTGGCGAGGTGTACAATTTGCTCTTTTCCATCGGCACCAATCTGACTAAGCTTGATTTTGCCAGATTGAACACAAAATAAGCCCCTCGGAAATGAACCTTCGCTAAAAATAACTTCTCCTTTGTGGAAATGTTTGCAACTTTTTAACTCCTCTAATTCGTGCAAAGCCTCTCCCTTCAGTTCCTTAAAAATAGAATTGAATCTTGCTTTACAAGCACTACAATTGATGACTTTTTCTTGGTTCACTTGTGAGCAAAAATAAGGATAATATTGACTGTTGAAATGCCATATTTGCCGTAAACAAATTTATTTTAAAAGTTCATTTGTATAAAATCAACACATGTTTTTAATAATTAATTTTTATGGGTGAAACTATGTTTAATTGAAATTGCAGTGTGTGTTTTTTTAACTGTAATTGTTTTCTTGAAAAATCTCTAATTCTGGTTGTGGATTTTGAAATAATGAAAATGCCTTTTCATCGACAATAGTTAATATTGATTTGATGGGAGATGATTGTTCGAAATTTGTTGGTGTAAATGTTTTGTATAACAAATTCAATTGTGGTAAATGGGATTGAATAGTCTAATTATTAATTGCTTTTTTTTATCCCATTTTTTCAATTTATCCAATTACTTTTGCACTGCTTTTTTAATAAAGCACCAAAGCCTTGCAAAGAGAATCTGTCAATACAAAAACCAATTCATTTTTTTTAGTTGAAAAACTAAAAGATTATGCTCAATTACTCAAGCCAAACTTGAGTATGATGGTAGTGTTTTCTAGTGTAATAGGCTATTTGATGGCTCCAGGAATGCAATTTGATTTGCGCAATGTTTTTTTACTTTATTTGGGCGGGCTAATGGTTACAGGTGGTGCTAATACTATAAATCAGATTTTGGAACACGAAGGTGACAAAATGATGAATCGCACCATGTATCGCCCCATCCCTGATGGTAGAATGAGTAAAGCAGAAGCATGGATGATTGCTATGGTAGCGGGTTTTGGCGGTGCCTTTATACTTGGTTCATACTTCAATGTACTAACCGGTGTGTTGAGTTTTATTTCACTACTTTTATATGCATTTGCTTATACTCCAATGAAAAGGGTGCATCCTATTGCGGTTTTTATTGGGGCAATTCCTGGAGCCTTGCCACCCTTGTTAGGTTGGGCGGCAGCAACTGGCGGATTGGGTGTTGGCGGTTGGGTATTGTTTTTATTTCAGTTTTTTTGGCAATTTCCTCATTATTGGGCTATCGGTTGGGTAGGTTACGATGAATACCAGAAAGCTGGAATTAGTATGTTGCCTTCGCAGGAGCGTACTTCTCGTTTTACGGGATTACAATGTATGTTTTACAGTGTGGTGCTCATCCCTTTGGCTTTGGTACCACGATATTTGCAGATGTGCAGTAATTGGGGAATGTGGATAATGATGTTTGGGGGTATTTTCTATTTTGCTGCTTCGGTTAACTTTTACCGAAAAAATGATTTTAAGTCGGCAAAACAGGTGATGTATGCCTCGTTTATTTATTTGCCATTGGTTTTGTTAGCGCTATATTTTACTAAAATTTAAGAAAAGATGAGTACAGTTCAGAGAAAAAAGATTCATCCTCAGATGTTTGCCTTGTACATAGCAATGGCAAGCATTGCCATGATGTTTGCGGGATTGACTAGTGCTTATATTGTTAGAAAAGCACAGCCCAATTGGCGCATTTTTGAGTTGCCCAGTGTTTTTTGGATTTCCACGATTGTAATAATATGCAGTAGCGTGAGTATAGCTTTAGCATTGAAGTCTTTCAAGGCCAGAAAGATGGTTCAAGCGCGTTGGTTAATGTTTTTTACGCTTGCTTTGGGCATTGCCTTTGGCTTACTTCAGTATTTTGGTTTCTACCAATTGTATCATTTGCCACAGCCTGTAAGAGTGGAAGGAAACCCAAGTGAATCTTTTTTATTCATTATTTGGGGATTACACTTATTACACATCGCTGGCGGATTAGTAGCTCTAATTATTGTATTGCTTCGTTCTTTTAGAAAGAATGTAAAAGAATATAGCAGCACAGGATTGGCCATAGTAGCCAATTACTGGCATTTTGTAGATGTATTATGGATTTACCTTTTCTTGTTTTTCATGTTTGGGTAAATTAAAAAAAAAGACATTTGGATGACTAAAAAATCCGTATTATTTTTGCTCGCAATCAACCCAACTAAATTTCTCAATTTTTAACAATTTATGTCGCACAGTACAACAGCTACCACACCTAAAGCATTTGGCGGAGGACGTTCCCCATTTAATGTGAGTTATGGAAAAATTATGATGTGGTTCTTCCTATTATCGGATGCATTCACATTCAGCGCTTTCCTTATTTCTTATGGTACCACTCGTTTTTTCTCGGCTGTTTGGCCCGATCCAAACCACGTATTCAGTTCGTTTCCTTTTATGGAAGGTGGCGATAAACCCTTGATGTTTGTGAGTTTGATGACTTTTATTTTGATTCTCTCTTCCGTAACAATGGTTTTGGCAGTGCATGCTGGTCATTGTAACGATAGACAAGGTGTGGTAAAATGGCTTCTTTGGACAATTATTGGTGGTATTGCCTTCTTGAGTTGTCAGGCTTGGGAGTGGACGCATTTAAATCACCAAGATGCTTGGTGGGCCTCTTTCCAAGATATCAATTCACCCAAAGATGTTTATACTCACTTCTTTAAGCCCGAAGTTTTAGCGACCGCAACTCCCGAACAGTTGTCGCAATCCACTAATAACTTTTTCAACTTTTTCTTTACCATTACTGGTTTCCACGGAGCTCACGTAACTAGTGGAGTTATCTTCAACATTCTTATTTTAGTAAACACAGTAAATGGCGTTTACGAAAAAAGAGGTCATTATGAAATGATTGAGAAGGTGGGTCTTTATTGGCACTTTGTAGATTTGGTTTGGGTATTCGTATTTACTTGCTTTTATCTGCTTTAGGTTTATCCATCTTTTTCAAAAAAAAACATTCACAACCATATAAAATATTAATCAATGTCTCACGGTTCACACGACGAAAATAATATTCAAAATTTATACGAAGGCGATCAATCAAAGCTTTACTCAGGAGTTTTAGCTCATCATCATGATGTAAAATCACCAGAAAGTAAAGCAAAAGTGGCCAAAATTTGGAAAATCACTTTGATTTTATCAATAATTACTATAGCTGAAGTTTTAGGTGGATTGTATTTATCAGAGGTAATGTCCAAATGGTTATTGAACACTATATTTTTGATACTTACTATTTTGAAATCTGCTTACATCGTGAGTGTATTTATGCACCTTGGTGATGAGGTTAAATGGTTTAGATTTTGTGTTTTGATTCCCTTGCTTTTGTTTATTTGGTTTATTATTGCATTTTTATACGACGGTGGTGCCTGGTTAGAATTTAACCAAAATAACCCTGCTCGTTTTGATTATCATCAAACAAAATAATGACAAACATTAAAAGTAATAGAAAGTTCTTTTTGGCGTTAACGGTAGCATTGTTGCTGCCGTTTTCTTTTTATGTAATTGCCAAAATATTGAAGAAAGATCAATTGACCATGCCTCGGTATTACCATCCCGAAAAATGGGTCGAATCTACGGTTGACGGTAAGAATAGCGTGGATACAGTTTATCACGTAGTCAATGACATTGTGCTTCGAAATCAAATGGGTGATAGTATATCGCTCAATAATGACTTGAAGGGTAAGATGCTATTGGTTGAAGTCTTTTTTACAGATTGCCAAAGCATTTGCCCCAATCTGACACAAAACATTAGCTATTTTTTGCATAAGGCCTTCAAGAAGAATGACACCACTGTTCATTTTGTATCCATCAGTATTGATCCAGAAAATGATTCCGTAGCGGCGCTAAAAGCCTATTCTGAAAGATTTAATGTAAATCCTGATCATTGGTGGTTTTTGACGGGGAATAGAGGCGAGATTTATAATTACCTTCGTAATGAATTAAAACTAATGGTCAAGCCCTCAGACAATGGAGCCGAAGAGCTTGACCACACACCTACTTTGGTGTTAATCGATAAAAATCGCTTTATTAGAGGTTATTATAACGGGCTTGATACCACAGCTTTAAAACAATGCGCTGATGACATTGGTTTAATATCTATGCAAAAAAAACACAAGAAAAAATAATGAATTCTAAAAGCCTTTAAGACTTAGGAATTTCAACATTTTTTACTTTTACCGATTTTATAGCGACCATAAATTCTTTGGCTGGCTTAAAAGTTGGTATGTAGTGTTCTGGAATATGCACCACCTCATTTTTCTTAATGTTTCTTCCTTTTTTGGCAGCACGTTTCTTTACAGTAAAGCTACCGAACCCGCGAATACTAACAGTTTCACCTTCGAAGACTGTTTGTTTTACTTCCTTAAAAAATGTTTCTAATGCAACAAGTATATCTACTTTGGGTATACCCGTTTTATCAGAAATGTTTGAAATAATGTCGGCTTTTCTCATAATTTTTTAAAGTTATTTTGCTTTTTGTCAATTAAATACTTTTACAAGATAATAAAAATTTTCAAAAAGCAATAACCCCAAGAATATTTTCTATTTACATAAGAAATATTTTGGGGTTAAAATAGTTGTTATTTATACTAGGTCTCTCTAGATTTCTCTTGCTGGGTCAAATGCCTCTAGTTCATTTGCCACCATCGTAAGGAAACTAGCTCCTAATGATCCATCAACTACGCGGTGGTCATAACTCAAAGATAAGTACATCATATGTCTAATAGCGATTACATCACCTTCGGGAGTTTCTAATACCATTGGTCGCTTTTTGATACTACCAACAGCCAAAATAGCTACTTGTGGTTGGTTGATGATGGGAGTGCCCATCAAGCTGCCAAATGTACCTACATTGGTAAGTGTAAAAGTACCACCTTGTGTGTCATCCGCTTTAAGTTTATTGGCTCTTGCAGCATTTGCTAAACTGTTGACATCTTTTGTAAGTCCAATCAAGTTTTTTGTGTCTGCATTTTTGATAACCGGTACAATTAAGTTGCCAGTTGGCAAAGCAGCAGCCATACCAATGTTGATGTCTTTTTTGATAATGATTTTATCACCGTCAAGGCTAACATTAATCATCGGGAATTTCCGAATGCTTTTTACAATTGCTTCTATAAAGATTGGTGTGAATGTAATTTTTTCTCCATATTTTGATTCAAAGCCTTTCTTTGCTTTTTCTCTCCACTTCACCAAATTGGTGACGTCGGCTTCGGTGAAGCTAGTTACGTGTGGTGACGTAGCTTTACTTCTTACCATGTGCTCTGCAATGAGCTTGCGCATACGGTCCATTTCAATTATTTCCACATTACCTGTTATGGGTGCAGAAGGTTTTGCCGTTTCGGTAGTTACTGTATTTGTTGCAGCTGGCGCAGCAACAACTGCTAGTGCAGCAACAGGTGCAGCACCTCTATTGGCGACATAATTCAAAATGTCTTTTTTAGTCACTCTACCTTCATTACCTGTTCCTGGTATTTTTTCTAATTCGCTCATACTAACACCTTCTTGTGTAGCGATATTTAATACGAGCGGAGAGTAAAATTTATTGGTACCAGCAGGTACTGTGGCCACTGCGGTAGTTGGTGTTACTGAAGTTGGTGTTGGAGTAACAGCGGCAGCTGCAGAAGGTGCAACAGCGGCAGCGCCAGCTTCTGTGCTGATTCTGGCGATTACGGTACCAACTGCTACAACATCATTCTCTTTAAATAGTATTTCTGTTATCGTTCCTGCGCCAGTAGAGGGAACTTCGCTATCTACTTTATCTGTTGCGATTTCTAGAACAGTTTCATCCATTTTTACCACATCTCCAGCTTTTTTATGCCATTTCAAGATGGTGGCTTCTGTAATGCTTTCGCCCATTTTGGGCATTACTAAATCAACTATTGCCATAAGGTATTTACTTAATTAAAGAGAAAAATTCGTTGCAAAAGTAATCAATTAGCACTAAAGTAATAACTCAATCAATAAACTAAATAGGAACTATGCTATATTGCAACAAGATTTTATCGAAGAATTTTCAAAATGAGCGCAATTCATCATTATTTTTTAATGGCAGGCTTGCTTGTCGCTACTTCTACACACGCACAAAAGGATCTTTTTGAGCATACTAAACTCCCTCCACGTAAGGGTTTTTTGCTAGGTGCAAATGGTGCTTTTGATATCCCTGGAGCTGACTTAGCCAATCGTTTTGGTAATAGTTATCGCTTAGGGCCTTCAATGCATTACAAAACTAAAAGTAATTGGATCTTTGGCTTGAAGTTTGATTTTACGAATGGCGACCAAATAAAAGAAGATTCCCTATTTGCCGGTATTAAAGATAACTCGGGTACGCTCATCAATCAAGATGGGCAACGCTTAGGTGTCAACACTTACCGCCGTGGTTTTATGGCTGGGGTTGAATTTGGACATATTTTTAACACCTCAAAAAGTAATTCTGACAATGGTGTTCTTGCAATGACAGGTGTTGGATTTATGCAACATAAAATTTTGATTCAAGATAAAGGAGAATCAATAATATCTATAAGAGGTGATTATAAAAAAGGATATGACAGACTAGCAAACGGGATTTATCTCGAACAATATTTGGGTTATTTATTTCTGTCAAATAATGGTCTCATCAATTTCCATATTGGTTTAAATGTGGCGGTTGGTTTTACACAAGGGCGTCGAGATTTTTTATATGATGTTCGTAGAGCAGGAGATGAGAAAAGAACTGATTTAATGTTTGGAGTACGGGGTGGTTGGTATTTGCCTATGTTTAAACGAAAATCTGAAGAATTCTTCTTTGAATAGACTTATGCTCTTTCTTTACCGGATATCAATCTTATTGTATGTATTTGCTTTGCGAATGGCTTCGCTATTTAATCCAAAAGCAAAACTGTTCATTGATGGAAGAAAGGATTTGTTGCTTAAAATTAAAGCACAAATGGGCAATGAACTTCGGCCGAGGATTTGGATGCATTGTGCTTCTTTGGGTGAATTTGAGCAAGGTAGGCCTGTGCTTGAAACCTTGAGGCTTAGATACCCCAATTATGCCCTAGTCCTTACTTTTTTTTCGCCCTCGGGATATCAGGTGATGAAAAAATATAAGGGAGTAGATTACGTTTATTATTTGCCCACGGATATTGCCGACAATGCAAAACAATTTGTGTTGAATATTAATCCTTCACTCGCAGTTTTTGTCAAGTACGACTTGTGGTATTACTACCTCGAAGAGTTGCATAAAAGAAATGTTCCTGTGATTTTAATTGATGCAATCTTTCGAAAACAACAAGGATATTTTCAGTGGTATGGAACTGTTCAGCGAGAAATGTTAGGTTTGTTGACGCATATTTTTGTCCAAAACAAAGATTCAGTGAGCCTATTGACTTCAATCGGTGTTACGAATGTTACTATTGCTGGTGATACCCGTTTTGACCGGGTTTTGTCTGTCGCTCATTCTATTGCACCTGTAGAAAAAATTGAGCAATTGGCCGAACGTTTTAAATTAATAATTGCTGGTAGTACTTGGGCCGAGGATGAGGAACTTTTAGCCTCGATTTTACCCACTTTGCCGCCTGATTGGAAACTAATTATTGTGCCGCACGACGTTGACGAACCAAGGATACTGAGTGTAGAAAAACTATTTGGAGGTCGCATTAAAAGATGGTCGAACTGGCAGGAAGCTGGGTTGGACAAGCAAGTCCTCGTGGTGGATACTATTGGTATTTTATTGAAGCTTTATCGTTATGCAAGTATAGCTTGGATTGGTGGAGGTTTGGGAAAGGGTGGAGTGCACAATGTTTTAGAGGCGGCTGTATATGGCGTCCCTTGTGCTTTTGGGCCTATTCACGAAAAATATTTAGAGGCGGTAGAATTAATACAACACAAGGGTGCAGTATGTTGTAGTAATGCTGGGCAGTTTAATGAGTTCGTTGATAAAATAATCAAAGAACCCGCTTTTGCAGTATCTTTCTCTCAAGTTGCTGCAAGTTATGTTTCTTCACGTGCCGGGGCTACCCCTATTATTATTGATTACCTTGAAGAAAAAAACTGGCTGAGTACGTTGTAAAAAATCTGCTCGCTAAATCCATCCTCTTTCCATTGGTACAATGTGGTGATTCCTGAGTTTTCAAGGAATTGTAGCGCCTCCGTTTTGCTTTCACACAAATTTAGTTCGTTCAATATTTCATCATAAGCTTCGGCATTGTTGCCAAAAAGCTCAGAGATGAAATTGTACTTATCATTGATGCCAATATAGCTGCGGATATCTTTATTCCAAACTTTAAAATCCGTAATTGATCTCTCTGATTTTTGGGGCGGATTTTCGGGTTCGGATTCTTCTAAAAAGAAATTCTCATGTTTAATAGATGCTTCATCTTCTTCAGTAGCCGGCATTTCTATTAAAGTCATTTTAAAATTTATATCATCCTTATCCTCAAAATCATTCTCCTCCTCGTTAAATTGTTCTTCCTCTTCTTCAGCCTCCATTCGCTCATCTATAAATTCATCAGATTCTTCATCTTGTGAGGTCATTTCATTATTTGTCTGTATTTCTTCCAAGACTGTAGTTGAAGGATTGACTTGCTCGTGTTCAGTGTTGGTTTCGGAATCTATTTGCGCTTTTGCAAATGCTTCTTCATCGGCTAGGATGGTGGGGGCAGACTCTTCGGTTTGCATTATTTTTTCCTCCCCAATTTCTTCTGGATTTTCAGCTCCACTTTTAGATTGAACATCAAGATGTAGCAGTACTTCGTACAAATCACGCGTATGCTGCAACATCAAATCTCTTTCGATATTGCCGATGCCAGAGGCCGAAGAATGGAGCAATTCAATTTTCTGAAGAATGGATTTTATCGTTTCCATAAGATATCAATTTATGCTGGGTAAAAATACCGATGACTTCTAGTTGTTTAAAAAATCAGCTACAATTTTAATTAAAGATTTTGAAGCAGTTTCAAGGTCATCGTTAATAATATTATAGTCAAAGGATGAGGCAAAACTTAGTTCAAACTCCGCTTTGTCAATTCTTTCGGCAAGTGATTCGGGTGTTTCTGTTCCTCTTTTCTCAAGGCGCTGACGCAATATCTCGATCGAAGGAGCTTGAATAAAAATAGAAATGGCTTCAGATTGATATTGATTTTGAACATTGATAGCTCCTTTTACATCGATATCTACTATTGGTATTTTTGATTGTGCCCATATCCGATTGATTTCTGTTTTTAGAGTGCCGTAATATTTGCCTTCGTACACCATTTCCCATTCAATAAATTCGTTATTAGCAATAGATTGCTGAAATTGCTGAACACTAATAAAGTGATAATCTTGCCCATCTATCTCTCCTCCTCTTGGGCTGCGGGTGCAAGCCGAAACTGAAAAAGCTAGATTGGGAAATTCTGCCATCAATCGTTTAGTGAGGGTAGATTTTCCAGAGCCAGAGGGGGCTGTGATGATAATGATTTTTTCTGCTTGCATTTATTGAAATCTTAATTAGGTCTAATAGTCGATGCTCATTTTTAAGGCATCCTTCAGTTGCAGTAACATTGGGTTTTTTTCAGCCATAAGTGCAAATATTTCGGCTTTACTCAATGCTTTCTCGCTGGGTTCTTGCTCTTCTATAACAGCGATGTTACTAATACTGATGAGTAATCCCGTTTCTTTTTTGATTAACTCTTGAATATTGCCGCGCTCCGATTGTGCGTAACTGTCCGTGATTTTATTGGGCGAAATGAGCTGCAGTAATCCTGGCTCTGGCATTTCTAATTTTACAGTTTCCAGTGCATTGTATAAAATACTTTTGTTGTCATTTTTGAGCTGTACTTTATATTCATTGAATAAGCGTTCTACCGTTTCTAAGGTCAATTCAGACAGAGACATTTTTTGTACCTCAGTTGTGGCAGTAGCTGTATTCTGTAGCATATTTTTCGAAATTCTTCTCTGACCAAAGCCTGATTCTGTTTGGCCAAATGGCGAACTTTTTTTTGCGGGTTCTACTTCCTTCTGTTGATTTTGCAGAGGAGCTGCCGATGGTTGTTCGGGTTGCTGAACAATTTGGGTTGGTGCAATGACATTTGTCGTGGTCGCTTTTGAGTCAATGTTGTTGGCTATTGTGGCCTGAACTTTTGCTGCAGTATTTAATGTTTGTTGTTCGGGATTAGTGTTTTTTTTTTCGCCGTTGACATCAATTTTTGTCGCCTGCAACACATAACACAATCGAATCAAACATAGCTCGGTGTGTAACCTTCGGTTGTTGGCATTTTTATATTCCAACTCACTTTCATTAACCACATTTAAGGCAGAAAGAATAAAAGATGGAGGTGCCTGCGCTGCTTTTTCGTGATAAATGGGTTTATGATTATTGGGTACGTCAAGTAATTTTGCCATTCGGGCATCTTTACACAACAATAAATTTCTGAAATGCTCCGAAAAACCATTGAGTATTACATCTCCCTCAAATCCTCTGTCCAACACTTCATCGAGCAACAAAAGTGTCCCTGCTATATCACTTGCTAAGATGAGGTCTGTTATTTTAAAATAAAAGTCGGCATCCAATTGATTAAGATGCTCCATTGTGGCAGCGTAGGTTAATTGTCCGTTGGTAAAGCTGGATATTCTATCTAGCATAGATAGGGCATCACGCATACAACCTTCGCTTTTTTGAGCAATGACGTGTAAGGCTGCTTCATCAGCAACAATGTTTTCTTTGGCTGTTATTTGCGCCAAATGTTGAACTGTATCGTTGGTAGTGATTCTTTTAAAATCAAAAATTTGACAACGGCTGAGAATCGTCGGTAGTATTTTGTGCTTTTCTGTGGTTGCCAAAATAAATATGGCGTAGGGTGGTGGTTCTTCTAAGGTTTTAAGAAATGCATTAAAGGCCGCTGCGCTCAGCATGTGTACCTCATCTATAATATATACTTTGTATTTGCCTTGTTGAGGTGCAAACCGAACCTGGTCTGTTAGGTTACGAATGTCTTCAACAGAGTTGTTGGATGCGGCATCTAATTCAAAGACATTAAAGGATGTATTGTTGCTGAAAGCTTGGCAATTAGAACAGTGGCCACAGGCTTCCATTTCTTCTGTTGGGTGTTCACAATTCAAAGTTTTGGCCAATATGCGCGCACAGGTAGTTTTACCCACACCCCTTGGTCCGCAAAATAAAAAAGCGTGAGCCAAATGATTATGGCGCATCGCATTTTTGAGGGTAGTGGTTATATGCTCCTGACCCACTACTGTATCAAAGGTTTGGGGTCTGTATTTTCGGGCGGAAACTATATACTGGTCAGACATTAATCTTCAAAAATTGATTGTTTGAGCGAAGGGTTAAAGGTAATTGTTGCGTTTAATAAAACAAGTACATCATCTTAATGGCAAATACATTATTAAATTGCTGTGCTCTTCCAAATACTGGGTCTACATCATCTCTGACAGATAACATTGAATACTGAAAGCGCACTCCGGCAAATAAACCTTTGTACACTCTCAGTTGTCCAGAGAGAATAAGGTTGATGTCCATTTTTTTGAATGGATATTGATCTGGGTCGTATTTGATGCTCGGATTATTGACATTGATTACCTCTTTACTGTTGATTAATTGCGAATAAGAAAGCCCTGCTCCAAAATGATTTTTTTTATGGTCAAAAAAATTAAGCTGAATCGGCACTTCGGCATAATTGAGGGTAATGTTTTGTTTGGTAATTAACGTAACCCCTCCGTTTGATAGCTGCGGTCCGTTAGATTTTGCTCCTTTTTGACTGTATAAAATCTCTAAACTAGCTGCCATTTGCGGTAACAATTGCGCATAAACTACCACGCCTGTACTCAATCCGATGTTTCTATATCCTTTGTAGCTATCGCCATCCACTTGTGTAAAATTAGCACCAGCTATCAGTCCACCCACAAATGTTTTTGGTTCTTCGACATAATAATTCTTGGGGTTTTGGGCGAAAGAAAAATGAGTGCCCAAAAGGCAAATAAAAATAAGGGGTAACGATATTTTAGATTTATACATTAGTTCTGATTCAGGGTTTCTTTAAAATAAATACATCACACGCAACACCCACATATTATTATATTGTTGGCTTCGTGCAAATTCATAATCCACATTTTCTCTGATAGGCACCATGGAATATTGAAAACGTAAATTTCCGTACAAGCCTTTTACTAGGTGTAAATTGGCAGAGGCAATAAAATTAAAATCACTTTTTTTGAAAGGGAATTGGTTTTGGTCGTATAGGCGTGTAGGGCTGGTTACAATTTTTTCCTCCGAGCTAATTAATTGGGAGTAAGAAACTCCAACGCCAACGTGGCTTCTCTTTCTGTCGTACACGTTGATTAAAATGGGAATTTCGGCATAATTCAGATTAATGTTTTGGTTAACAATGGTAAAAGAATCGCTGCTGCTGCTTTGTCTAAAATTTGAGCGTGCACCTTTTTGCGAAAACAATAATTCCATACTCAGGCTAAAATCTTTAGAAATCCTGGCGTGCAAAATTGCTCCCGCATTGAACCCAATCTTAAAATATCCTGCGTATTTATCGCCATCTACTTGACAAAAAGTGCCACCTGCCACTATACCTCCTGTAAATAATTTGGGCTCCTCAACATAGAAGTAAGAGGGGTTTTGAGCCTTGGCGCCAAAAAAAATACTGCTTGTTAAAAGGATAACACTTAAAATTGTGGCTAATTTTCTACTTTTATTCATCGGTGATTAAGTAAGCTGTCAAATGAATCTCAAAATTACACCAAACACTCTAAAAAAATTGGAGCAACTTTTCGAAGAAGCCCGTTATATCATTCGTTTCGAGAAAGGGAATTTCAACTCCGGTTATTGTGTTTTAGAACAAAAAAGGGTAGTGGTAGTCAATAAATTTCTCAATATTGAAGGGCGTATCAACGCTTTGGTAGAAATTTTACCTTCTATTAATTTGGTTGAAGAAGAGCTGAGTTCCGAATCGTTAAAATTTTATAAACAACTGATGGGCGAGTCTTCTGCTGGCGCCATCGCTGTTCAAACTGAAATGGATATTTAATCGGCATGCGTATTACTTTTTTAGGTTCCGGAACTTCGCAGGGTGTCCCAGTTATTGCTTGTCCGTGCGCTGTTTGCGCTTCACAAGACAAGCGCGACAATCGTTTACGTTCTTCTATTTTGATAGAAACTGATGAAGCCACCATTGTGGTAGATAGCGGGCCAGATTTTCGATTTCAAATGCTTCGTAATAAGGTGCAAAAATTAGATGCTATCCTATTTACCCACGGACATAAAGATCATACTGCTGGTATGGATGATGTGCGCGCCTTTAATTATTTTCAGCAGAGGGAGATGGATATCTATGCTAGCGAAGAGACTCAGGAAGTTCTGCGTCGCGAGTTTCAGTATATTTTTCAAAATTCCTCCTACCCAGGGGTGCCTCAAATTAAATTACACGACCTGAAAAATGAGCCTTTTTTTATCAATGGTTTAAAAATAATGCCCATCCGAGTTTTGCATTATAGACTAGAGGTTTTTGGTTTTAGAATTGGCGATTTCACCTATATCACAGATGCCAATTATATTGCCCCCGAAGAAATGGATAAAATCCGCGGTTCGAAAACATTAGTATTGAATGCTCTACGCCTTGAGCAGCATATTTCACATTTTACACTTGCCGAAGCTATTCAAGTTGCCGAAGATTTGAATTGCGAAGAGACTTATTTTACACATATCAGCCATCAATTAGGCTTGCATAGCGAGGTAAGTACTCAATTACCAGACAATATTTTTTTAGCCTACGATGGTTTGGTATTAGATGTTGAGTAATACTATGTTCTGATAAGTAGCGTCAAAAAAAGGTTTTGGAACACAAATTCCAAAACCTTTTTTAATAATTGTAAAATATTAAGCCCTTTCTATAATCATTGCATATCCCTGTCCTACACCGATGCACATCGTAACTAACGCATAGCGTTTGTTTTGTTCATGCAATTCGATAGCCGCACTGTTGAGTATCCTTGCACCAGTCATGCCTAAGGGATGCCCAAGGGCGATTGCGCCGCCGTTTACATTGACACGAGGGTCATTATCGGCTATTCCCATAGCACGCAACACCGCAAGACTTTGTGATGCGAAGGCTTCGTTTAATTCGATAATGTCAATGTCTTTTAAGGATAAACCTGCTTTTTTAAGGGCAATTTCAGAGGCTGGTACAGGTCCGATGCCCATAATACGAGGCTCAACTCCAGCAACACCACTGCTAACGATTCGTGCCCTGGGCGTTAAGTTATGTTGTTTTATGGCAACTTCTGATGCCAATAAAATAGCAGCAGCACCATCATTGAGTCCCGCAGCATTTCCTGCAGTTACAGTACCATCCTTTTTAAAAGCAGGACGCAAACCTGATAAACCTTCGATAGTGGTATTGGGTTTAGCAAATTCATCAAATGAAAATTGTTTTGGTTCGCCCTTTTTCTGCGGAATGGATACCGTCATGATTTCTTTGGACAATCGGCCACTTTGTTGCGCAGCTGCTGCTTTTTGTTGCGAGTGAAATGCAAATTTATCTTGGTCTTCGCGAGAAATTTGATCTCTCACTGCTAGGTTTTCTGCCGTTTCACCCATAGCATCTATGCCGTACATTTCTTTCATTTTAGGATTGACAAATCGCCATCCAAATGTAGAATCGAATAGCTGTGCATCACCTCCAAAAGGACTTGCAGATTTTGATATTACCAAAGGTCCACGCGTCATGTGCTCAACGCCACCTGCAATCATTATTTCGGCATCACCCGTTTGGATAGCTCTTGCTGCAGACATTGCTGCAGATAAACCAGAGGCACAAAGGCGATTAACGGTTTCTCCAGGGATAGAGTAGGGAAGACCAGCCAATAAGCCAGCCATCCTTGCCACGTTTCGATTGTCTTCACCAGCCTGATTGGCACAACCCATAATGATGTCGCCAATAAGTGCAGGGTCAAAACTATTGTTACGTTGTATTAATTCTTTGAGAACCATTGCGGCCAAATCGTCGGTTCGGATGGCTGATAATGAGCCTTTTAGGCTGCCTATTGGGGTGCGGATGCCGTCAATGATATAAGCGTTATTCATTAAAATATGTCAATATTTAATTTTAAATAAACGCAAAATTAGGCATTATCGACAACTTAAAGTGTAGAGTTTACGTATATACAATTATAGATTTTTTTATGACCTACTTTTCTTTACTTATACTTACATTCATATAAATTTTAAACTATCGCCTTCAAGAAAAAAACAAATTTCATTTCATCATTTAAAACGCATTTTTATGAAAAACCTACACACAAAACTAAACCGATTTTATAGTTGGTTTTTATTAGCTTCAATGCTTTTTGGTTTTGTAAAAAATAGCAAAGCTCAAACTGCCTCGAGTTATTCTTTTTCATCCTCTGCTGGTACTTATACCGAGATTACGGGAGGTACTCTACTCTCCTCGGGTGCCACAATGGATGACGTAGAATTCTCTGTTTCCATTCCAAGTTTCAACTATTTGGGTACAAACTACACCAATGTTTATGTGAGTGAAAATGGCTATGTGCAATTTGGTACTGTAGCACCAACCGCGCTTAGTGGTTATATTTCCTCAACAGCAGTTTCATCGACATTAGGTATCGCTTCCTATAATCGTGATTTGAGAGGTAGGGCTGGTGCAGAACTTCGCACTCAAGTTGTTGGTTCAGAAATTATTTTTCAATGGAAAAATATGACCAATTTTGGTTCAACGGCACAGTTTTATAATTTTCAAGTAAGGTTAAATACTACCACTAGAGAGTTGAAAGTTGTTTATGGAACGATGACTTCCACTACTGCAACTAACGCTCAAGTAGGGCTCAGAGGAAGTACCACTGATTTTAATAATCGAAGAACTACCACAAGTTGGGCCGCCTCATTAGCTGGTCTTATAAATTCGGATGTGATGAATTTGTCTGCAACAGTATTTCCTGCTTCGGGTCAAACCTATGTTTGGGCACCACCATTACCTTGTTCAGGCAAGCCAGTTGGTGGTTTCATTGCTAGTTCTGCTGGTGCGGGTACGATTTGTCCTTCAACTTCTGCAACGCTCAGTGTCTCTGGGTCAACAGTGGCTACAGGTATTACTTATGCCTGGGATGTGGCACCCAGTGCCGCAGGTCCTTGGACACCAATCGCCGGAGCAACGGCTGCATTTTATAATGCTAGTCCGGCAGCTTGTACCAATGAATATTTTCGCAGAAGGACAATTTGTACTGCAAGTGGATTATTTGACACCTCTAATTCAGTGCTTGTAAGTGTAAGATGTGCTTTAACTCCTCCTTATTTTGAGGATTTTGAAAGTATTACTGTTGCCAATACAATGCCCAATTGTATGACAGCTACCAACTTGGGTTCTTTAGTGACTACTTACCTTGCAGGTTCTACTTTTAACAGAAGTAATCATACGCCCGGTGGGTCAAAATATGCTTCATTTCGCTATGGAAGTAATGATTATATGTTTTCGCCAGCTATTATACTCACCGCAGGCAAAACTTACGAATTTTCCTTTTGGTATATCGCTGATGGTTTAACAGGTTGGGATTCATTGAAAGTTTTGTATGGTGGTGCGGCAACCGCAGCAGGAATGACAACCTCTATTGGAACCACCCTAAAATCAATTTCCAATACAGTCTATAAAAAATATCAAGCGCGATTTGTCGCTACTACATCAGGGGTGCAATACTTTGGTATTTATTGCAGAGCTAATGGTGTTCCTTGGTATTTAAGCATTGATGATATCGCCTTGCAAGAGGCTCCAATTTGTTCGGGTACTCCTATTCCGGGTGCTCCAGAAGCTTCAAGTAATAGAGTTTGCGGAACAGGGTCTGTAGATTTGGATTTGCCAACTTTGCCATTGGCTGTTGGGTACACCTATGAATGGCAGGATTCGGCAAAAGGAACAACCTGGGGAAATACTTTGGGTCGTCCAAGTTTTGGTGGTACAACCTTACCATTTACAACTGGTGCTTTTTCATCAACGACCTATTTTAGATGTATTGTTACTTGTTTAATTACTGGTCAAAAAGCCACATCTTCTGTGATTGAAATTAAAGCAGGTGCTTTTGATCCTCCCTATTTTGAGGATTTTGAATCCATTGCTTCAAACAATCAATTGCCAACTTGTATGTCTGCAACTAATTTAGGTTCGTTGGTATTGACCTATACCGCAACACCTCCGCCTACGGTAAGGAATAGATTCAATCATACCCCAGGTGGTAGTAAGTTTGCTTCCTTTAGGTGGGGATGCAATGATTATATATTTACCCCACAAATGAATCTAATTGCGGGTCAGAAATATGTGTTCTCCTTTTGGTATATCACAGACGGACTTGCTGGTTGGACTACTTTAAATGCAAAAGTTGGACTTGATGCTACTGCTGCAGCTATGACAACGACTTTAAAAACAATTACAGCTGCCACCAATACTACCTATGCTCAGTATTCTGATACTTTTACAGCACCAACTACTGGTGTCTATAATTTCGGTATTTATTGCAACTCTACCTCTGCTCCTTGGTATTTGACTATCGATGATATTGGATTACAATACAAAGCCTGCGATGGCATGCCCTCGGCTGCAACCATCAATGGTTCTGTTCCTTCGGGGGCTGGCGTTTGTGCCAATAATATAGTTTCCTTAAGAGGTGTCGGTGGTAGTTTTCCATTAATCCCTGGTATCAAATACCAATGGCAAAGAAGATTAATTCCTGTTGGTACTTGGGGTAATATCATCGGTGCTACAGATACTATTATTAGCGCCGATACCTTGGGAGGCTATGAATATCGTTTGGCTACCATTTGCGCAAATACCAATGATACCGCTTACAGCACTTTATATTCTTTACCCTTGTTGCCATCACATCCTGCTGTCAGTATCACACCGAGCACATCACCCGTCACCTTTTGCTTAGGCGATACTGTAAAGTTTAATGCCACAGCCGTTGCTGGTTCTGTGTATGATTGGATGCGCGATAGTATTGTCATTCCTGGTTGGAAATTCAGTGATTTTTCTGCAACTGAATCTGGTGTTTACAGTGTAAGAGTGTCTTCGTCAGCAACTCCTTGTCCCGCATTTTCAAATGAAGTATTAATGATTAAAAACTCACCAGACTATAGTGTGGCAATGAGCACACCTTCTGACAGTATAGTTTGCGAAGGTACAAGTTTGTTATTGACAGGTTTTGGAAGCAAAACAGGGCTTACTTATCAATGGTCGAGAGACAATGTGCTGATACCTGGCGCTGTGTCTAATAGCTATATTGTCAACGCCTCTGGTTATTATCGTGTCACTGCATTCGATGGGGTTTCGGTGTGTCCGGCTATGTCCCGTAGTATTCCTATTAAAGTCAATCCAAATCCTACAGCAGATTTAATTGTTGCTGGAGGAGGAAGTGCTATTGCTTGCGAAAATGAAGGCGTGCTATTAAAAGGAACACCCGGCGCCTTTGCCTATGAATGGACAAAAGGTGGTAGTACCGTTTTTGGTTGGGTAGATAGTACTCAATTAATCAAAAACTCTGGTTTGTATCGCATTAAAGTTCGTAATGCTGAGGGTTGTGTTAGTATGTCATTGCCTATTGCGGTAACCATACTTCCTTCGCCCACGCCGACAATTGTTAGAGCTGGCTTTACATTGAGCACCAGTAGCTCTTACCTGAAATATACTTGGGTAAGAAATGCTATGGATACTGTTTCTAAAACGCCAACCGTCTCGCTGACAAAAAAAGGAGTATATAAAGTGATCGTTGAAGATGGAAATGGTTGTGTGGGTGAATCAGGTCCTTTTGAAGTCAATGATGTCTCTTTAAGTATCGACCCAAATAAGCTTTCAGAAATGTTGCGCATCTATCCTAATCCTGCGAGCGACAAAGTATTTATTGAGAGTGCGCTTAAGCTCAAAATCGAGGTGAAAGACCTCGCGGGTAAAACGATTGTTCCTTTACAGCAAACAAAAGAAATAGATTTAAGCAATTTGGCAGACGGTATTTATTTGTTGCAAATTTCAGATGAAAACAACCTTATCACGCAACAGAAAATAACCAAAATGTCGCAGCGATAGGCGTTTTACATTCAATAAAAAAAGGGAGAACAAATAATTGTTCTCCCTTTTTTACCGCATTATTTACGTTCATTAATGAGTAGATGATTCGGCAACTTTATTACGTATCCAAGGGCTGGCACGGTACCTGTCTTCGTGGTAATAATGATACAACTCATCTAGTTGTTGCAGAATATTGGACCATCCAATCTCATCGCCCCAAGCTAAAAGACCTTTTGGGTAATTGACTCCTTTGGTCATCGCTATTTCCAAATCTTCTCGGGTAGCAATGTTAAGGAAAAGCGCATCTGCAGCTTCATTGATAAGCATTGCCAAAATTCGATTCACTATTTTTTGCTGTAAAACTTTGTCTTCGATTGCTGTAATTCGTTCTGCACCTTCGGTATAATTATAGAATCCCCGACCTGTTTTTTTGCCATAATATCCGGCTTCAAACAATCGTTTTTGGCTCAGTGAAGGCTTAAATCTAGGGTCGTAGAAGAAAGAGTTAAAAACAGATTCAGTAACACGATAATTGACATCGTGACCAATAAAATCCATCAGTGCAAATGGCCCCATTTTGAAACCGCCCATATTGGTCATGGCAGCATCAATGGTTGCACAATCGGCCATTCCTTCTTCATAAATTCTAATGGCTTCGCTATAAAAAGGACGTGCCACACGATTGACAATAAAGCCTGGAGTGTCTTTTGTAATGACCGGCAATTTGCCCCAACTATTTACCCAAGCTTTTACATCCTCGGCAAGTCCGGCACGGGTCTGTACAGCAGGTATGATTTCTACCAAAGCCATTATGGGTGCCGGGTTAAAAAAGTGGATGCCTATCACACGTTCCGGAGCGGCACAAGCAGCCGCAATTGATGCAATGGATAGAGAAGAGGTGTTGGTCGCAATGATACAATCCTTGGAGACAACCGCTTCAATATTTTTAAACACTTGTTGCTTGATAGAAAGTTCTTCAACAATAGCTTCTATTACCAAACTCGCCTCCTTAAGGCCATTCAATGTTTCTGTAAAACTAATTCTGCCCCAAAATTCTTCTGCTTGTTCTTTGCTTATTTTGCCTTTTTCGGCAAGCTTTTCAAAACTACTTTTAAGCAGAGACTTAGATTTACTCAACGCTGTTGGGTTCGTGTCAAAAATGGCCACTTCGTGCCCTGCGCTTGCTAAAACCTGAGCAATTCCACTACCCATAGCTCCGCTGCCAATAATTCCTGTTTTCATATGTTTTTTTAAGAAAATAAAGAGCCTCAAAAGTAGTTAAAAATCAAGGTAACGTGCATTAGTATGGGTAAAAAGAAATCAATTTGAAATAATTTAAGTCTTCCGTTTTTAGTGGGACATTAATCTTCATCAGTCTACCTAGTTGTTTAATCCTACTTCGGTTACGATAAATAATCCCCATCTGCCATCTTAATCCGTAATAGTGGTAACCTTTGCTGTTTTTAAAAATGATATTTCGGCTATAATAAGTGGGGAAAATATCTTGTACGGCATCTGGCCCATCAAATAACCAAGCAACGTTTCGGTGAGGTTGACGCCAACTTGAATCGCTATGAGGGTGTTTGGATTTATGATAATATGTTTGTCGATCAATTATTGCTGATATTTTATCCCAGTCGTTTTTTTCAATTGCTTTGCAAAATTTACAATTTGTAGGACAAAAGGTATTTGCCGGAACAGTCGATTTTTGCCTGCTATGTTCTACAATATTTACAGTGACATAATTGCTGTTTAACGAATGTTCGGGCAAGTTTATTTTTTCAGGGTCAAAGGCTTGTTCTGTTTTAAAATCGGACACTTTGTGATACACATATTTGCTCAGCGAATCGCCCCAAGGCGAATACCAAACTAGTACCTCATATTGGCCAGGTGGTAAATCGGGCATTGGGTGGTTGGCATCAGTATGTTTTTTATAATTTGCTTTGTCGTTTAAAAAAATTGGTACAACAGTAGCCTCCTTGGATGTTAAACGTTTAAAGGTGCAAGACCCCGTTTTTTCTGTATTCATGTCCAACATTGCCGATTCGCGATACACTTCTGTGTAAAAATTATTTTTTACAGAATAGAAGGAAAAGTGAATCAACTTGGGTCCCTTATTTTGATTGCCTGGTAATAAAATTGAATGGTCTTTGTCTGTAGTATTAAGGATAGTCAAATTAAACTGAACCACATCATCTTTAGTAAATGAACTTTGCAGACATTCTAATTTTAGGGATAAGCCATAAATAAGCAAGTTAGCATTTGCTATTTCAGCAAGCGAAATCAAAAAAATGAAAAGTATTCGCTTTTGAAGAATCATTAGCTGTTTTTTGGAATATTTAATAACGCCGAAAGCTCTTTCATTATTTCGTTACCTTCATCTTTATTGTACCAATGTTGCAACTCTGTTTTGAGTGTTTCAAAATCAACATTTTGCGCATGTAGTTCGTCGTACACAACTTGGCATGCAGCCGGACGCGGACCCCAAACGGCAAGGTCTTCACCGTTTTCATTTTGAATAATCAATTTAGGAATGGATTTGCTTTTGCCGTTGGTCAAATATTGTTCGATTCTGTTGGGTTGGCTATCGCGTAACTCGTATTGGACTTTTATCTGTTCATTTTTCTGGGCTATCATTTCTATAAAAGGAACGATATGAGCCGCATCCCCACACCATGGTTCGGTGATCACTATCCAGTTTTGTTTGGTTTTAACCGTATTCATAACAGCGATTATATCTTCTGAAAGAATACCCGTTTTCAGCCAGCGGTTCATGCGACTCCAATTGAGCTTGGTGTAGTTAAAATAATCTGGATTGTCGTAAGGTGCTGATGGGTTGGGGTTATGGATGATATCTTGAAAGTAATTGCAGTATTCTTGAAAAGTCATTTGTTATATTTTAAGATTGGAGTGTAAAACTATCGATAAATTCTTTGTCTGTAAATGCAAAAAGCATTAGTTGTTTTTTTCTATGGCGCTTAATAAAATGTCGCAGGCTTTCCGGATTTCGTCTTTGCTAATAGTAAGGGGTGGGGCGATGCGCACACAATTATCGGCAAAAAGAAACCAATCCGAAAACAGACCTTGTTCTAAACAATCGGCCAAAACAGCCAAAACAGTTTTATTGTCTTTGAGTTCCAACGCCATCAGCAAGCCTTTGCTGCGCAAAGCGATGATGCTCGGATGAACGAGTAATTGATGAAACAACTGTTCTTTTTCGGCTACTTGTGCTATGAGCTGCTCCTCAAACAATACCTCAAAAGCCGCCAAGCCAGCTGCACAACAAACTGGATGCCCGCCAAAGGTTGTCATATGTCCCAGTACAGGATTATGGGTAAGGGTGTTCATCATGGCATGGCTAGTCACTACTGCGCCCATTGGCATACCGCCACCAAGTGCTTTGCCCAATAGTATCATATCGGGTACAATGTCAAAATGCTCAAAACCCCATAGTTTGCCTGTACGACCAAATCCGGTTTGTATCTCGTCAAAGATGAGTAGGGTACAATTATCGGTACATTTTTGGCGTAAGGCTTTTAACCATTCTTGGTTTGGGGCAATGATTCCCGCTTCGCTCTGCACTGATTCTATGATTACGCAAGCGGTATCTTGGTCGATAGCATCAATCATTTCCTGACTATTATAATCGTAATGACCAACGCCAGGCAATAGCGGACGAAAGGCATTGCGCCAATATTCACTACCCATAATGCTGAGTGCCCCCATCGAATGCCCGTGATAGCTGTTGTTGGCGGCAATGATGTTGGGCCTGCCGCTGATGCGATGACTCAGTTTAATTGCTGCTTCGCAGGCCTCGCTGCCCGAATTGGTGAAATAAACGCAATTGAGTTCGGTGGGTAAGTGTGAAGTAATACGCTGTGCGTAAGCAATAGGTGGCGTTTGGATAAGTTCGCCATAGACCATAATGTGCAAGTATTGTTCACTTTGTTGCTGAATGGCTTTCACTACTTTGGGATGGCAATGACCTACATTACACACACTAATTCCGCCGATTAAATCGAGGTATTCTTTGCCATCGGCACCGATGAGGTAATTGCCGCTAGCGGCGCTAATATGCAGCCCCACAGGTTCGGGCGAAGTTTGGGCTAGGTATTGCTGAAATAATTGGCGTGTGTTCATTGCTGCGAAGTTAAATGGCTTTTGAACATAGAAAAAATGGGCTGTGAATATCTTTTGTCTTTGCAAATGGTGTTTTATCTGATAGTCAATAGGTTGGTTCTTTTTGGAGCAATGACTTTCATACCAAAAAATACATTACATTTATTATTAAATACCTAAACCATCCGAACTTTTATATGAAGAATTTTGTATTGATAGTTTTTAATATTTTAATGTTTTTTTCTGTTTTTGCCCAAACCGCCAAAGTATATCGTAGCGGTACTCTTATAGGTACTTATACTATGTTGGCTGATGCTTCTGCCGCTGCAAATATGATAGGAGATAGTATCCTACTCAGTGCTCATAAATTCAAAGAGCATAATGTACCTATGAAAGGAGGCCAGATTTGGCAAGGGAGTATTACGGCCACTGATACCAGCACTATTGATGCAGAAAGTAAAGGTAGAATTGGCCTTAACACAATTACAACCGGAAGAGCCTTGGTCATCAGAGACATCATCTTTACTAATGGCTCTACTCTAAGCTCTACCATTAAAGATGGTGGTGCTTTTTATCCTTTGGATTCCCTTATCCTGAGAGGTAGGACCATTATTCGTAACAGTTATGCACAAAGATGTGGTGGCGGGGTACATTATGCATACGCCTACGATTGGGTGAAAATTATCAACAATCGTTCCGACTCCTTTGGGGGGGGGGTAGGGAATGGTATTGTGGCTTTTGATAGTGTGGAAATCAGTTACAATACTTCCCGCTATGGCGGTGCGGTAGGTTATGTTTCAGGTGGTGGTTTGGGGTGTAATTCTCACGGTGTGCGTATTCATCATAATACGGCATTCGTTGGCGGTGGAGCAATCTATGGCAATTCTTATATGACCGCAGGTCAAGTTACCGCTAATCAAGCTCCTTTAGGAGCTGCTTTATACACTACGGGTTGTGTTAGCCATCTTATGCAAAATGTCTATATCAATAACCCTTCACCTGGCGGCAATCGGCAAAATGAAGTATATGTACGCACTGGCTTTTTTAATATGGAGGGTTCTTGGTTTGGCAAAAGTGATACTATAGGTTTGATTCAGGTAGGTCCAACACCTTGTGATCCATCAAATGCAATCAAAGGCAGATATGCTAAAGCCAATTGGTCGGCAAACTGGGGAAAACCAATTACAAAAGCAGATACACTCTTCCCAATAGGTGCAGCTTTTACTTATAATGATGGAACGCCATTGCCACTTAATTCATTGCCATGGTTAGCAGGTAATTTCAGCAGTAGTACGGGTAAAATATTTACACCCAATCCTAAAATGAGCCCAACAGATACGATGAGTTCTCTCTTCCGTACTTATGTTTATCCCACCAAAGGGGATACAAGCAGCAAGCCCATTAATTTTACCTGCATTGTAGACGGAGATACCTTCCGTACCAGCCCCAGAGTATGGGGTATTGACAGCATTAAATTGAGTATTGATGGCGTACCAATGGCTACAGATATTGTGGTGTATCCCAATCCGGCCAAGGATTTTTTGAATCTGCGTAATGTGCCCGATGGCAGCCAATTGCAACTGCACAGCCTTGATGGTAAATTGCTGCTGAGTGAGCGCAGCAAAGGCACGAATACAGTTTTGGATATTGCCGCATTTCCAGTTGGTCAGTACTTGCTGAAAGTGATAATTGCCGATGGCAAAACTGCTGTTGTCAAAGTGCAAAAGGAATAAGTAAAAAACAAGATGGAATAAGTTGATCGTAGCCTGGGGAACATCTCTGGGCTATTGTTTTATTAAGCCCTTATCGGGGTGCCCAAATGGATAAGAATAAGCTTGTTCACAATTATTTATTGAAAAAATAATTTTGCTAATTAATTAATAATCAAATATTTAAATCTAGTTAACAATTCGGTAATCTACAGTTTACACTACGGTAACATTGCGCGGTGACTTTTGCAAAAAATATACAACACATGCGTTTTACGTTTATTTTAATGTTATGCCTTTCATTAGTTGCCAATGCTTTGGCACAAGGGACATTAAAAGGAAAAATTACAGATGAAAAAACAGGTGAAACTTTGGTGGGAGTCACCATTTCTATTCCTGAGTTAAAAACAGTTGCTGCCTTCTCAGATGAGGACGGCGATTTTGAATTGAAAGTACCCGATGGAACCTACACCGTGCAGGTGCGTTATATGGGTTATGTGACCAAAGAAATTGCAGATGTAAAGATTGAAAATGGCACGATTACCCCTATGACATTGGCCATCAAAGAAGAAGGAAAAACCAACATTTTGAAAGACGTGGTGGTGCGTTCTACTTTGAAAAAAGAGACGATGAACGCTTTGTACATTGCTCAAAAAAATTCAGCTTCTGTGAGCGATGGTATCTCTGCCGAAGCCATCAAAAAATCTCCCGATAAAAGCACTGGTGAAGTATTGAAACGTGTGAGTGGTACTACTATCCAAGATAATAAGTTTGTGATTATCCGAGGTTTGACCGACCGTTTTAATACAGCTTTAATTGATAATTCATTTTTGCCCAGTACTGAAGCCAACAGAAAAGCGTTTTCTTTTGATATTATTCCTTCTACTTTGATAGATAATATCATCATTTCAAAATCCGCAACGCCAGATTTGCCTGGTGATTTTGCAGGAGGTGTAATCAATATTCTGACTAAAGAAATTCCTGATAAGAACTTCAATAGTATTTCGATTGGTTCTTCTTACAATACCGTTTCTACTTTTCAGAAATTTGAAACAGGCTACAAAACACCAACAGACATCATTGCTTTTGATAATGGCTCTCGCCAATTGCCTAGCTCCTTGCCCGATTACAAAGTTTTGACTTCTAAAAATATATCTGTTGAGGAGTCAAAAAAGTACTTGTCGTCATTGAATAACAATTTTGATATTGTCAGCAGAAAAGCTATGCCTGCCATCAATTTGCAAGGTAGCCTGGGTAGATTATACGAATTGAAAAACAGCAGAAGAATAGGATTGACCACAGCTATTAACTATGCCCATACCGAGAATGTAAGAAGAGATGTTGAGCGTATCTATGGCAACTACAATTACAAGGATCAAATTTACAATTACAATACAACTATAGGCGCCTTGGCTAACATTGCCTACAGTACTGCTAATACAAAAATTTCCTTTAAAAATTTATACAACAGAACATTCGATGACAACTTTTTGTACCGCGAAGGTTATGATGGTGGTGTTACGGCAGGCATCAAATACTATGCTTTTGATTTGATACAGAAATCGCTATTCAAATCATCTTTAGAAGGGGAGCATAGCCTTGGTGGTGACGCACAACAAAAATTGAATTGGGTAGTGAGCTATAACAATGTGACCAACAACCAACCCGATCAAAGAAAAGTACAATACCAAAATACCAATGGAGATTATGCCATTAGTTTGGGTACTCTGGGTAAAGCCAACAATCGCTTGTTTGGTAATTTGAATGAGTCAATTGTAAATGGTGGTGTCAATTATTCAATGCCTTATAAACTTAATTTCTTGTATAAAAGCAATTTGAAAGTTGGTGTATTGAGTATGTATCGTTTCCGTAATTTTTCGAATAGATATTTGGGCGCTACAAGTAATGCTCCTATGGCTGAAAATACAACTTTGCAAAATGTTTTTTCGCAACAAAACATTGACAACGGATTGTTTCAAATGGTGGATCAAACAGCGGGAAATGACTTGTACACCGCTCGTGCCTTCGTTAATACGGCATACGTAATGTCGGACAATAGAATCAACACACGCTTAAGAGCAGTATGGGGCATGCGTGTAGAGTCTTATAGTTTAAACGTAGAGACATCTGATTTGGCTGGAAAACCTTTAGTAATAAATCCAGTTTGGAATGATGTACTCCCTTCTATGAACTTGAGCTATGCTCTGAACGAAAAATCAAATCTGCGCATGTCTTATTTCCGCAGTGTCGCCCGTCCAGAGTTTCGTGAAATTGCACCGATGTCCTATTTCGACTATGAGTTGAATACTTTGATATTTGGCAATCCAGATTTGACCCGTAGCCGAATTGATAATATGGATATTCGTTACGAGGTTTTCCCAAGAGCGGGTGAAGTATTCTCAGCTTCTGCGTTCTATAAGCGTTTTGATATTACCATCGAAAATAAAATGTATGCTGTCAATGGTTCGGCTGATATCAAAACAGAGAATTTTACTAATGCCAAAAGTGTAGGTGCCGAGGTAGAATTGCGCAAAAATCTTGATTTTGTCGCTGACCGTAGATGGTTAAAAAACCTTACTTTTTATACCAATTTGGCCTACATCAAATCCAGTGTAGAGCTTACAGGCGACCAACAAAAATATAGAAATGAAATTATCAGAAAGTCGCGTCCTATGGCAGGTCAATCTCCTTATGTAATTAATGCTAGTTTGGCTTATTCTGCCTTTGAAGGGAAACTAAACTTCAATGTATTGTACAACAGAATTGGTCAGCGTATTGCCATTGTGGGTGGCGAAGGTCAGTTTGCAGATGTGTATGAAGCGCCAAGAAATATTTTAGACTATCAGGTTTCTTACACGGTGGGTAAACGCAGCGAATTTCGTTTGAACATCAAAGACATGTTGAACGCGCCTACATTTTTTTATTATGATCAGAATGACAATAAGAAATTTGATAATCCAACTTTTCGTAAACAAAACCCAGACCCTTCAACAGATTATTTGTTCCAAAGATATCGTCAGGGAACTACTTTCTCTTTGACCTATACTTACAAGTTTTAAGAGTTAAAAAATTACAGTCTATTGAGCTCCTTCTTTTAAATATAAAGAAGGAGCTTTTTTTTAATGAAACGCAATGTCAGACTGTAATTGAAGGAATTAATATAGGCGTAACATGGGCGTAACAATGGCATAACCTTGCCCAGATACTTTTGCATCAAACTTAATTAAAAAAGCAATGAAAAAGATTTTATTCGCCATTTGCGCAACAACATTATTGTTTGGTTCTTGTAAACAAAACGAACCAAAAGATCCAGATCCAACCCCAACCTCAGATGTGATTGAATTAACAGGAGACATCTCAGCTGATAGAACATTAGATGCTTCAAAAAAGTATTTATTGAAAGGGTTTGTTTATGTAACTAAAGGAGCAAAATTGACAATTCCTGCAGGTACAGTGGTGATGGGTGATAAAGCTTCAAAAGGTACTTTGGTGATTACTCGTGGTTCTAAAATTGACGCTCAGGGTACAGCAACTAAGCCTGTTGTATTTACTTCATCTTTCGCAGCTGGTACACGCCAGGCAGGAGATTGGGGTGGTATCGTATTGTTGGGTAAAGCACCTGTAAATGCTAGTGCTGGAGAAGCTAAACTTGAAGGTGGTCTTGTTCCTACTAATGGTGGTAATGAAAAAGATTATATCTGGTATGGTGGTTCTGATGTGAATGACAACTCAGGTATCATTAAATATGCACGTATTGAGTTTGCTGGTATCGCACTTTCTCCGGACAATGAATTAAACAGTTTGACAATGGGTGGCGTTGGTGCTGGTACTACATTGAGCTACATTCAGGTTTATCGCGCAGGTGATGACGCTTTTGAGTGGTTTGGCGGAACAGTAAACGCCGATCACCTTGTTGCTTCGTACACGTGGGATGATGATTTTGATACCGATTTTGGATATTCTGGTAATGTACAATTTGGTGTTGCACAGCGTCACAAGAACTTAGCAGATATCTCTGGTTCTAATGGTTTTGAATCTGATAATAATGCCGATGGAACTACTGCTTCTCCTCAAACAAAAGCCGTGTTTTCAAATATGACCATCGTTGGTCCAATCATTGCCGGAAGTTCTACAAGTGGTGTTAACACTCAATTCCAACACGGTGTACAAATTCGTCGTAACTCTGCTTTGTCTATCCGTAACTCAATCATTATTGGTTTCCCACTTGCTGGTCTTTATATCGATGGAACAAAAGGTACACCGACACATAATAATCTTGGTGCTACTGGTGTTGAAGGTCCGCTGGTGTTTAAAAACAATATCTTGGCTGGAAATGCTGTTGCCTGGAAAGTTGGTGGTTTGAAAACAGCTGCTGATACCACTATCTGGAACAACTTCAAAGCTCAAGCGTCTAATACAGTCATTTCAAAAGCTGAAGATGTATTAATGGTTGCTCCTAACAAATATGGTTCTGCTTTAGCTGCAACACCTGCAGTGCCAAGCTTTTTGTTGCAAGGTACTTCACCTGCCATTTCTGGTTCGGATTATACCGGAATGCCTTCATTCTTTCAATCAGTTGCTTATCGTGGTGCATTTGATGCGTCAAACGACTGGACTGCAGGTTGGACAAACTGGGATGCTGAACAAACTAAATACTAATCGTTCGGTCTCGAGCATAAAAGTTGATTATTTTGAACAAGGGTTGCATTCTGTGCAACCCTTGTTTTTTTGCTCGATTTAATGGAGGAAAGCTGTTGCATTTGCAACTACTAAGTTGTAAAATGTAATTGAAAATGGACGGTTAATGAATACAGAGAGAAAGAATAAATTCTTTTATTCTTTCCACAAGAAAGGGAAAAGAATGAGGCTCAGTACTACTACAAGTACGATTAAAAGTCCCATCACCAATGCCAGTGACCACCATCCTTCTTGATAGACTGGCATAATAGCTTTAGTGGCCAATTTGCTCAAAATCATCAGTACAGGTGTAATAATCGGAAAGCCCAAAACGGCCATCAGCGCCGCGTTCTGATTGGCTTTTGCTGCAATAGCAGATAAAAAGGTAAATACAGTTGATAAGGCCATCCCGCCCAGAAAAGTAACAGAAATAAACAATCCTGTTTGTGTTAAGGGATTGCCGAGCATCAACCAGAATAATGCCAGACTAACCAAACTGATGACAGTTTGCAGTGTGATATTGTAAATGAGTTTTGCCGCCATAAACTCAACAGGAGATACAATACTGAAATAATAGCGATATCGTGCCTGTGATTCTTGCAAAAAACTTTTGGCCACTGAGTTGACTGTTACAAATAATTGAATCAACCAAAATAATGCGTTCCAAACTCTGGGTTCTGGTTGGCCATTCATCATATATACAGCAAAAACTGTAGAACCCACATAAAGTAGCACCCCAAACAAGGTATGCTTTTGCCTCCATTCTATAGTGGCATCTTTGTATATCAGGGTTAAAATATGTTTGATAGGCATGTTTTTGGAATTGCGAAGTTAAAATGAACCCACGAAAATATCCGTGGGTTCGAAGAAATAAATCTCAGCAATAATAAAGAGAAGATAAGTTGTACTGAAAATTACCAGACATATTGTTTTTTGTTCAACAACATTGCTTCTCCGGCTATGGTTCGGTCGCCACTGCCAACTTCAAAAACCTCACAGTCGTAAAGAATTCTATTTTTTTCAGGGAATATTTCTTTCACCGTCACTACTGCTTCGTACTCAACATCCGTAAACATTGGTTTCAACCACTTCATTGTCTGGCTCATGTACACGTGGCCGTCTGCGTACCACAGCGCACCAAATATTTTGGTAAAAACACTGGCACCCAAAAATCCGTGAATAATGCGGCGTCCAAACATACTGGCAGCGCCTGCCGCCGCATCAATGTGCAATGGATTAGTGTCTCCACTTACTGCTGCATATCCATCAACATCTTGTTGCGTGTAGCTAAATTTGTGTCTGAATGAATCTCCTGTTTTAAGCATATTAATAAAGATTTGTGGCGAATGTAATAGAAATAAATTAAGATTTTAAGCCCGATGTGAAATCATCATACAAGTTTAATCCCTCCAAATAAGCGCCTATATTGGCATTAGAATATATGGTTAAATTATTGTTAGGAAAAGAAATTAGACCGTCAATTAACAAATATTCTTGTTTTATCCATCTACCTTTGCGGCGCTTTAAGGAACTTTTTTTCTAATATGGATTTTTAAAGCACAACTCACTCGCAACTTAATTCATAAAATCTAAATTAAAACAAATAACAATGGCTAAGCTAAACGGAAGCAACTTGATAGAAAGTGTGCTCGAAACGCAAAAAAGCATGGTGGACAAAATGGTAGAAAGTACCAAGAAATTGTCAAACGGTAACACGCTAGTAAACGAAACTATCAACAAGGGTAGTGAGTGGTACAACAACTGGTTAGAAAGTCAAAAGAAAGCGATGAACGCTACTACTGCCAAAGCAGAATCTCTGGGTAGCAATGTTCAAGAAAATGCAAATAAAATGAGTGATTTTTTTCAAAATTGGCAAAATCAACAAGCTGCAGCTGCAAAACAAATGTGGGATATGAATCAAAATTGGTTTAAATCTACTGCAGAGCAAGCAAAAGGTTTTGATATGAGCAACCCAATGGGGCAATTCAACAATTGGAATAACCAAATGACCAATATGATGAACGCTATGAACAATCAAAATTTGATGAACCAATTTCAAAATTGGAGCAAAGGAATGATGAATCAAAATCCATTTTCGATGGATGCGATGAAATCTTCGGCTGATAGCATGACTAATTTATTCAATCAGTACTCTGAAATGATGAATTATAATTTCTCAAACTTGCAGAATGCAATGAAAGGTGGTACACCTCAAGATGCATTTCGCAATATGATGAACATCAACGAAGGTTTTGTTCGTTTTTCAGAAATATGGTCGCCAATGATGAATTCTATACAAAATAAAACATTCAATATGGATGTTTTTAAGAAAATGGTAGAGCCTACAATGTATAAAGACCTTTTGGATAAAGTATTTGGATTGATGCCAGAACATACTTCTCAGTATATGCAGAATTTCACTAAAATGATGCAAGACAACATGAAGCAAATGGGTGGATTTGGTAATTACAACCAAATGAAATCAATGATGAGCAACATGATGCCTGGATTCAATCAAAACGAAATGATGGAAAACATGTTGGGTGGATACAACAACATGAAAAATTCTATGAACAGCATTTTCTCTCCAATGGGCAAAATGATGGGTCAGAATGAAATGAGCAAAAACTTGGCAGAATGGAGTGACTTGTCTGATAAAATGGTTGCTTATAATATCAAAAATGCTGAATTGCAGTATATGATTTATGAGAAAGGAACCAAAGTAATGGATAAAATTGCCGAATCAATTATTCACAAACAAGAAAATGGTGAAGAAGTTGGCAATGTAATGGCACTTTACCAAGAATGGTTGAACCTTAGCGATGCTGAATTTGTTTCTTTATTTGAGAGTGATGCCTATGCTGAGTTGATGGCAGAAGTTGCTTCATTGAAAATGAAACTGGGTAAAGAAACAGATCTTATGATGGAGAAATCTTTGGCCAAATTGCCAGTAGCTACACGTAGCGAAATGGAAGAAATGCACAAGGCAATCTACGACTTGAAAAAACAAGTTCGTCAATTAGAGAAAATGCTAGAGATGGAAGTAGAAGCTGAAGAAGAAACTCCTGCTCCAAAAACAGCAGCAAAGAAATCGACTTCTAAAAAGTAAGTTATAGAATAAAAAATGAAACCAAGAAATGGTCTCTGCAATTGCAGAGACCATTTCTTTTTTTGACCGAAAGCCTTTATACAAAACAGATTTAACTCCAATGTTATGTAATTATTAAGTCTTGGTTATTTCTTTTTCTGTCTAAAGTAGGCGGTTACCTTTGCGCAAAATTAATCAATACATAATGCGCAGAATTTTATTTTCAAGCTTGCTTTTACCATTGATTGTTACAAATGAGGCTTATTCCCAATCAAAGTCAAATAATCCAACTTTGAGCTTTAAGAATGGATTAGGTCTTGTCACTCCAGATAGTACATTTTCTATTAATTTCCGTTTCAGAACACAATTGCGTGCAGCCTACAATACTGTTTCTACTGACGACTTTAGTGCATCAGAAATAGAAGCACGCGTAAGAAGAACACGAATGCGCATTGAGGGTTTTTTAGTAAACCCTAAAATTAATTATTATGTACAGCTTTCTTTTTCTAGAGGAGATATGGATTGGGTGGACAATGATAATTCTGTTGTTAATTCGAGTCCTAACATTGTAAGAGATGCGGTATTAATTTATAAACCTAATTCTAAATTATCAATCATCTTCGGTCAAACAAAATTACCTGGAAATCGTCAACGTGTTGTGTCTTCTGGTGAGCAACAATTTGCAGAACGTTCAATAGTCAATGCTACTTTCAACATAGATCGTGATTTTGGTGCCCAATTCGTTTATCAAAATAATGTTTCAAACTTTGTTTATGTTCTAAAGGGTGCCATTAGTTCGGGTGAAGGCCGCAATTCAGTGGCATCAAATGCAGGTTTGGCTTATACGGGTAGAGTAGAGCTATTGCCTTTGGGCTCCTTTAAGAATAGAGGAGATTATTTTGAAGGTGACTTGGAAAGAGAACAAAAACCAAAATTATCATTGGCCGGAGGGTATTACCATAATGAAAGTGCTATGCGTACTGCTGGTGGTTTAGGTAAAGATTTGTATGCCAACAGGAATATAAACTCAATTATTAGTGACTTATTATTTAAGTATCGAGGTTTTGCATTGAGCGCAGAATATATTGTTCGGAATTCACCCTCTCCGATAACAACAAATAGTACTAACCAAGAGAGAATTATTTACGTTGGTGAAGGCAAAATGGTACAACTCAGTTATCTGTTTAGGAATAATATTGAAATAGCTGGTCGATATGCAATTGTTTCGCCATACAGTACTATTAATTCGAAAGAATTGCAAAGAAAAGAGACCGGATTGGGGGCTACCAAATACTTAAATAAGCATAGAGTCAAAGTGCAAGGTTATGTATATTACAATCAATCAAATAATTTATCGAATAATAGTACATCATCAAAAAACTGGACTGCAATGTTTCAAACAGAATTGGGAATATAATAGGAATAGGCAGTTTTGTGTTGATGAAATAGTATTGGCTTAATGCAGTATTATCTTATTATTAATTCGGGGTAAATTTTTTTGAACAGCTTATTTACAGACTACTTTTGCAAACAAATTAAAAACAACAATAAAAACAAACAATCATGGGTTTAAATTCATTTGTCAAATTTTTCACTCCCAAAGACAGAATTTTTTACAGCTTATTTGAAGAAGTAGCTGATAATCTTTGTGATATGAGTAAGGTGTTTCGTGATGCGATGTATGAAAAGGATGACAAGAAACGCGATCAAATGTTGAATACTTTAGAAGATTTTGAACATAAAAATGACGATGCTACCCACCGCATTTTTATAGAATTAGGTCAGAATTTTATTACTCCTTTTGACCGTGAAGATATTCACTACCTAGCCACTTCATTAGATGATGTAGCTGATTATATCTGGGCTTCGGGCAAGAGTATTGTCAATTATAATATCGATGAGGTCAATGATACCATGCGTGCATTTTCGGACGTGATTAATAATTCGGTATGTGCATTACAGGTAGCCTTGAAGGGCTTACGCAATATGAAAGATTTAAAATCTATAACCGATGCCTGTGTGAAAGTAAATAGCTTTGAGAATGAGGCCGATGATATTTTGGATAACGCATTGAAGCAATTGTTTTTATTAGAAACAAATGCAATCGAGTTAATTAAAAGGAAAGAATTGTATCAGGATATGGAAATCGTGACAGACAAATGCGAAGACGCAGCTAATGTTATTGAGTCTATCATTATCAAATATTCGTAATACTATTTTTTTACTCAGATTAATACAATCTTACTCATGGCGACATTACTTATAGTCATCATTGCGCTTGCTCTTATTTTTGATTACATCAATGGATTTCACGACGCGGCTAATTCAATCGCTACAGTCGTATCAACAAAAGTGCTTTCTCCCTTTCAGGCAGTAGCATGGGCTGCATTTTTTAACTTCGTGGCTTTCTTTATTTTTAAAGATCACGGTGTTGCTAATACCATTGCCAAAACAGTTCATGAAGCCGACATTACTCTCGAAGTAATTTTGGCGGGTTTGATAGCGGCAATCGGATGGAATTTATTGACATGGTGGTATGGAATACCATCTAGTTCTTCACACACTCTTATAGGTGGTTTTGCTGGGGCCGCTATTGCACACGCTGGTTTTCAGGCTATAGAGTTGGCAACAATCGGCAAAATTGCCAGCTTCATCATTTTGGCTCCACTCATCGGAATGTTAGTGGCTTTTATTATTTCACTATGGTTCCTTAATTCTTTTAGAAAAAGCATCGTTCCTAAGATTGTTTCTTTACTAATCATTGCAGGTACAGTTTATTTTGTTTCGAATTCATTCGAAAATCACAGCTCCAAAATTTTGGGCTTCAAAAAAACAGAACAAACCGACAAAGGATTAGAAATAAAAGATATCCCTAATAAAACTCCCGCCCAAATTATGGGAATTAAAAAAGGTGATATTTTGGTTAGTGTTGATGCCAGAATTATTGACGACAAAAAGGAATTTAACCGCATTTTAAAAAGTCATCGTAGTGGAGACCCTATCACTTTTGTTGTAATACGCAAAGATGAATTAAAAGAAATCAAAACAACTTTTCAGCCTCGTTTCGAAACGCCGATACTCAATTATATCGCTTTTGGCGAGAATGTAAAATGGTTGTTGATTGGTTTTATTGTTATTTCTATTGCATTGTTTACGCTGTTTTTGAATCAACTTAATTATGCTCAAAGCGAGCGTTGGTTCAAAAGAATGCAGTTGGTATCGTCGGCAGCATTTAGTATCGGACACGGTGGTAACGACTCTCAAAAAGTAATGGGTATTATTACCGTAGCTTTAATTGCAGGCAACCAAATTACGAGCTTTGAGCAAATGCCCAATTGGGTGCCACTTTCCTGTTATGCCGTAATTGCATTAGGAACCATGAGCGGTGGTTGGAAAATCATCAAGACAATGGGCTCTCGTATCACTAAAGTAACCCCGTTTGAAGGGGTAGCCGCCGAAACGGCTGGTGCGCTCACCTTATTCGTGACAGAAATGTTTAAAATTCCAGTTTCTACCACACACACGATTACTGGTTCTATTATTGGTGTAGGTGCCACAAAACGTTTATCTGCCGTGCGTTGGGGAGTTACTATTAACTTGCTTTGGGCTTGGATTTTGACTATTCCTGTTTCTGCCTTATTAGCTGCTGGTGTATATTTTATTATCAGCCTTTTTAAGTAGAAGTTGTTTTTATTTTGTGTCCTCAAACATATTTTGTTTGAGGACTTTTTTTTGCTCAATTTTTAATTTTAGAAAGCCTTTTGCTTACAAATATTATAGTTCCTTCAAAGCAGGGTTTCAAAATAATTAGTACTTTCACGCCCACACAAATTCAATTCAATAAAAATCAATGAAACAAGAAAAAATACTCATTATAGGTGCTTGTGGCCAAATCGGTGTGGAGCTTACTTTGGCGCTTCGTCAGCAATACAGTAATAGCCAGGTTATTGCCAGCGATTTGCGTGCCGATGCACATCCTTTGCTAGCAGGTACGGGTCCTTATTATACTTTAGATGCTACAGATATCAAGGCGGTGGCCAATTTGGTTCAAAAAGAAAGCATTACCCAAATCTACTTATTAGCTGCATTATTATCTGCTACTGGCGAAAAAATGCCCATGAAGGCTTGGGATATCAATATGAATAGCCTTTTGCAAATTTTAGAATTGGGTGTAGAGGTTAAACTGAATAAAATCTACTGGCCAAGTTCTATTGCTGTTTTTGGTACGACCACTCCAAAAAATGACACCCCCCAAAAAACAATTGTTGAGCCCACCACAGTGTATGGTATCAGCAAATATGCTGGCGAACTTTGGGCTCAATATTATCATCGTCGTTGGGGTTTGGATGTGCGCAGTTTGCGTTATCCAGGCTTAATCAGTTGGAAATCTGCACCAGGCGGTGGCACTACAGATTATGCGGTTGAGATTTACCACGAAGCCTTGAAAAATAAGCAATACACTTCATTCCTTTCGGAAAACACTTATTTGCCTATGATGTATATGGACGATGCTATTCGCGGTACCATCGAATTGATGGAAGCGCCTGCTGAACTGATTAAATCACGCATGGCTTATAATCTTTCGGCAATGAGTTTTTCGCCAAAAGAAATTGCTGCCTCCATCCAAAAGCATATCCCTGATTTTAAAATTGATTATGCTCCTGATTTTCGTCAGGCTATTGCCGACTCCTGGCCATCAAGTATTGATGATAGCGATGCGCGCAATGACTGGCATTGGAAACATAATTTTGACCTCGATAGAATGACCGAAGAGATGTTGAAGAATTTGAGTCAATAAGTTTACTGTATGAATAAACGAAGCCGATACAAAATTCTGTGTCGGCTTTTTTATTCTGTTATTATTTGAATGTATAATTGCTCTACCTTTTTACGCGCCCATTCCGTTTTGCGCAAAAATTTCAAACTGGAGTTGATACTCGGGTTTTCATTGAAACATTTAATGTTGATGTTTCTGCCTAGTTGCTCCCATCCATCATAATAATCGAGCAGGAACTCCAGAATAGATTGTAAGGTTTTTCCATGCAAAGGATTGTTGATTTGGCTGTTCATTGTTTCATTTATTTTTCTTGTTTCCAATCGTACCACAAAGAAACAAAAGTAGTGCTCATCAGTACCATACTGCCTGATAAAAAAATGAGCCAAGTGCTATTTGTGATGGAAGTGATGATGAAAAAGGCTATGGATAGAATTGTGCCAAAAAGTAAAAATTTTCGCAGCAAAAGCGAAAGTGGGATAAGGCTGCCAACTGTGGTGTTCATTATCTTAGAAGTGTGCCTCAGGTAATAAGCCGCTTGCCAATAAGTGCTGATGACAAAACTTAATGCCACACCGGGCAAACCCATCAATAGATAGAGCGGATAAATAAGCATACAGGCCATTACCAAATCAATCAAGGCGCCTTTGTTGATGATGTCACCGCGATGTTCGCTTTGTAAAATGGCCGTAAAAGGGTAGGCACGAATCGGCAATACCAGTTGAGTACAAACAAAAATCCACGCAGCATTGGTGTAATTGGGCGAGAATACAACTGTTAAAAACTCTTCTCTGAAAAGCATAAAATAGAAAAACAGCGGAAACATTATCGACGATAATATTCTGGCACTATAGTGCAATAATGGAATCTTGTTTTTGCGTTCCCGTGCTGCATGCTCATTGGCCCAATGTTGCACGGCAGCGCTACTGACAGCCGAGAAAAGAATGGGTAAAAATGGAATTTCAGTTGTGCCATTGAAGTAAACTGCGAATAGTTCTTTTGCCAAAATAAGTGACAAAACAAACTTGTCTATCCACCGAAATAAAATAGTGATGATGTCGTTGATACCTAGCTGAATCCATAAAGCCTTTATTTTTTGCCAATCATCCGCTTCTAAAACACCTACTTGTGACTGATGTTGCAGAAATGCTCTGCGAATAAAATACAAACTAAATACCAGCCTCCCGATACACAAGATGAGAATGTGTAGTAAAAGTTGCTGCAAATCGAAACCCGATTGTATATTCCCGAAATGAATCAAACAAAATAAAACCGAGTACAGAAGGTTAATGCCAATAATTGCTTTGAAGGATTTAAAAACAAGCAATAGCGCATCTGACAATATTAATGCTGTAAAAACGCAGAGCAATAGAAAAGTATTGATGCCAAGCCCGCTTTGGTTTTGCTCTTGTAAAAAGGCGAATAGGGTAGCCAAGGATATAAGAAAAACACTATAAATGCCCATTGCTTTTGGCTTGAATTTCTGTAGAATCGCAATGGCTTTTGCCGGTGAATAAGTGAGAATAAATACAGGGAAGCCCACCGATCCAAAAGTGGCTAAAACAAATAATTGGGTCCAGAATTTTTGAAATAGGCCATAGTCTCTTGCATTGATTTCTTTAGAGGCAAAAATCCATACGACACTCAGCGCCAAGGCGGGGAAGAATTTCGCTGCGAAAATATAGAGCGAATTTCCGGTAAATGATTTAGATGGATTGTTTTGTTTTTGCAAAATCGATGCACTCTTTAGGGTTGAGTTCTTTAATTTTTTTTGCTGGATTTCCTGCAACGATGCAGTAGCCCTCTTCAAAGCTTTTGGTAACAATACTACCAGCGCCCACTATGGTGAAATCTCCTAAAACAACTTGAGGAAGAATATTCGCACCTTTCCCTATCCAGCAATGTTTCCCAATTCGAATAGGTTCTGCCTTTACGGGAAGTTCATTGTTAATCACATTATGGTTGGCAGATATTAATCCTACATTCGGACCAATATTCGTATAATCTCCTATCTGAATGCCATTGATAGCATTGATATACACTCCAGGAGAATCGCCGGGAAAAACACCAATGCCTCTTTGTATTTTTTCGGGTGAATGTATCGTACTGGTATGATGCACTGCCCAAGTAGTATTGGCATTTTGCCTTAGAATTCGGCGAAACAAAAAGTCGCAAAGGTAGAAACCCCAACTTAAGTCATTGCGCATGCGCAAGCATTTACGGACAATATTCGTTTTGCTTTCTGCCAATTGAAAATATTATTTAATGCTCTCTTTCTGTGCTACTAGTGTATGGTCTTCTTCTTTTTTTCTGAAAGCCATTACTAATGCTGCGCCAAACAATGCATACAATAAAATGCTGCTGATCATCGCATAATTATTGGTGCTGTAGTAAGTTTCAGGGTGGAATTTAAATTCGATTTTGTGATTACCTGCTGGCAACAAAACAGCACGAAGTACATAGTTTGCCTTTACAATTGGTGTTTCTTTCCCGTCAACATAGGCTTTCCAACCTTTATCGTAATAAATATCCGAGAAAACAGCAAGTCCTTCGTGGCTGTTGCTCGATACAAAACTGATTTCGTTTAAACCATATTTGTCAAGTTTTACAAAGGCTGCACTGTCTTTTACAAAGCTTTTTGCATTATTGATTTTTGCCGCAAATGTGTTGCGCATAATTGCAGTTTGTTTGGCATTCCAAGCATTGGGCATTTGTGCTGTATCACCAAGTCCTGGAGCATTCATTGATTTCATTTCTTCATCGGCGTTGTTCACATACTTCACCTCATTGACAAACCATGCATTGCCACAAGTATTGGGATTAGGCTGGAAGGCTGGTTGTCCGTTGGGGCCGCCGTTAAAAATAATATACTTAGTGTTGAGCATATTCAACACTTCGCTATTAAAGGGGCCGCTCATATGTACATCAATCAAGTCTTGGTAAGATTCCATTTTTACGGCACTATAACCTCCAACAGACTTGTGATGATAAGATTGCATGGCATCATTATAGGTGTTGCGGCTTAAATCCAATACTCTATAATAAGGATCTTTATCTTTTTGAATTTCTATATCTACCTGACGAGGATTAAACTGTGCTTGATATTCTTCAGTATCGATGAAGTTATTATCGTTAAGGTATTTGCGCGCAGTAGGCAATAAGTCAAGAGCCACTAACAAAGCCAATGCTCCGATAGCAATTTTATTGTTAAGTTTATTGGTATTAAACGCATACAGTATTCCGGCAGCTGCTAAAATAAAGAAGGCGCTGAGCAATCCACTATTCATGGCCATAGTGGCTCTGTCTTCGCTCAATGCACTGAGTATTTTGTTGGCAATAGCTTCATTTCCTCCATTTCCACTAAATTGTTGTGCCAATTGCGCATCGCCCTGATTGAGCCCCGACGCTTTAAAATCAAAGATGGCCTGACCACCAATCGCCAATAAGATACAAAGTCCGGCAGTGGCTATAGTGGCAACTTTTAGTTTTTTCCACAATTCTTCACCAGCAATTTTCTTTGTAAAAATGTCATTCAAAGCCCAAACCGCTATCATTGGAAATAATAATTGAGGCACCACCAAAATCATCGAGGGTACACGAAACTTGTTGTACATCGGCAAATGGTCAAACAAAAAGTTGTTGAGCGAAGGCAAATTGCGGCCCCAAGACATTAAAATGGCAATAATACAGGTTGCCAAAATCCACCATTTGTGTGGTGAACGAATAACCATCATGCCTAGCACAAACAAAAAACAAATAATTGCACCAAAATAAACGGGGCCAGCCAAGAATGGTTGCGAACCCCAATAAGTGGGTGCATTTTCTACAAATTGTTCTGCGCTTGCTTCTGGTACACCTGCTTGGGTCAATGTTTCAAAAAGTTTAGAATCCGTGCCAATATTTTGGCCACCGCCACCTCCATAAAGCTGAGGGATTAGGAAGCAAAAAGTCTCGCCAATATCATTACTCCAACGATAAGCATATTCAACATCCAAACCACCCGCTTTTTTCGTTTCACTACCTTTTAGTTGCTTTAGTTCACTACCACCACCACGCATGGTATATTCTGCATATTCTTTGGTAGTAAGGATGGTAGGTAATGATGGGCCAAGGGATAAAACACCCACCAATGCTGCGATTGCTGTTCCGATTAAAAGATTGTTGATTCTGCCATTTTTAATTTCGTTAATGGCTATACCAACACCCGCAATAAACAGCATAATAACGGTATAATACACCATCTGAAAGTGGGAAACACTCACCATCAAAGTGAAGAATAAAGCCATAATTGCCGCTCCGCTCAGCCTGCGACCGTTGTAAATCATTATAAAACCAGCCAATACCCCCGGCATATCTGCAATCGAAAACATCTTGGTAACGTGTCCCGAGGCTACAAGTCCGAGATTATAAGTAGCAAAAGCATAAGCTACAGCACCGATAGCCCCAATCCATTTATCAATTTTGAGGCTACAAGTCAATACAAAAAATCCCAACATTGCAAAGAAGAAAAGGAATGCAGGGAAGGGAACTACTTTACTTACGGCAGTTTGGATATCAATGACGTAGTTCTTGACGCCAGTCATATAGATGGCATAGGTTGGCATCCCTCCAAACATTGCATTGCTCCATAGCGGCTTGATGCCGGTAGAATCTTCATACATTTTGGGTTCTTGAATAGCAGATTCCCATGAAATGCCGTCATGCATATTTATTTTTTTGCCCTGAAATTGGGGTAAACAATAAATAAATGAAATCAGGATAAATCCGACAATAATCCAAATGTAAGGGGCATTCTTTTTGAAAAATGAAGTTTGCATAGAGTGCTTATTTTAGCCGAGCAAATATAAGCGAATTGGTCAATTAGTCTATGCCTCAATTAAGATTTGAAAAACTTCTTTTTAAAGTAAATATTTTCCGAAGGGGATAAAAAAACGGGCTAGCTCAAAAGAGTTAGCCCGTTTCATCATTCATTGATTTCGATTGTCAATTAAGAAGCAAATTGCTTACGAATAATATTCAAAGCAGCCCCTTCTTTGAACCACTCAATTTGTTGGTCGTTATAGGTATGGTTTGCTGTAATGTTATCGCTAGTTCCGTCAGCATGGTGGAAAACTAAAGTCAATGGAACACCAGGAGTAAAGTTTGTTAATCCAAGTATATCGATAGTATCATCCTCTTGAATCTTGTCGTAATCCGCTTTATCGGCAAAAGTCAAAGCCAACATTCCTTGTTTCTTCAGGTTGGTTTCGTGGATACGAGCAAAAGATTTTACCAACACAGCACGAACACCTAAGTGGCGAGGCTCCATTGCTGCGTGCTCACGGCTACTTCCTTCGCCATAATTTTCATCGCCCACTACCAAAGTGCCAATGCCAGCAGCTTTGTAAGCACGTTGTGTAGCTGGTACAGGACCATATTCGCCTGTGATTTGGTTCTTGATGTTGTCGGTTTTTTCGTTGAAATAGTTTACGGCACCAATCAACATATTGTTAGAGATATTATCTAGGTGTCCGCGGAATTTCAACCAAGGACCTGCCATAGAGATATGGTCGGTAGTACATTTTCCTTTTGCTTTAATCAAAAGTTTCAAACCTTTAAGGTCTGTGCCTTCCCAAGCATTAAATGGAGCTAACAATTGTAAACGACTAGAGTTAACATCTACAGCCACATTTACTTTACTTCCATCTTCTGCTGGTGCTTGGTAACCTGCATCTTCAACAGCAAAACCTGTTGGCGGCAATTCGTATCCTGTTGGCTCGTCCAATTTTACTTGTTCACCTTTTTCGTTTGTCAAAGTGTCTGTCAATGGGTTGAAGCCCAAATCGCCAGCAATAGCCAAAGCTGTTACCAATTCCGGCGAACCAACAAAAGCATAAGTATTGGGGTTGCCATCGGCACGTTTCGCGAAGTTGCGGTTGAACGAGTGAACGATGGTGTTTTTCTCTTGTTTTTCAGCACCCATTCTATCCCACATACCGATACAAGGACCACAAGCGTTTGCAAAAACCTTTGCACCAATTTGGTCAAATATTTTCAAGAAACCATCTTTTTCAATCGTGTAACGCACCAATTCCGAACCCGGTGTAATGGTGAATTCTGCTTTGGTTTTCAAGCCTTTTTCGGCTACCTGCTTTGCAAGGCTCACCGAGCGGCTGATGTCTTCGTATGAAGAGTTGGTACAACTACCAATCAATCCCACCTCAATTTTGGTTGGCCAACCATTTGCAGCAGCCATTTCTTTCATTTTCGAAATTGGCGTAGCCAAGTCTGGCGTAAAAGGACCATTCAAATGTGGTTCCAATTCGCTCAAGTTGATTTCGATTACTTGGTCGAAATACATTTCAGGATTTGCATAAACTTCAGCGTCACCAGTAAGGTGCTCGGCTACAGCATCAGCAGCAGCAGCGATATCAGCACGGTTGGTAGCTTTCAAATAGCGGCTCATGCTTTCGTCATATCCAAAAGTAGAGGTTGTCGCTCCGATTTCAGCACCCATATTACAGATGGTGCCTTTACCGGTACAACTCATACTAGTAGCGCCTTCGCCAAAATATTCAACAATGGCACCAGTTCCACCTTTTACAGTAAGGATTCCGGCAACTTTTAAAATAACGTCTTTTGGTGCAGTCCATCCATTCAATTTGCCGGTTAATTTCACACCAATCAATTTGGGGAACTTCAATTCCCAAGGCAAACCTGCCATTACATCACAAGCATCAGCACCACCCACACCTATCGCTACCATACCCAATCCGCCAGCATTTACAGTATGACTATCGGTGCCAATCATCATACCACCTGGGAATGCATAGTTTTCCAACACCACTTGGTGAATGATACCAGCGCCGGGTTTCCAAAATCCAATACCATATTTATCACTCACAGAGGCTAAGAAATCATAGACTTCTTTGCTTTCGTGTACCGCTCTATCCAAGTCTACTGCACTATTTTCTTTTGCCTGAATCAAGTGGTCGCAATGCACCGTGCTGGGCACGGCTACTTTTGCACGGCCAGCTTGCATAAATTGCAATAAAGCCATTTGAGCTGTGGCATCTTGCATTGCCACGCGGTCTGGGGCAAAATCTACATAACTGTTGCCTCTTTGGTAGGCTTCAGCAGGGAATTTATCCCAAAGGTGGGAATACAAGATTTTTTCTGTTAAGGTGAGCGGACGGCCTAATAATTGGCGCGCTTCAGCTACACGAGCAGGCAAATTAGAATAGTGTTTTTGGATTAAATCGAAGTCGAAAGCCATGTTATATTGATTGTTTTTTGTTTGAATTTCGTTTGTGCTCCGCAAATTTATTACAATTGAAAGACAATCCAATTTTGATTTCAGGCTTTTTCTTAATTTTTATGATTTAAAGAAGTTTTTATCTTTTTTGGGCGCTCGTCAAGCTCACATTATTGGGCTTTGGGTCTCCAGCTATCGGCTCTACTAAGTGCCGCCTCTATCTGGCGCAGACTCAGCTTTGGGTATGGCTATTGGGCTTTGCCTTCCGAATGGTTCCATCTTTGGGGTTATTATATTGCTGTTTAATAAGTTTTGAGATAATGGTTAACTGTGCCGTAGGCACCAAAGCTCGGTAGCCAATACAATACCAATTAGCGAAGGTGACGTAGGTACTAAACAACAAGAGTAGAAAAAAAGCAGACGGGAGATAGCTCTGCAAAAAAGGATGTAATTGGCTTATTCTTACTCGCCCCAGACATTCGCCCAACAGCGATATGCTACGGCGAACTGTGGGTAAATTTTATAAGAAAAATCTTGTTTATTTCGATTGCATTTTTGTGTTGGCATAGGTAGCAATGCCAAAATATAAACCAAAATGTATAGATGGCCACCATCTCTCCAATTCAAGTTTTTCGTAAGCAATGCTTTTCCCATTTTTCTCTCCATTAAAAGTTTCAAAAACGCCCGTTTTAAAACGAGCACCAAGTCCAGCAGATAAATCAACAAATGGTCGATACCTGCCCGTTTTGGAAAAAGAAAAACTGCGGCCAATAGATAAGTCAAAACCATAAATATGCTGTTGCTCTCTTCTTATCCCTTTTGAAACATAGCCTTTTCTGTCATTTTCAAACTCGAGGTATTTTTCTTTTATCCACCAATGCCTATAAAAAACTCCGAATTCTATAAAACCAATAATGGGATCTTTTACATAAAATTTATTGTTTAGCCTCAGGGTTAATGCATTATTAACTGGATTATAAAAATTCAATTGTGCATATTCGGAACCCCATCCTTTTTGATCTTGTAAAACAGCAGTCTGTTTACTGGCAACTTTTACACCCAAATGAAGCCCTATTGTTTTGTTTTTAATTTGCCGTTCGATACGCAGACCAAAATTATTAAATAGCAAATGTGTGGGGTCGGTAGAAAAACGCCATTGAGGGTATTCCTGGGTTTGAGCAAAAAGTGATTTATTTAAAAATAATAAACCAATTAAAAGTATTTTTATAAGCCTGAACATTGTGACAAGTAAATTTTAAGTGAGGTAGTTAACCATCTACTTCGTTTGCAATTTTGGGCTAGCATATTTCGCCAAGCCAAAGCATACACTAAGATGCAGTGAAGGCCACCATTCAACCAATCCTGTTTGATTATAAGTGAAGCTTTGTCCATTTTTCTCACCATTAAAGGTTTCAAAAACGCCCGTTTTTAAGCGAACACCTACACCCGCAGCTACATCTATATAGGGGCGATATTTTCCTTGATTGCGGAATGGTATGGTTTCGCCCACTAAAAACTTAAAGCCATAAATATCTTGACGCTCACGGCGAATGCCTTTGAATTGTTTTCTACTGTCAAACTCAATGTATTTATCGTTTATCCACCAATGCCTGTAAAAGACTGTAAAATCTAAAAAGCCAATAATCGGGTCCTTGATATAATACCGATTTACAAGCCCGATGGTAATGCCATTATTGACTTGGTTAAAAAAGTTGCCAAAAGTGTACCCAGAGCCAACATGGTTGCCACTGGAGCGTTTGGCTGTTTCCTTGCTGGCAACTTTTACGCCAAAATACAACCCAATAGTTTTGTTTTTGATTTGCCGTTCGGCTCTTAGTCCAAAATTATTGACCAGTAAATGTGTCGGGTCGGTAGAAAAACGCCATTTCACTTTTTCATTTTGAGCGAATAGCTTAAAATTAAGAAGCAATAAGAGAAGTGTGAATCTAATAATTTTCATACTGATAGGCTTAATATTGAATAGGGTAGTTCAAAATTAGCGATTTATAGTATTCTAAGATTCAGGAATCTAAAGTATTATCCTTATCCACCCCATCTAATAAAATTCTGTCACAACTCATTTATTTACCACCTTCTTCCAACACTAATTTCTTTAAATAGAATGTGCCAAAAGGAACCAATGACAATAGAAAAGCGAAGAGTGATTTTTTAAAAGACAGCTTCACTTTGAAAAACATCAAAGCCAATAACAGCATAAAAGCCACAAATAAAACGCCATGAATTGAGCCAATAGGGCGAACCCATTCCGGAGTGTTAAAAAAATATTTTAAAGGCATTGCGATGAATACTAAAACCAAATAACTATAACCTTCTATTTTACCAACCTTCAAAAACCATCGTGTAATCGCTTCATTTCTCATGTCGCAAAAATATACTTTAATTGACTCGTCACTCAAATAAGACTGCTAACTTTTTGAGGTTATTTTAAACTTATGCCTAAAAGCAAAGTCCTAAACCCACAAAAAATATTAACGATGAAAAATAGTATCCTTCTTTTCGCTGCTGGGCTCATTCTGACAACCACATCTTGTGTCAAAAGAGATCGTTATTACAATCATGCTCCTAAATTGGTTCCTTATACTTTCATTGACGATTTTGACAATAACAGAAATGATTGGCAATTTGCCGATGGTAGTAATTTGGCCTACGGCATCATTAGTAATGGTACTTTTAAAATAGATTACAACGACAATCTTCACGAGGCTTATTATGTTTCGAAATCAATTCAACTCAATATTTTCAATGATTTTACACTGAGTACACGCATTGGTTCTAATAAAAATATGGGTTTGTTATTTGGCTATAATGGCAACAACGGAGCTTATGGCTATAGTTTTACTATCGATTATAATGGATATTTTGCTTTGTACGATGAAGGTGGAAATGGCTATGGTGCCGATATTAGTGCCATTGTGCCTCGCACCAAATTAGGTTTTGTGAAAATTAATGGAGACTGGAATGATATTCGAATTGAACAAAGAAACAATAGCTGGATTGGTTATATCAACGGCAATAGGGTATTTAATGTTCCTGTTCAAAATCTAAAAGGTGCTTCTGTGGGCTTTGTGGTGGAGGCAAACACTCAAGGTGAGGCAGATTATATCCAAGCAGATTGGTATGAATAGTTGATTTTTTTTTCAATAGTTGAAGAAAATAGGGTTCGGGGTCTTCATCTCGAATCCTATTTTTTATGTAAGGCTTGTCTTGGATGCTAGCAAATCAGAAAGTACTTTTAGGGCCTTAATGCTAATCAACTTGTTTTGTGCTCTTTAATTCTTTAGAGTTTCTGCTTTTTTTGCCAATTGTTTTTGGGCTGTATTGGTTTGTTTATAAAAAATCTTTGAGCTTACAAAACATATTATTGCTCTTAGCTAGTTATTTCTTTTATGGCTGGTGGAGTTATCAGTTTTTGGGCCTTTTGGTACTCAGTACATTGCTCGATTATGCTTATGGTTTTTGGGTAGCATCACCCAATCGGCAAAAGGCCAAAATTTTCCTTTGGCTCAGCATCATCAACAATTTGGGCATTTTGGCCGTTTTTAAATACTATAATTTTTTTGCCCTCCAAACCCAACAATTCCTCGATAATTTGGGGCTGCATACCAATCCAGTGTTGCTACAATTGGCATTGCCTATTGGTATTTCCTTCTATACATTTCACGGCATGTCTTATGTTTTTGATATTTACAGGGGGCAACAAAAGCCTGTCTCTAATTTTGTGGAATATGCTGTTTTCGTGAGTTTCTTTCCTTTGTTGGTGGCGGGGCCAATTGAGCGCGCCAATCATTTGTTGCCACAAGTACAACGCAAGCGTACTTTTGATTACACACAAGCAGTAGAAGGCTGTCGCTTGATTTTGTGGGGAATGTTTAAAAAGGTAGTGATTGCCGATAGTTTGGCCGCCACAGTTGATGAAATTTTTCAACGCTATCCCGAGCAGAATGGAGCCTCCTTATTACTTGGCGCCATTGCATTTAGCTTTCAGATTTATGGCGACTTTAGCGGATATTCTGATATTGCTTTGGGTACTGCCAAATTATTTGGATTTGAATTGTTGAGCAATTTTAGGTTCCCTTATTTTTCGCGCAGTATTGCCGAGTTTTGGCGACGCTGGCATATTTCACTCTCTTCCTGGTTTCGCGATTATCTGTACATCCCTTTAGGTGGGTCGAAAGAAGGAAAGTTAAAAGCCGTTCGTAATACGCTCATTATTTTCTTGGTTAGTGGGTTTTGGCACGGCGCTAGCTGGACTTTCATTGTTTGGGGGGCTATACATGCTTTTGGCTTTTTACCTTCCTTATTGCTGAATACCAATAGAAAATTCAGTGCCGATGTGGTGGCACAACATAGTTCTTTGCCTAGTATTAAAGAGTTTTTTCAGATGCTTGCCACCTTCCTTTTCGTTTCCTTTGCCTGGATTTTCTTCCGTGCCGATCACTTGAAAATGGCCATAGGCTATCTCAGTCAGATGTTCGGTAGTTTTGCCAATAGCCCACAACAGTTCTTGCAAGTGCCTTATGGTATTTCAGTGCTGATGTATATTCTTCCCTTGGTGTTGATAGATTGGTGGTTACGCCGAGATGAGAGAAAACTAAGGATTATTCCGCAGGTTTTCCTTCGTTATTTGGTATATGTTTTGGTTTTGCTTTCCGTGCTCACCTTTTTGCATTTGTTTTCGAGTAATCAAAAAATAGACTTCATTTATTTTCAATTTTAATAGACAATGAGAAAGTTTATCCGTAAGTCTGTTTTGCTGTTGTTTATTGTGGTGTTGATTAATTTATCAATGGGGATATTAAGGATAATGGCCGAAGATGAAATTACCTATGTCACTAACCGAAAAGAAGAATTTGTAACCGCCAATCAATATTATGGACGTGCAGATACATCAGTTTACATCAAGACCAGAACCGACCTTGGTCACGATTCTATCAATTTACCCAAAGGCATTTTGAGGATTTGCGACCACTACGGATTTAGCAATGTTGCCGAGAATAAAACTCCGGAAATGCTTTATATAGGGGATAGTTTTTTTGACGACCCACATGTCAATAGTACCGAAGGAATACAAGCTTTGACCAACAAAAAAATGCAAAGGAATTGCGCTTACAACATTGGAGCTAATGGTTGCAGCGGTTTTAAGGTCTATAACGAACTCGATGCTCAATATTTCAAACAAAAGCCAAAAGTGATTTTTTTTGAATCTGTAGAAAGGGCTTTGGCCACGACTATTCCCGAAGCTTTGGTGCATTTAAAAACTGGTCAGTTTAAATCCCAAAAACATCAATATTTTGGTTTTGATTTGTTGCTGGGCTCTAATTTTAAAGACCTAAAAATGTCGAAATTATTCGTCAAGCCTCAAGACCTAAAATACGGTTATATCAAAACTGTTGATGGGCAAAAGGTTTGGTTTTTGCGCAATAAACGCTCTGTTTATGCCGAACTCAACAAGATTGTTGAAGACATGCAAGAAATCCAAACAATCCTACAGCAGCGAGGTATTAAGGTTGTATTTGTTGTAGCTCCCGATAAAGAAAGTTTGTACCCCGAGCTATTTGGTCGTTCAAAAATTGAGTTGATGAACGAACTAATGAAGGCGAAGAAAATGGAGTTTTTGGATATTTATTCTGAGATGATGAAAAACCGAAGTCTTTATTATTACAATACTGATACTCATTGGAATGGTCGCGCCATTGATTTGTTAACCAATCTGACAACCGATTATTACCTCAAAAATTACAAGGCGCTCCCTTAGAGTAAACTCAGGCATTCTGCAGTAAGCTCCGATTTGTCCACGGGCAAAACGCCCACTTTTTCACACACCAAGCCACCAGCAATGTTAGCAATGGCTGCCATTAGTTCAATATCTTGGGTGAGGCAATACACCAGCGCGGCAGTAGCAATTACAGTGTCTCCTGCACCCGACACGTCTGCAATATTCCGTATGTGCGAAGCTTGAATCAGCTCCTCTTTGCCATCTGTAGCAAATACTCCTTTTTCCGAAAGGGTGATGAAGGTAATTTGGTGATTTAAATTCTCCTTGATTTTTTGATGGGCTTCGTGCAATTCGGCCAGTGAAACTTCTTGCAAAGCAAGTCCCAATCCTTCGCGTACCTCTTTCAGGTTGGGTTTAAAAATAGTTACGTCTTTATAGGCCAAAAAATTATGTTTTTTGGGGTCCACCATGGTGATGATGCCCAACTCTTTGCAATGTGCAGTGATGCGGGCAATCACATTTTCTTTGAGTACGCCTTTGTTGTAATCTTCAAATATCAACACCTGAGGTTTTTCTCTTTGCAGCATCCGCAGCACAAGGTCAATAAAAGGATGTTCCTCTTTGGTGCTCAGTTCGTTAGTTTGTTCATCATCGAGGCGCATCATTTGCTGATTTCGGCTCAATACACGGGTTTTGGCGGTTGTTTGCCTTTCTTCGCTTTGCATCAACATGCCTGTTTCCAATCCTTGGTTTTTGGCCAATTGAATCAACAAATCGCCATCTGCATCTTTACCCAAAACAGAGGCCAAACTCACTTTGGCTCCAAGGCTTTTGCAATTGAGCGCGACATTTGCAGCGCCGCCCAAGCGACTTTCCTTCTTTTTGATATGAACTACTGGCACTGGCGCTTCAGGCGAAATACGCTCAACATCTCCCCACCAATAATTATCGAGCATTACATCGCCAACGACCACCACGTGTAGCTCGTTCATTCCTTCAAAAAGGTCTTTAATTTCTTGTTTGTTCATTTAGGCTTTTTCCGCTTTCCGCTGAATAAAATAATAAATTGGAATTCCTATTAATACAATAATCAATCCCGGCCAAGTAAATTGTGGTTTGAACCAAATCAATAATCCGCAAAAACTGATTCCTAAAATAATATACAAAGCGGGGAGTAGAGGATATCCAAAGGCTTTGTAGGGTCGGGGAGTGTTGGGTTGCTTTTTACGTAAAATAAAAATTCCCGCTATCGTAAGGATGTAAAATAAAACCACCACAAATGAAATCATGTCTAGCAAATCTCCGTATTTGCCACTCAGGCAAAGAATACTAGCTACGAGGCATTGCGCCCAAAGCGCCCAGGCAGGAACGCCATTTTTATTGAGTTTTGCTGCATTTTTAAAGAAAAGGCCATCCTGCGCCATCGTAAAATAGACGCGTGAGCCTGCTAATATCAATCCGTTGTTACAGCCAAATGTGGAAACCATAATCATGACCGCCATCATCACAGTGCCAAGGGTGCCGAAAATAGCATTCGATGCCGAAACCGCTACCCTGTCTTTGGCTGCATGAGCAATTTCATCCATCGGCAACACCGCCAGATACACCAAATTGGCCGAAACGTAAATAACGGTCACAATGAATGTTCCCAAAAACAAACTCAATCCAATATTGCGTTGAGGATTTTTCATCTCTCCGGCAATGAAGGTGACATTATTCCAAGCATCACTGCTGAACACAGAACCTACCATCGCGGCTGCGATTCCGCCCAAAAGCGCGGTTCCGCCGATATTCATCCAATTGCCTCCAGTAGTTTCTTTGCTCGCAACAAATGCGTCAGACCAATTGGCATTCCATATTTCGGGTTTAAACACCACAAATCCAGCGATAATGAGGCCGAATAGCGATATTAATTTTGCCGATGTGAAGACATTTTGAATCATTTTTCCTCCCTTTACCCCACGGGTATTAGAGTAGCTGAGTAAAATGATGATTGCAATAGACATAATTTGCGCAGCAGAGATGGTAAAGGTGCTGCCTTCGATAGTCAGAATTTTATTGTCTTCGCTCAGTGCTGGTATTAAATACGCCGCAAATTTAGAGAATGCCACACCCACGGCCGCAATAGTACCCGTTTGTATGACCGCAAAAAAGCTCCATCCGTATAGGAAAGCTATAAGTTTGTTGTACGCTTCTTTGAGGTAAACATATTGACCTCCTGCTTTCGGAAACATACCGCTCAACTCTCCATAACTGATAGCTGCCGTCATCGTCATCAGTCCTGTGATCACCCAAACTGCAATTAGCCAGCCGGCACCACCTACGTTGCGCACTATATCGGCACTAACAATAAAAATACCAGAACCAATCATGGACCCGATAACCAATAAGGTGCCATCGAACAGCGAAAGTGAACGATTGAAGTCGGAATTATGTTGGGGTTCCAAAAGCAGAAGGTTTTATATTATTTAGAAGTACTGTCTGATGCGGCAGTTGGTTTAAATTCGTTTAGGCCTTTGACAACATCTTCGGTAATGTCAAATGCTTTATTGGCATACAATATTTGACCAGCTTTGGTGTAAGATAAGATATAGTCATATTTATTGTCTTTGTTATAAATAGCCAAATACTCATCAATATTTTTCTGCAATTTTTCGCTAAAAGCAATTTGTCTTGCTTGTAATTGTTCGCCAAGTGTATTTCGGCGGGTTTCAAGCGATTGTTGCATTTGTGCCAAACGCTGCTGCGTAGCTCTTCCTTCGGCCTCGCTGATATTACCCGATTGCGCTTTTTGCTGGAATGCTGCATAATCATTTTGAAGTTTTTCAGCAGAACTTTGTAATTCAGACTCAATTTTTGCCTGTTCAGCAGCTAGTGCTTCCGCTTCTGTTTTCCAATAAGTGTACTTAGATTGTAAGGTATCTACATTAATATAGGCTATTTTGCCAGTTGCCGCAGCGCCATTGTTAGTGCTAGCTGCAGGGCTTCCTGCTTTGTTATTGCACGAGGTAGAAAGGGTTAATGCCGCAATACCAGCCGCTAATAGCATAGGGCCTACTGAAAATTTCTTCATTTTGTAAGATGATTTTGAATTAAAATAATTGGGGCGAAGATAATTTGTTAATTCGATAAATTGCTACAAACAAGTGCTATCGTTAGCCAAGCTTTCCTACTTTGTTCAAAGACTATTTTTTGAAAGCAAAGTTTTTTTTTAAAAAAGAAATAGGTTTTTGCTTTTCGATTTTATACTTTTGCACTCCAGTTTTGCTTCAAGAAAATCTTCAATGGATTCATCAGTAAAAATATTCTCAGGTACTAAATCGCATTACCTTGCCGAACAAATTGCCAAACATTTTGGTAAAGAATTAGGAAAAATAGATATCCCAAAGTTTAGCGACGGTGAGTTTCAGCCTGTATTTCAAGAAAGTATACGTGGCGATTATGTTTTTTTAGTACAATCGACTTTTGCGCCCACAGACAACCTGATGGAGCTTTTGCTGATGATTGATGCTGCAAAACGTGCATCTGCAGGCTACATTACTGCTGTTATTCCTTATTTTGGTTTTGCTCGTCAAGACCGTAAAGACAAACCAAGGGTTTCTATTGCGTCAAAATTAGTGGCTAATCTATTGACCACTGCTGGTGCCGACCGCGTGATGACAATGGACTTACACGCACCTCAAATCCAAGGTTTCTTCGATATTCCGGTTGACCACCTTGATAGTTCTGCAATTTTTATTCCTTATATTGAACAATTAAATATCCAAAATCTTTGTTTTGCTTCACCTGATGTGGGCAGTACCAACCGCACACGCGAAGTAGCCCAATATTTTGGTGCCGAAATGGTGATTTGCGACAAAGAACGCAAGCGCGCCAACGAAGTAGCCTCAATGACGGTAATTGGTGATGTGGTGGGTAAAAATGTGGTGTTGATTGATGATATTTGCGATACTGCAGGTACTTTGACCAAGTCTGCCGGAATGCTTAAAGAGCGTGGTGCATTGAGTGTTACTGCTTTCTGTACCCATCCGGTATTGAGCGGAAAAGCCTATGAGAACATCGAAAATTCTGTTTTAGAAAAATTAGTGGTTTGCGACACGATTCCTTTAAAGCAGCCTTGCTCTAAAATTGAGGTATTGCCAACCGCAGATTTATTTGCGATAGCCATCAGAAATACATTTGAAAATAAATCAATTAGCTCTTTGTTTTTGCACAGCAAAAGAAAGGCTTAAATAAATAATGATTACGACTGTTTAAACAAAAAAACCTGTCCGGCACAAAGCCGAAACCCGCAAAGGGTTTTTTAACTCAAAAAGTCATTCAAATGCCAAACGTTCGATAGGTTGTCGATTGGGTTTGAAAGAAACAAAACAAAACAAAGCTATGAATAGCATTAAAATCGAAGGTCAAAACAGGACCGATTTTGGAAAAAAAGCAACGCGTCAATTGCGTTCAGAAGGTAAAGTGCCTTGCGTTATCTATGGTGGTGCCGACACTGTATCTTTCTCTGCACCAGCTTCGGCTTTCCGCCACTTGGTGTACACTCCAGATTTTCAGTTGGCTGAAATCACTGTAAACGGTAAAATGTACCGTTGCATTATGAAAGATTTGCAATTTGACGTAGTTACAGATTCATTGAATCACATCGACTTTTTGGAGTTGGTAGATGATAAAAAAGTAGTAGCTAACTTGCCTTTGAAATATGTAGGTCAGCCAGAAGGTGTAAAAGCGGGTGGTCGTTTGGAAATCAAAATGAAAACCGTTCGCGTTCGTACTTTCCCTAAATATTTGAAAGCAGCTATCGAAGTAAACATCGCAGCTTTGAAATTGAACGAAAATATGCGTGTACAAGATATCCCTGCCGACAATATGGAATTGATGAACTCTCCACGTATTCCTATCGCTTCTATCGTAATGACTCGTGCTCTAAAACAACAAGAGAACGCTGACGCTAAAGAAGCAAAGAAAAAATAAGTTAATTGATTTGAATATCCTAAAGCCCTTGACATTTGTCGAGGGCTTTTTATATGTCTTTTTGAAGGAGTGCAGATAAAGATACAATTTGCCCACTTTCGGTTTTACTTCCTTTGGAGGGCTTAGGGCTGGGTTAAAATGATGCAATTGATAGGGTCAATTTTATATCTACTTCTCCTGCTTTTGTTTTTTTATCGTTACTTTTTTTAGCTCAAAAAAAGTAACCAAAAAAGGAGCCAGAAAAAGTATCGCTCCGCACTTTTTCTGTTGCTCTGCACCGGTACATTTTAACTCTTCGCGTCGTCTCCGCTCCGGTGGCATTTGGTGGTATCGCGTATTCTATTAATTTCTTCGCCAAAATTCTTCAATCAAAAATCAAAAATCACCAATCAACCCACCCCTAAGCCATCCACTCGCATTCATTGCGAGGCACTGCCTGTCCCGATTATATCGGGAAATCAATCTAAAAAAGAATCGCAACAGATTGCTTTGTCGTCGTTCCTTATCCGTGCGGTTTGGCTTAGCCTTGTGCGCGAGCTGTCGGCCACCTTGTCTCTTTTTTTCGCCTTTTGCCTGGCCTAAAAAGGACACGCGGCGCCATTGTCTTTTTACGAAATTATGTGTTTAGTTGTTGGTGGAAATTGTGAAAAACAATTACTAAACATCAACAACGGCGAAACAATAGTTTTCACAAGTTAAATGTCAGTTTGCGGAGATTAACACATTTAATCTCCGCAAATTTTACGAAATTTATCTTGCCAATGCGGAGAAAAGCTAGTATATTCGCCGCATAAACTGCGGAGATTAAATGTATATTCATCAATTAGACAATTGGCCAAACTTTTACTGGGATCCGCATAAATTGGTGGCATTACTTTCTGAGGCAAGATATAAGCAAGGTCGGCTTGCCGGAAAGATGGAGGCATTAGGATTTAAATTAAGAGAAGAAGCTACTTTGCAGACCCTCACCCAGGATGTACTTAAATCGAGTGAAATTGAGGGCGAACACCTAAATGCGGATCAGGTGCGATCCTCCATCGCCCGGCGTCTGGGGATGGAAATTGCAGGTCTTGTACCCTCTGACAGGAACGTGGAAGGAGTTGTAGAAATGATGCTGGATGCAACACAGCGTTACAAAGAACCACTGAGCGCAGACCGCTTGTTTGGCTGGCACGCCGCTTTATTTCCCACGGGTAGAAGTGGCATGTACAAAATCGTAGTTGGTGATTGGCGTAAGAATGAAAAAGATGATCCTATGCAGGTTGTGTCTGGCGCAATGGGACGAGAAAAAGTACATTACCAGGCTCCTGATGCGCAATTGCTGGACAATGAGATGCAGCAATTTATCAGCTGGTTTAACGATACGAATGAAACAGACCCTATTCTGAAAGCCGGGATAGCGCATTTATGGTTTGTGACCATACATCCTTTTGATGATGGCAATGGCCGTATTGCACGTGCAATAGCAGATATGCAATTGGCAAGAGCAGACAATAGCGGCCAGCGTTTCTATAGTATGTCTGCACAGATTCGGATAGAGCGGACTGACTATTACCACATGTTAGAATCTACTCAAAAAGGCACTTTAGATATTACTGCATGGCTGAAATGGTTTCTGGAGTGTTTTGATCGCGCACTATCCAACACAGATGAACTTTTGGGTTCTGTATTGAAAAAAGCCAGGTTTTGGGAAAACCCTGCCACGCATGGCATCAATGACCGACAACGTTTCATGCTCAATAAACTGATGGATGACTTTTTTGGCAAACTGACTTCTTCAAAATGGGCTACTATGACCAAGTGTTCACAAGACACAGCAACGCGTGATATTCAGGATTTAATTTCACGAGGATTGTTGATTAAGGAATCTTCAGGAGGAAGAAGCACCAATTATCAACTAGCTGATTTGTTTTCTGACAAATAGCTTCGCTAATGTTGAATGATAAATGGTTAATTATTAATGCAAGTAAAAGGAAGAGTCCCCTAAATCGAGTTATGAGGGACTTATTTTGTTTTAGTTGTTTTATTTCAATTACATTCATCGCTTTTGTTTTTTTTATCGTTACTTTTTTTAGCTCAAAAAAAGTAACCAAAAAAGGAGCCAGAAAAAGTATCGCTCCGCACTTTTTCTGTTGCTCTGCACCGGCACATTTCAACTCTTCGCGTCGTCTCCGCTCCGGTGTCATTTGGTGGTATCGCGTATTCCATTAATTTCTTCGCCTAAATTCTTCAATCAAAAATCATCTATTCCTTCATCACTTTCGCACTATACACATTCCCATCTTCGTCCTTGATTTGGATGATGTATAAGCCTGCTGCTAGGCCATTTAAGTCGATTTGTTCTGTTGTGCTTAGTGCAACTTTGGTACTGATTTTTTGACCAACAATGCTGAATAAACTCAATTCTGTATTACTGGGCAAACCATCTATAGTAAGATAATCTTTGGTAGGATTGGGATAGATACGCAGGTTGCGATAAGCCACAGCATCGGGAATGCTGAGTGTTACATTGATGCTATTGCAGTAATACACAGGACCGCAAGTAGGTGACCAAAGTGTAGCACACACTTTATACTTGCCTTTTTTTGCATAGCTATGAAAGATACTCAAACCCTTGCCGGTGCTGCCATCTCCAAAATCCCAGGTTACAGAATCTGCGGGTGTAGTGCCTGTAAAGGTGAAAGTATTGCTGCTACTGGCGTAGCTAAAAGTAGCCAGTGGCGTACCCACACAGCCACATTTGAAACTGTACTTGGCAAGAAAAACATCAATACCAGTTCCTGCTTTTTTCTTGACACTAAAAGTGCTGTCTATGATGATACTATCACTCTCTGTATGACCTGCCATATACAAGTCATCACCTTTAAACAACAAGCCTGTAATACCATCGTAAAAACCATCGCCTCTAGCGGTAGCTAGTTTTACTGTTTTGCCTGTTTTAATATCCACTATCGCATACCAGCCATCCTGACCGGGTCCGCCGGTTTTGTAATGATTGACCATTATAGTATCCTTATAGGGGTCTCCGAAATATCTTGTTAAAAATGCAATTGAGCTAATTGCAGCATATTTATGATTAGTAGCAAAATATGAAACCTCATTCATTCCAGAACTGGCTGCGGTACCACCATTAATGCACCACTTTTTTATACCATTAGAATCAATTTTCATAATGAATGGCATACCAGAACTTGCAATAGTTGTATAAGGGTTGTCAAACACATGTCCATTTAAATAGTTATTGTCACCAAGGCTACCACCGATAATAATATTCGATGAATCATCCTGAGCGGCTTTGAAAATTGCATAATTTCCACCCTTAGTTGCTGTATCTGTAAAATGCCATTTAAGGTTTCCGTCGGCTAAAAATGAACCAAAGAAAACATTGTTACGGAGAACAATATTCTTAATGTACAAGCTATCTCCAGACGAGGGGAAATTCAGAGAACTAATCAAATATCCCTTATTAAATTTATTATAGCTTATGATTGTATTTCCTGGGATAAAAGAGCCAGCTCCATTTATGAAACAAAAATCTTTCAGCATCGTTACTGACAGCAGCGTACCGCTTGGATTATATTTAAGTACATAAGCGCCCAAGCCTTTGAAGGGTGTTGTGCTAGGTATCGTAAGGCTACTGCCTAATATTTTAGAGCTGGGAGGCATCGTCACCAAGCAATAAGCATTGCCTAATTCATCGATATCCATGGACATAGCATGATAATCTTGTATCTTAGTAACAACAGAATCCGGGCGACGAAGCCATTTATAGTTGCCACTAGTATCATAACAAACCAAACTAATACCTTGGTAAATTAATCCTGGCGTTGCTGTATCTTCATCATAATAGGCTTTTGCTACCCCAGATGAATAAGTACCAACAGTTCCGAAGAGATAAACATTACCCGACTGGCTAATTCTCAAGCTTTTTGTACTACTGGAACCTGAACCAATTACCTTGGACCATCTGTATTTCCCATTACAATCATAACTGACCAACATCGTATGTCTGTCTCCAAGACCTTTACCATTGGGTAAGGATACAGAAGATGCATATGGTGCATTTTTGCCAATGCGGCTGACGAGATAAATATTACCATAAATATCAGTAGCCATATCCTCTACACGGTCATCTGTGCTATATGAGCCTTGGGTAATGCCCCATTGCCAAGTTTGCGCAAAAGCTTCGCTAATGTTGAATGATAAATGGCAAATGATTAATGCGAGTAATAGGAAAAGAACTTTCCTTCGACAAAAGGATATTAATTTGAAACTATGAAAAGGATTTTGGTTCATTGGTTTTGAGCATTAGGTACAATAAAAGTAATAAATTTTACATTAAAAAAACCTTAGCCGTATATGACTAAGGTTTTCAGACTAAAAATTTCAAGGGCTTTATTTTTTCAACATCAAATTGTCAATGGCTTTCTTTGAGCTGAGGAAGGAAAATTTGCTTTTCAATTGTCCATAACTCAGTCGGTCGTTTACTCGGGGGTAAGCCCATTTGGCAAATTCCAATTTGCTGCCTTCAAAAGTCAACCAATCCAGCATCGTGCTTACCTGTGCGGTACTCATTGTAAGGTCGCTAAGCTCTTGCTGCATCAATTTTTGCTTGTCGGTATCCGTGATTTTTTCTTGTACAGCTGCAGATAATTGGTTGATGCGTGCTGCATTCAACACTTGTTTTTGTGCTGGGCCTGGGGCAGTGGTGGTGGGCTTTTTGTTTTTAAATATTTCCTCCTCCAGCTCAGTTTTCGAATTCTGAAAATTCAACAGACTACTCACCTGTAAATATTTTTCAGGGTCGGTGCAGCGTGGATAACCATATTTTGCTATTTCTAGTTTGCTGCTTTCAAAGCTGAGCCAAGCCACAATGGTTTTCACTTGTTCTGTACTTAGCTTTTTGTTTTGTAGGTAATTTTTGATCAGTCTTACTTTGTCGTCGCTGCCGTAGCGCTCATCAACTGCCGATTTGAGCGTGTAGAGTTCTTCGTTGCTGAGGATATTTTGGTCGCGATTGTTATTGCTTGGCCTGTCTTTGTCCCAGTCTTTGTCTTTATCCCTGTCGTAAGATTTATCGTCGCGGTCTTCGTCAAATTCGGGTTGCTCATCAATTTTGTAAGTTCGTTCGTCGTCGTAAAGCTCTTCCCTAGATTCGCGGATACTCATCGTTTTGTATTGAGGGTCAACGGTGCAAAAATAAGTAGTGGCAGGGTCGATGCGCATGCTACCTCTGTACATCAGCACTGCTCGGGGGCGACTATCTGAATAGCGTGGGTCGTCGTTGGGGAAATAGCGATACACTTTGATGTTGTGATTCCCTGCCGGCACATCTCCAAACGTAATACTGCGACCAAAACGTTTGTAATGCCTACCGTCTAAAACCACAGTAAGCAATTTATTATTTCTCAGACGGATTTTAAGGGTGCTTCTGCGCGATTGTGCCAGGGTCATTTGCGCCAGCGACAGCAGTAAAAGAAGAAATAAGCTTAGTTTTTTCATAAAAAATTTGATTGAATCATTTTTGGGTCTTACAATGTATCAAAGACAATAAATTGGCTCTAAAGATTAAAATTGACTTATTTTTTTTATTTGCCCAAAAGCAAGGCGCATAATATACCTGCCGATACACCGGCATTCAGCGATTCTGCACCACCGAGCCTCGGTATTGTGATGTTGTACTTGGCCAAGTCGATTATTTCTTTACTAATACCTTTAGCTTCATTTCCAATGATAATAATTCCTTTTTCGGGCGCGTTTAATTGGTACACATTGTCGCCTCCCAATACGGCGGCATAGGCGGGCAGGCTGCTAGATTTGATCAAAGCAGGCAAATCGGTTTCGTAAACAGTCACCCGCAAATGTGCACCCATAGCTGCCTGCACCACTTTGGGGCTTAAGGCATCTACACAATCGGGCGAGCAAAATACATAGCTGATGCCAAACCAATCGGCGATGCGCAGGATGGTGCCCATATTGCCGGGGTCGCGGATGCCATCAAGGGCAAGGCACCAATCATTTATGTGTATTAATGGTTTTTGCGGTTGACGCTTAACCACCAATAGGGCTTTGTTAGGCTGTTGAAGGGTTGAAATTTGTTTTAGTTCATCTTCGGTAACCTTGATGAGCAGGGCTTCGGGGTGTTTTCGAATCAAAGGAGCTTGGAGGGTTATCCAATCTTCCAAACCCACAATGTATTCGATTTTTTCATCGGATTGTAGCCATTCTGCCACTATTTTTTCGCCTTCGGCAAGGTAGCTTTGCTTTTCTTCACGAAATTTTTGCAGCGCTAATGAACGAATGTATTTACTTTGCGTTTTTGAGAGCATATTTTGCAAATCTAATTAATTGCTGACACCCAAAATAATGATAGAAAGGAGAATAAGAAAAATTCACTCCCTACACTTGCACAGCCTGTGTTTATTGTTGCTATTGTTGGTGTCTTGCAACAGCACCAAGCAGGTGCCTCAGGGCGCACATTTGCTGAAGTCTAACAATTTAAAAATCAAATCCGACCGAACCATTACCAACAAGGGTATTTTGCAAGATCAGCTTAATGTTTTAATCATTCAAAAACCCAATACCTATTGGAGCGGCATTTTCCCTTTTCGTCTGTGGAAGTATAATTGGCGTTCGGAAAAATACATCAATAATCCGCAATTGGAATTGCCCAAATCTTTGGAAAGGCCAGTGTTGTATGACAGTTTGATGCAAAAGCGCTCTTCTGCCAATATGCGTTACTTTTTGTTGAATCAGGGTTATTTTAAAGCAATAGTGACTGATACCGTCAGTTTCAAAGGCAAGAAAGCTTTTCCTTCATACACAATTGTTACAGGGGTAAATTATTTAATTGATAAAGTGACTTTGGATGTTGATGATAGTGTGGTATTGGCCCTTATCAATAGTGATATGAAAAATACCTTGCTGGTCAAAGAAAAACCTTACACCAAATCGGTCATAGATGAAGAAAGAAGCCGCATTATTTCCTTAATGCAAAACAATGGGTATTATAAATTTTCGCAAGAAAATATCAGTTTTCAATTAGATACGGTCAACAAAGAGAAATTTAAAGACGCGGAGAATTTGTTTGAAAGTGCGATTAATTTTATCACCCTGCAAAAGCGGCAAAAGAAACTTTCCTTAGACATCAAAATATCAGTGAGTAAATCTGCCGAATCACAATCTTACCAGCAATATCACATTGGCAAGATGATTGTTTTTCCTGATTTTGTAGACCGTACGCTCGCTTTTGACTCCAATATGACTGTAAAAAAAGTAGATAATGTTACTTTTCGGTACAACAGTTATTATATACGAGAAAGCATTTTGAACAAGCAAATTTTTGTTCGGCCCGGCGAGGTGTATTCTCGAAGTAATCATGAATTGACCATCAATAAACTAAATGAATTGGGGATTTTTCAGATGGTCAATGTGTATTTTTCTGAGGATACCGTGCAAAAGGAAAAACATTTGCTGAATTGTTACATCACCCTTAGCCCTGCCAAAAGACAAGATGCATCTGCCTCGCTAGAGATAGCCAATGCGTCAACGTATATTTTGGGAAATTCGCTCGGGGCTGTTTACCGAGACAAGAATTTTTTTAAAGGTGCCAATTTATTTTCTTTATCGGCAACTGGAGGTTTGGAATTGTTTAATGATAAAGCGGTTAGCACAAATTCGGTTGAAAATCTCAGTTTGCAAAGCACCAATTTTGGCTTAAACGCTACTTTGCTTTTCCCCAAATTTTTGTCGCCCTACAAGCCCAAATGGATTGATAATAAAAACTTGCCGCGTACTCAATTGTTATTGGGTATTAATGTCTTAGATAGAATCAATCAGTTTCGATTGACCAATATTTCTTCGTCGTTTTCATATAATTGGAAAAAATCAAATACCCAAACTTGGGAGTTTGCACCCGCATTCGCCAATATTATTTTACCAGATATTCAGCCTGCCTTCCAGTTAAGATTAGATTCAAACGAGTTTTTGCGCAATACTTATCGCAGAACCTTTATCGAAGGCGAGAATATTTCATTTACCTTTTCTGACCAACAAAAAAAGCAAAATAAGAATTTCAATTATTTGCGGATAGGCCTTGAAGAGGCAGGATTGATAATGGCAGGAATCAATACGATTCAAAAAAACGTCACCAATCGCTCTAGTTTTATCTTCGATCAATATTTTAAATTTGATTTAGACGCTCGCCGTTATTTTAATGCCCGACATTCTTTGATGGCATTGAGGTTTTTGGCTGGGGTAGGTAGCCCTTATGGCGAGTCTAAAACACTTCCTTACGTCAAACAATATTTTGTTGGTGGTCCTTATAGCATCAGAGGCTGGAGACCCCGAACACTTGGCCCCACGAGTATTAATGACCCTCAAAGAACAAGTATTGATATTACCGGCGACATTAAGTTGGAAATGAGTGCTGAGTACCGTTTTGATATGATTAAATTATTCTCTGGCACGCTCAATCTCAATGGAGCGCTTTTTGCCGATGCAGGAAATATTTGGTTGGCTAAGAAATCTGAAAACACGCCCAATGGTCATTTTGATATCAGTCGATTAGGTCAGGATATAGCGATGAGTACCGGAGCTGGCTTGCGAGTAATTGTTGCTGAGTTTTTTACCGTTCGTTTGGATGCCGCATTCCCTGTCAAAAATCCGTATATTGACAAAAATAACGGTTGGATTATCAGACAAGTAGATTTAGGCAATAGCGATTGGAGGAGTAAAAATGTAGTCCTTAATCTGGCTATTGGTATGCCTTTTTAAAATTGATAAAAAGTTATTTTATGCAACACAAGCAGCTATTTTTATTGGTGCCATTGAGTCTAATGTTGATGGCTACAAAATGCAAAACAACAGCCCCCAAAGTAGATTGCAGTGCGGTAATGTGTACTATGGAGTACAGAATGATCAACGTTGTGCTGAAGGATAAATCAGGAAACTTTTATAAGGCAGACAAAGTAGAAACCCATACCGAATTAGGTGCAATAATACACAGCCAGTCTGAGCCCAATAGTTTGCCCGAAACCAGTTTTATACTGATTGAAGATGGCAACCTAAAGGATTTGCAAAAGCATACCAATACCAATGTTAACTTTAAGATTTATAAGGACAACAAAGTGGTAAAGACCGTGAAATATGTGGTGACCGCCGACTGTTGCCACGTTTCTAAAGTGAGTGGCGATGATGTAATCGTGGTTGAATAAACAGTGTAGCGTTCACTTGAATTATTTGTTGCTTGGTAGCTGCAACATAATTCCTCCATTGCCACTTTGGACTGTCGGTAGCACGCCATCCCATTTATTCACTTTCAGATAATCGATGTAAGTGGGGCTTAGGGATACTTGTTTTCTTCTGATGGCCTCAGCCTCACCAGCGGCTGCAATTACTTGAGCCGCACTATCAGCACGGGCCTGAGCTATTTTTCTGTCTCCTTCGGCAATAGCCACCAATCTTTGGTTTTCGGCTACTTGCACTTCTTGTATTGCCTTTGTTTTAGCTTCAATAGATTGTTGTAGTGCTTGAGGTGGGATAATATTCGTACGCAATTGTGATATTGAAAACCATTTAGAAACCCTTTTGTTGGCCTCAATGATAATATCACTTTCAAAATGTTCTCTTTGATTGAAAATGTCATCCACTGCCCATTTATTGGCCACATCATTTACCGTACCCACAATGGCGGTTTGCAGCCACTGCTGTTCGATACTCCGAATGTCTAGCCTCAGGTTTTGGAACATATCACCCACTTCGCCAGCTTTGAGCGAGTAGTTAAATGAAGGTTTGATGGTTGCCGAAAATCCACCTTTGGTTATGACTTGCTGCTCCGGAAAATCTATATGTTGTTGGAAGGTGGGGAATTCATACAATTTACTAATCCAGGTGTTGTAAATCACCCAACCGGTTTTGTATTCAAATTTACTGATTCCTCGGTTGTCGCCAGTAAGGTTTACTTTGATACCAACGTGGCCAGCATCTACTCTTTCCATCGTCATTGGTTGTACCAGTGCAATTAAAATGCCAAAAAAGAGAATGCCAATTCCCATAAAAATTTTTGAGTTTCGCGAAGATTTGTCGGCAACAACTAAATTCTTTTTGAAGTAAAGAAAGCTGATAAGAACAGTGAGGAAAATAAGTGCAGTGGTGATCATTTGAATAGTTTTTTGAGTAATGGGATAATGAAGATATAGATTAACGCTATTTCGATGCAAATACATAAAATAGTGCTGAATGTATTGCTTTGACGGTTGAGCAGGTACTCAAAATTGAGGGTGCTCAAGAGGATAAATAATAAAACTTTGATGAGGGTGATGATGATATTCATAATGCAGCAATTACAGCTACCCCGAAAATAGGCAAATATCTATACGCCACAAAAAAAAGTCGGTAATCTAAAATTGATTACCGACTATTATATGCAAAAAAATAATTTTATTAGTTAACTCCGTGCATCATTTTAGAGATTGGTTTGCTCAGGCCTATCATAATAAGACCCAATACAATGACAAATCCTGCAATGGTTGTAAAGATATTTTGTGCGCCCATTTCTTCTACAAAGGATGCCAAGTAGCCACCCATAATATTGGCGATAAAAGTTGCCAACATCCAAACTCCCATCATCAATGAAGCGAATTTGGGGTGAGCTAGTTTGGTAACTACAGAAAGCCCAACAGGCGACAAACATAATTCGCCGATGGTATGAAGTAGATAGGTCATAATTAACCAAATTAAGCTAGCCTTTATCGTTTCATCTTGAACATTTCCTCCGCGTTGCGCGATAGCTCCCAGCATAAAAAAGAATCCTATACCAAGCAAAATCATGCCTAAACCCATTTTAACGGGTGTGCTCATTTTTTTACCCAAATTGCTCACCCAAAAGATACTGAACAACGGTGCAAGTACAACTATGAAAAGTGGATTAACAGATTGAAACCAAGATGTGGGAATCAGGAAATCGCCAACTTGCCTGTCAATATATTTATCAGTGTAAAGTGAAAGAGAAGAACCAGCTTGCTCGAAACCAGCCCAAAAGAAAATAACAAAAGCAGTAAGAATGAAAATTACCGTCATTCTTTGGTTGTCTTCTTTGGTTACTGGTCGGTCTGCATTTACTTCTTCGGTAGTGCTTGATGCTTTATTAATTGCAGCCAATTTAGCTGGTGATTTACCAATATCACCAAGATGTTTGGCTGCAAGACTATTAAAAATGAGTTGACCTAAAAGCATACCAATGCCCGAAACCAAGAAACCATATTTATAACCATAGGTAATGATAGCGCCGGTTTCGTCTTTTACGGCAAATAAATTATCTGAAAATAAACCAATGACTAAAGGTGCTAAAAAAGCACCAAGGTTGATACCCATATAAAAAATAGAAAATGCAGAATCCCTTCTAGGATCTTTTTCTTCATACAAACGACCCACCAAAGTAGAAATATTGGGCTTGAAAAAACCATTTCCGATGATTAATAAAAACAATCCCAAATAAAGCCCAGTATGAGTGTTGATGGCAAATAGGGCAAATTGTCCAAACATCATTGTCAAGCCGCCAATGGTAATCGCTAATCGCTGACCCAAAAATCTGTCAGCCAGCCAACCACCAATAAGGGGGGTAAAGTATACGAAACCTGTGAAATAACCATATATCAATGAGGCTTGTCCTGGCTCAATCGCTAGGCCTCCTTCTAAATAGGTTTTTGTCAAATACAAAATCAATATTCCTCGCATTCCATAATAACTGAATCGCTCCCACATTTCGGTAAAGAACAATAAATACAAGGCCTTGGGATGCCCTTTAGGTGCCTGTGGTGTTATGATGTCTGCCGCCATAATTTTACTATTTGTTTTTTTTAAGAGTTATTTAAGAGAGTTTGAGGCAGCCAAGATACTGTAAAAAAGCAAACCATAAAGGGTGATTTTTTTAGTTTCTTTGCATCTTAAATAATTACTTGAATGAAGAATATCCTTTTGTTGGGTTCTGGAGGTCGCGAATCAGCCCTCAGTTGGAAGTTGTCCCAAAGTCCGCTTTGTGCCAAATTGTTTATCGCAACAGGCAATGCTGGAACTGCAGCTTACGGAACCAATATAGCCATCGGCATCAACGATTTTGAAGCCCTCAAAACATTTTGCCTGCAGGAGCAGATTGATATTCTTTTTCCGGGTTCCGAAGAACCATTGGTCAATGGAGTGTATGATTTTTTTAAAAGCGATGAAGAATTAAAGCATATTATCATCCCAGGCCCAAGTAAAGAAGGTGCACAGTTAGAGGGCAGCAAAGCTTTTTCGAAAAAATTAATGGCGCGCCATCAGATACCCACGGCAGCTTATGCCGAGTTTGATCAATCCAATTTTGAAGAGGGTTTAACCTATCTTGAAAATCATTCAACACCCATTGTGCTCAAAGCTGATGGATTGGCCGCAGGCAAAGGTGTGGTGATTACCTCTGATATTGCAGAAGCTAAAGCGGTATTTACCGATATGATTCGCAATGCCCAATTTGGGGAGGCTGGTAAAATAGTGGTGGTAGAACAATTTTTGACTGGAATAGAATTGTCTGTTTTTGCCTTTACTGATGGTAAAAATTATGTGATTTTACCCGAAGCAAAAGATTACAAGCGAGTAGGAGAGGGAGATACAGGACCCAACACTGGTGGTATGGGAGCCGTTTCGCCAGTGCCATTTGCCAAAGGTGATTTTATGCAGAAAGTAATTACGAGGATTGTAGAGCCAACTATCAATGGTTTGAGAAGTGAACATATTATTTACAATGGCTTTATATTTTTTGGTCTTATAAATGTAAATGGCGACCCCTATGTAATTGAATATAACTGCCGTATGGGCGACCCGGAAACCGAAGTGGTGATGCCTCGTCTCGATAACGACCTTGTAGAAATGGTGCTTAAAATGAATGAACAAAAATTGAACGAAGTAAGCATACAACATAGCCCAAAAGCTGCGGCTACAGTGATGTTGGTGAGCGCAGGGTATCCTGGCGATTACCCCAAAGGCAAAACAATTACAGGCTTAGAAAAGGTAGAAGATTCGTTACTGTTTCACGCTGGCACAAAAAGTATGAATGGACAAATTGAAACTTCGGGTGGGCGTGTCATCGCTATTACTTCACTTGCGCCCGATTTGAAAACGGCATTAGCGAAAAGCTATCAAAACGCGGCAGTGATACAGTTTGAAGGGAAAAATTTCAGAAAAGATATTGGCTTTGAGTTTTAGATAAAGCTTTTAGTTGAATCATATTTGAGTTACATTTGGATATAAATTCAGTGTTATGAAAAAAATATTTTTAACGATTTCCGTCTTATTGGCCACGCAATTTGCTCAGGCCCAACAATCAGTTGGAAATTTTTTTCTTAAGGTTCAAACAGGCCAAGCCTATGTACCTTTAACTGGAGCAACGAATTTAACTTCGAGTATAATTTGGGATGATGAAAACTTTAAGTTTCCTATCGGTTTCCCATTTAACATTGACGGGAAAGTAGTTAATGACTTTGCTTTTTCGGCAGGAGAAGGCTTCGGGCCTGCATCGGATACCATTGGTATCGTCAATACATTTGCAAACTTTTCTGGTTCAGATTTGGTCGATAGAGGAGGATTAGGTACAGTGCCTTTATCACCTTTAAGATATGCCACAGTTGGAGTTAGTCCTAATCGCATTTTTAAGTTTGAGGTTTTTAATGCTGGTTTTTTTGATGAGATGGACATATACTCAACATTGGATGATTCGGTTAATTTTCAAATTTGGTTGTATGAAACTAGCAATATAGTAGAATTTAGATTTGGTGCATCAAAAATTTCAAATCCCCTTGATTATTTCTATTTGGGCGGTTCACCATTAATTGGCTATGTAAGTGATTTCGATTTAAGTAATAGTACATTTCCTAAAGCGTACACCTTAATAGGTAATCCTAATAATCCTGATATAGATAGTTTTGTAGATTTATCTACTTCACCGCCTGTTTTGACTTCATTCCCCAATTATGGTACCGTTTATCGTTTTATACCCAAAGCTGCAGCTGCCTCAATTGGAGAAACAAGTATTGCTGGCCAATTTAAAGTTTACCCAACCTATACCACCGATAATATCACCGTGGTGGCTACAAATAATGCTGCCACAACTGCTAGAATTATTGACCAAAATGGTAAATTAGTTAGCATTATTGAAAACATTCAAAAGGGAGCAAATAGCATTGATGTGAGCCATTTTGCTTCTGGAAATTATGTATTGGAAATGGCAAATGCAGAGGGTAAAGCAATTTATAAATTTACCAAACAGTAAAAAAAAATAACAAGAAAATAAAATTCAAGTCGCTCGAAAAAATGACATTCGAGCGACTTTATTATTGAATGGAAGTTGCACTACAAAAGAGCCTTTAGGGCTATTTTTGCAATCCTATGAAAGTGAACATCATCGAACAAATCAAACATCGGAATGCAGCTCAGTTTTTGCTGGGTGCAGATGTATTGGTAGTTGATGCTCAAAAATGGACGCCAAATCAACACATTACCATACAAAGCTGGAAAGTCAATTACCCCAAACAAAATTTACCAGCTCAATTTGGGCAAATTATTTGCCCTATGATGGATAATGGAGCAAGGGCTATCCAATTGATGTATTTGCAACATCTGGTTACGATTAAAAGTACCGCTCAGGTTTTTTCGATTTATTTTGAGCCCGACTTTTTAGCACAATGGGACGAACAGACTATTTTTTCTGAGGAGGCCTTTAATGAAAACAACGCTGGTTTGCAGGTTGCATTTTGCAACGAAACGAAAAAAGTGGTTCAAGAACTGAGTAAATTTTCATCGAATTCTATTTTTTCAGAAAAGCTCCGCCAGATGGAGTTGGCAGTTTTGTTGATGCGCAAGGCTATAGACCACATAGGTGCTGCCAACGATACCTATTCTGTACCAGCTTGTAGTTTTTTAAATTCCAATACTGAGCGAGATAAAGTATTGCAGGCCAAAGAAATTTTAGAGCATGAATTTGAGCAAATGCTTTCTATTAAAGAATTGTCGCGGCGAGTGGCCATCAATGAATGTTATCTTAAAAAAGGTTTCAAAGCAATGTTTGGCAAAACTATCAACGAATTTCAACAGCAATTACGCATCAGCAAAGCGAAAACACTATTGCAATTTGAGGGCTTAACTGTAAGTGAAGTAGCCAATACACTGGGCTACAGCAGCATTTCTCATTTTAGTACTGCATTTAAAAAAGCCACAAACATGAAACCTTGCGAATTGTTGAAATAAACAATGGCTTGTATCTTTCCCAAAAAAATTATCAATTGCTACATTTCCCTAACGCCAAAATCAATATAGGACTGTTTGTTACTGAAAAACGTCCGGATGGATATCATAACCTTGAAACGATTTTTTATCCTGTACCCATGCTCAAAGATGCTTTGGAAGTAATTCCAGCAGCCGAGGGTGAGGACTCAAGTATCAGAATTACTGGCAAGCAAATTGACGGTGATGCTCATCAAAATTTAGTTTGGAAAGCTTTGCAAATTATTCAGGCCAAATTTCCAGAACGCGTGAGTTCCGTTAAGGTTCATTTGCTCAAATCTATCCCAATGGGTGCTGGTATGGGTGGGGGGTCGGCAGATGGTTCATTTATGCTTCGCTTGTTAAACAAGTTTTTTAATCTAGAGCTAAGTGATTTAGCCATGAGTGAATTAGCCTTGGAATTGGGCAGTGATTGTCCATTTTTTATTTACAATTCACCACACTTTGCTGCAGGAAGAGGGGAGCTGTTGGCTCCGATTCATTTGGATTTGAGTGAGTATAGCCTACAAATTATTTGCCCAAAAGTTCACGTTTCTACTGCTACCGCCTTTAGTAAAATTAAACCCAAGGAAGCGCCTTTCAATCTCAAAATGATTGAAGCCCTAGCTATAGAAAATTGGAAGCATCATATATTCAACGATTTTGAAGAGGCTATTTTTGATGTACACCCCTTGTTGGCCGAAATTAAAGATGATTTGTATAAATCAGGAGCTGTTTATGCGTCTATGAGTGGCAGTGGTAGTGCTTTGTACGGAATTTTCCGAAAAGGAGAAAAGTTGAATATGCCTGAAAAAATAAATGGTGAACAATATTATTTTGAATAAAAAAGGGGATAAACAATTGTTTATCCCCTTTGCTTTTTTTGTTACAGAATTTATTGCCTGCCTCTAAATCTTTCGCTTTGTCGATCCGAATTTGTTGGAGCATCTTGATGAATTCTTTGGTTTTCAAAAGCAGGTTTTTGTTCTCTTATTGGTTCCATTCGTTGCGGTCTGTTCATTTGTTGTATTGGCTGCGCCTCTCGTGAAGGTCTGTTTATTTGTTGTTCTCTTTGTGCTGATTGTTGCATCCTTTGGCGTTGCTCTTGTGCATCCCTCATTTGTTGCATTCGCTGTCTATTTGACTCTTCGGTTTGGATAGATCTTTGTCTATCTTGTTCCCGATTACGTTGTTCCCTCATTAGGTTGTCTCTTTGTTCCAATTGTTGTTGACGAATGTTGTCTTGTTGCATTCTTTGTTTTTCTTGCTGCTGACGAACTGATTCTTGATTCATTCTTTCTTGCATCATTTTGTTTCTTTCCTGTTCGTATTGCGTATTAGATGGTCGTGTGTTTTGTATTTGTTGTTCACGAACATTTGTTCTGATTTGATCATCAGTTCGTGATCTTTGCTGCTGGATCTGAATAGCTCGCTGATTGGGTGTTTTCATTCTGTTTTCTTGACTTTGTTCTCTATTATTTACAACTGGGTTTTGTCTTAATACTTTTTGTCTTCCTTCAAGTTGTTGGTTATTTCCTACAAAAGTTTGCGGACGCTCGCTTACTCTACGGTCGGCTTGCACTATTTTTCTTGGAGCATTATTGTCCATTTGACGTACTCGTGGTCGATACAAGCTTACGGTATTCCCTCTTACAGAATTAGCGCCCCTTCTGTTGTTGTTGCTGATATGAAACATACTACTTTGTCTTCCGGTACGGCGTCTGTAATCATCTGCTCTTGGGCCAGTGTAATAAACTGTTCTGCGATCATTGTAGGTGTAATTGATATAAGTAGTTTGGTTGTAAATTCCTCTATTGAATCGCCAATCGTTATTGCAATAGCGATGAAAGCGTGGCTCGTAGAAGTACCTAGGGCTCAGAAACACCCACCAATCAACAGGTATAGAGCCTAGAGAAATATTAATATTCACTCCCGGACCCATTGGCGCCCAGCCATAATAATTGTTATTACTCCTCCAGCTTACCCAAGCAGGTGCCCATTGTGTATCAGGTATCCACAACCAACCGTAGTAATTGTCAAAAGTCCAACGCCCATAGTGAAATGGAGCCCAACCCCAGTCATAATTAGAAATCCAAGTATTTCCATACTCAGTCATTACCCAATATCCATTTGTATAATAAGGACGAAAATCGGGCCCAACATTTGGTAGCCATACATAACCATACATTGGGTCATTCAACCATTGTCCATAAGGGGCAAGACCATCATAGAAATCTTGATAACTCGCCCCGTAGTCGTCATATTGATTATCGTATCGGCTATCATAATTGCCCTGTGCGATTGCTTTCTGACTATTTGTATTCAACACCAACAGAATCGGTATCAATAAAGCCCAAAATTTTACCCTAATCATGATTTTTTGTTTTTAAAAGTTATGGTTGTAAGACTCTTATCAAAGTCCAAAGCTTAATTTTTATTTGTTATTGAAATGATAAGGAAATTGAGCAAATCCAAATATGAAAATTCTGTTTCTTTAATTTACCATTATAACGGCTCTTTTCAAATATGTGTTTAATTAAATTCTATTTATTTTTTTTCGAAAAAATATTTAAGCACTATTTTTATTTTAGTATAAATAATTCAATTATAATATTATGAATATTATTTTCGTATTCGTTCTTTTTCTATTTTAGTAATTAAATAAAAATAAATTTGAAAAAATAATTAGAAAATAATTTGCAAGTTTCATTTTTTTTATATTTTTAATTAACCGTTTACGATTCTGAATTAAAATTGAAACACTTAATTCAGGTTTTGCAATGAAAATTTTAGCTTGACCGAGGCTAGGTTTTTATTGTTGAAATGAATAACCAACCAATAAATTGTCAGTAAAATGAGAATAGTTCTATTCCTTGTTTTAGTGTTATGTTCGTGTAAAAATTACACGCCTCCCGTAAAATCCTGCGTTGCAGGTGTATATGTAGGAGAGGATAGCACTATTGAATCTTTTGATAAATATGGTGCCAAAATGTTTGGCAAATGTTTAAATATCCAAAAGCAAAATGATGGCAGTCATTATTATGCAAATGTCAAACTTGACCAGATTGGAGATGATGTCTTCAAGTTTGATTACATCACAGCAACCGATTTTGGTGTTGGATTAGATAGTGATATTCACCAAATCCGCCGAGTAGGTACAGTTACTTTTTATGGTAATAGAGTAGTTGTAATTTATTCTGTGGGTGATACTTGTTCCAAAATGTCGCATTTTAAATTTGAAGGTTGGCGTTAATTATCCAATTCAAAATTGGGTATTTGTTCTACCTAATAAATTCAATAACATCCTTATTTACTGATGCTGCTAATTGCGTATCTTGCAGCCTCAATTGATTGAATGGATTACAAAAGAATTTTAGTGACAGCGGCATTGCCTTATGCTAATGGTCCTGTGCACATCGGTCATTTAGCGGGTTGTTATTTGCCTGCAGATATTTATGTTCGCTATCAGCGTGCTCAAAAGCGTGATGTGCAATTTGTTTGTGGCAGCGACGAACACGGTGTTCCGATAACGATTCGTGCTATGAAAGAAGGCATTACGCCTCAGCAAGTTGTGGATAAGTACAACGAGATCATCAAGAATAGTTTTGCTGAGATGGGTATATCTTTTGATATTTATTCTCGCACATCTAATGCTATTCATCACGCGACAGCTCAGGCTTTCTTCAAAAAACTGCACGACGACAATGTTTTTGAAACCAAAGAGACAGAGCAATATTACGACGAGGAAAAGAAGGTGTTTTTGGCCGACCGATACATCATTGGCACTTGTCCGGTATGTAGTAACGCTAATGCCTACGGCGATCAGTGCGAGAAATGCGGCTCCACTTTGTCTCCCGAACAATTAATTAACCCAAGAAGTGCTCTCAGCAATGCGCCTTTAATTAAAAAACTAACTACTCACTGGTATTTTCCGTTAAATAAATACGAAGCCTTTCTTAAAGAATGGATTGTAGAAGGTAAAAAAGACGAGTGGAAAGCGAATGTGTATGGTCAATGCAAAAGTTGGCTCGATAGCGGCCTTCAGCCTCGTGCGATGACTCGCGATAGCAATTGGGGGGTTCCAGTGCCAATAGAAGGTGCTGATGGAAAAGTGCTCTATGTATGGTTTGATGCTCCTATCGGTTATATTTCTGCTACCAAAGAATTGACATCCAATTGGGCTGATTATTGGCAAAAAGACGATACCAAACTTGTTCATTTTATAGGCAAGGATAATATAGTATTTCACTGTATTATATTTCCTGCAATGCTCAAAGCACACGGAGATTTTGTTTTGCCAGATAATGTTCCTGCCAATGAGTTTTTGAACATCGAAGGCGAAAAGGTTTCTACATCGCGCAATTGGGCCGTTTGGGTACACGAATACATCAAAGATTTTCCAGATCAGCAAGACATCCTTCGTTATGTGCTATGCGCTAATGCCCCCGAAACCAAAGACAATGATTTTACCTGGAAAGACTTTCAAACCCGCAACAATAGTGAGTTGGTTGATAAGTTTGGCAATTTTGTGAATAGGGTCATGGTGTTGATGCACAAGCTTTGTTGTGGCAAAGTACCTCAATGGCACGTAGTAGTAGCTGATGAAAAAGACAAAATACTTATAGATGAAATAAAACTGGCAAAGGAAAAAGTAGAGCAACTTATCGAATCTTACAAATTTCGTGATGCACTTTTTGAAGTCATCGAATTGTCTCGAAAAGGTAACGTTTATCTACAAGATAAAGCTCCGTGGAAAGAAGCCTCTTCTATAGAAAAGGGAATTTTGAGCGACAATGATAAAGTATTGGCTCAGCACAAAATAGACAATTGCTTGTTTTTGGCTTTACAACTCACTGCAAACTTGGCTATTTTATCTAATCCTTTTTTGCCTTTTACCTCTAAAAAGATTTGTCATTTATTGAAAGTAGTGGAGCGCATGTTGGATTGGGAAAATGCAGGAAAAATTGATTTGCTCAAAATTGGCTATTCATTGAGGGCTCCAGAATTGTTGTTCCGAAAAATTGAGGACACAGAAATTGAAGCGCAAATAATCAAACTAAAACAAGGGCTTGTGGCTAGTGCTACTGAACAAACTGCTGCAAAACCAGCCGAAACAAAAATGGAAGAAAAGGAAGAACAGGCAATGAAACCAGAAATCACCATTGATGATTTTAATAAAGTTGACTTGCGTACAGGCACTATTATTGCTGCTCAAAAAGTAGAAAAAGCCGATAAGTTATTGCAGTTAGAAATCGATTTGGGATTTGAAACAAGAACAGTATTGTCTGGTATCGCACAGCATTTCAGTCCGGAAGAAGTAGTGGGGCAGCAAGTGGTGGTGGTTGCTAATCTTGCACCAAGAAAAATGAGAGGAATTGAAAGCAAAGGAATGATATTGATGGCAGAGAATGAAGAAGGTAAATTGGAGTTTGTTTTACCCAAAAATGCAGTGCAAAACGGCGCATCTGTAAAATAGTTCGTTATTCAATTTTTAAGAATCTAAATAATACAAATGAAGCAAAAGAATAAAAAATGGTTGTGGATTGGCCTCTTTGCAGCGGTATTATTAATTCTATTAATTGCCTTTGGCAAGAATGACGATGATGGAATAAAAATTACAGTTGAAAAAGCAGGCACTCATACCATTACAGAGACCGTTACTGCGAGCGGAAAAATTTATCCAGAAACAGAGGTGAAAATCAGTCCGGAGGTGAGCGGTGAAATCATAGAATTGAACATTGAAGAAGGCGATTCTGTGGCTAAAGGCCAATTACTGGTCAGAATTAATCCAGCAATTTATCATTCTCAAGTAGAGCAGGCCGAAGCCTCGATGCAACAAACAAAATCAGGTGTTTCTAATTCGCAACAAATGTCTGCACAATCAAAAGCAAATTATGAGCAAGCTTTAGCGAATTATAACAGAAATAAAAAGTTGTACACAGATAAAGTCATTAGTGCAACCGAATTTGAACAAATTGAAGCAACCTACAAAGCGGCACTGGCCTCTTATCAAGCCGCTCAGGCCAATATTGCAGGAGGCAATTATGGTGTAAAAGCTTCTGCCGCCAACCTCAATCAAGCCCGCGAAAATTTATTAAGAACAAGAATTATTGCTCCCCGTTCAGGAATTATTTCTTCTCTTTCTGTAAAAAAAGGGGAGCGTGTATTGGGTACTGCCCAAATGCAGGGCACTCAATTGCTCAGCATTGCTGATATGAGCCGCATTGAACTGCGGGTAGATGTAAGCGAAACAGATATAGCCAAAGTGAAAATTGGGGATACTAGTATCATTACAGCGGATGCTTATCGTAACCGAAAATTCACGGGAATTGTTTCCAAAATTGCCGTATCAAGCAGCTCCGCAGCTAGTGCAACAGCTACCGACCAAGTGACCAATTACACTGTCCACATTTTGATTCTTCCAGAGTCTTACGCGGACATTAAAACAACAGGAAAATACAAATACCCCTTTAAGCCAGGAATGTCAGCCTCCGTTGAAATTCAGACTCATAAGGAATATAACATATTATCGGTTCCTGTTAATGCAGTAACCACCAGAGATTGGGCAGACAGTACGAAAAATATGGATTCAATAAGGCAAGTTGTTTTTGTCTACAATGCCAACGAAAAGAAAGTCGATATTCGTGATGTACAAACCGGAGTTCAGGATAATAAATACATTCAGATTATTAAAGGTTTGAAACAAAATGACGAAGTTGTTGTTGCTCCTTATGGTGCAATTGCCCGATTATTGAAAGATAAGTCTAAAGTAAAAACTGTTTCTAAGGATAAATTATTTGAAACCAAAGAGCAGTAATTTTATATTAAAAACAAAGCATTTTGCAGGAAATACAGAAACAAATTGGCATTATCGGCAACGGAAGCTGGGGGACAGCCCTTGCAAAGATATTAACTGATAATGGACATCAAATTTGTTGGTGGATACGTAATGAAGAGGCAATTGAATATTTAAAAATTCGAAAGCAAAACCCGCATTACCTTCAATCAGTAAAATTTCAGGAAGGAAAGATTCATCCAACCTCCAACTTGTCTGAAATCTTTGAGTGCTGCGAGATCATCATTTTTTGTGTTCCTGCAGCTTATGCTCAAAATGTATTGAATCAATTTACGAGTAGTCAACTTGAAGGTAAAACCATTATTTCTGCCATTAAAGGCGTATTGCCCCAAAGCAATCAATTGCTCAATGATTATTTGGTTTCAGAATTGGGCTTTGACCTCAATAATTATGTATCTATTACAGGGCCTTGCCATGCTGAAGAGGTTGCCGCAGAGCGCTTGTCTTACCTTACTTTTTCTTGTATTCAAGAGTGGAAAGCAGCTGAAATAGCCGCTTTATTCAACAATCGATACATACGCACTACTTATAACCACGATATATGGGGCGCTCAACTAGCCTCTGTGCTCAAAAATATTTACGCTTTAGGTGCAGGTATTGCACATTCACTCGATTATGGAGATAATTTTTTGAGTGTTTATATTACCAATTGCTATCGCGAAATGTATCATTTTCTGAATCAGCATTTCGATAAAGTACATCCATCCGATGACAGACCCGATTTTCATACAAGTGCTTATTTAGGCGACCTATTGGTAACTGCCTATTCAATGCACAGCCGCAACCGTCGTTTTGGGGTAATGATTGGTAAAGGTTATAGTGTTGAAGCAACCACACTAGAAATGAATATGGTGGCCGAAGGTTACTATGCATCTAGATGCATGCAGGTAATCGGAGCTCAGTATGGTATTTCCTTGCCTATCGCCCATTGTATTTATGAAATCTTATGGCAACAAAATAACCCCAAAGAGATATTTAATCAAATTGAGACTAGGCTGTCATAGATTTATCGATGGCATTTAAAATAATCAAAAGGCTCTTTGCAATCGAGGCAGCGATATAGCGCTTTGCAAGATGTAGAACCAAACTGGCTCACCAATTCGGTATTCATCGAGTCGCACTGTGGGCATTGTATTTTATGGTCTTCACCAAAAAGTTCATCCACCACTTTATTGCTCAGCGGTGGCGCAATGCCATATTCTTTTAGCTTTCTTTTTCCTGCCTCACTCATCCAGTCTGTGGTCCAAGCGGGGCTAAGTTGCTGCACAATGTTCACTTTTTTAAATCCTGCTTCCATGAGCGCCATTCGTATTCCCATTGATATCATGTCCATCGCTGGACAACCAGAATAAGTCGGGGTGATGGTAATGGTAACGTTTGGTTCTTCATTTGTCTTGCTGATCGGAGTCGAAGCCTCAACTGAAACAGCGCGTACCACACCCAAATCTACCACGCTGAGCACGGGTACCTCGGGGTCTGGTACGCTTTCTAACAAAGCCCAAATATCTTTTTCACTCATTACCATTTTTGGCCAGGATATTGTCTTTGTAAGTATTGCATTTCTGCCAGCATATATCCCAAATGCTCAGTATGCACACCTGTTTTGCCACCGCGTTGCATATACATAGTTTCAGGCAATATGAGGGTCGCTTCGTCAAAAACAGCTTTTACTTTTTGGGTCCAAGCAGCTTGTAAGCTAGCAACATCAGGAATAATACCTACACCGGCCAACAATTGCTCGTCTGCAGATGGGATAAACATTTCGCCAGTATAAGTCCATATTTCGTTGATTGATTTCTGGATACGCTTTTTGCTCTCTTCGGTTCCATCTCCAAGGCGAATCACCCATTCGGCACTCCATTTGTAGTGATAATTGGTTTCAATCAAAGATTTTTCGGCAATTGCGGCCAATTGGGCATCGCTGCTTTTCTTCAGCTCGCCAAGTAGCAATTGTTGAAAAGTTTCGTACAAAAACTGACGGACTATTGTAAACCCAAAATCACCATTGGGTTGTTCTACCAACAACAAATTTTTGAATTGTCTTTCGCTGCGCAAAAAGGCTAAATCATCTTCTGTTTTGCCTTGATCTTGCAACTCAGCAGCATATTGATAAAGACTACGCGTTTGCCCCAACAAGTCGAGCCCAATGTTAGACATTGCAATATCTTGCTCTAGCACAGGTCCGTGTCCGCACCATTCGCAGATACGTTGGCCAAGAATTAAATTAGTGTCTGCAAGGTGCAACACATAGTCGCACAGTGCATTTTGAGTATCAGTATGAATTGCGATGTTTGTCATAATTAATTACATATGGCCAATGGCCTCTGGAATGTCATAAAAAGTAGGGTGGCGATAAATTTTATCTTCGGCAGGTTCAAAAAACTCATTTGCTTCGTCGGGGTTAGAAGCATGCACGTACTTTGATTCTACAGCCCAAATGCTCACGCCTTCCATACGGCGGGTATAAACATCACGTGCATTTTCAATAGCCATTTGCGCATCAGCCGCATGGAGGCTACCGACATGCTTGTGGTCTAATCCTTGGCGGCTACGGATAAATATTTCCCAAAGTGGCCAATCTTTATTTTCCATAATTGTATGTTTTTAAAAAGGTTTTTAATTTTTTTGTTTGTCAGCTTTTGCTTGATTTACCAGCTTTTGCAGGCAGTTTATCCTGAGCGCAGCCGAAGGACACCGTCAGCATTTTTAATTCTCTTTCGGCTTTGCTTAACGAGTGCTGCCATACCTTTGTTCAGATTGCTTCGTTCCTCGCAATGAACGCGTGTGGAGCATTCTTCAAATTGTCCAATTGCCGAATTGTCAAATCAACTAAGCTACTTCAACTTTTGCCGCAGCACGTTTCGCTCTTTTTTCGGCATAAGCACTTGCTGCTTCACGTACCCAAGCACCATTGTTGTGGGCATTATTGCGGGCTTCTAACCTTTGCTTGTTACAAGGGCCATTGCCTTTCACTACATTCCAAAATTCATCCCAATTAATCGCACCGAAATCATAAGATTTGCGCTCCTCATTCCATTTCAGGTCTTTGTCGGGAATGGTTAGTCCAATATATTCAGCTTGAGGCACAGTGGCATCAATAAATTTCTGACGCAATTCGTCATTGGTATGGCGTTTGATTTTCCATTTTACAGACATTTCTGTGTTAGAAGATTCTGCATCAGTTGGCCCAAACATCATAATGGCTGGCCACCACCAACGGTTCATTGCATCTTGTGCCATTTCTTTTTGTTCGGCCGAGCCATTCATCAAGGTCATCATAATTTCATAACCTTGGCGCTGATGAAAACTTTCTTCTTTGCACACACGCACCATTGCACGTGCATAAGGCCCGTAAGAAGTGCGGCAAAGCGGTACTTGGTTCATAATAGCAGCACCATCAACAAGCCAGCCAATGGCACCCATGTCGGCCCAAGTAAGGGTAGGGTAGTTAAAGATGCTGGAGTATTTTGCTTTGCCCGATAATAAATCTTCAATTGTCTGCAAGCGGCTTACACCAAGGGTTTCTACTGCACTGTACAAATACAAACCGTGTCCGGCTTCGTCTTGCACTTTGGCCAATAGTGTTGCTTTACGCTTCAAAGATGGGGCGCGTGTCAGCCAATTGCCTTCTGGCAACATTCCTACAATTTCAGAATGTGCATGCTGCGATATTTGGCGGATAAGCGTTTTGCGGTAAGCATCTGGCATCCAGTCTTTTGGTTCAATTTTTATTTCGGCATCAATTTTTGCCTGAAATTGTTCTTCGAGATTGATTTGAGGACTCATAAAATTGTGTGTTTAGTATTGTTTTAAAATATTGTGTTGAATTAAAATTATCGTGCATCAAAGTTGACCACAACGTTTTCGCTGCGCGGATGTGCTTGGCAAGCCAAAACAAAACCTCTTTCAATTTCGTCTTTTTCTAACGAATAATTCACGTCCATTTCTACCACACCCGATTCTATTTTGCAACGGCAAGTGGCACATACGCCACCTTTGCAGGCAAAGGGTAAATCTGCACCACTTTTTAGTGCAGCGTCCAAAATGCTTTCACCATTATAGCCAAGTTTGATGACCGTTGTGGTGCCATCGAGCGTTACCGACACATTACTCATTATGTCGTCGCTGGTTTGTATTTCTTTGCGGGCTTGTTGCTTTTGCGCAGCCACTGCCGAAAAGAACAATTCGTAATGAACGTCTTTTTCAGGAACCCCGGCGGCTATCAAACTTTCTTTTGTCGATAAAATCATTTCCTCGGGGCCGCACAAAAATGCTTCGTTTATGTTTTTAGGATCAACAATTTTTTCTAAAAAATAATTGCATTTTGTAGCGTCAATTCTACCACACATCAAGTCTGTATCGGCTTGCTCACGGCTAAGAATGTGATACACCGAAAAGCGCTCCATATATTTATTCTTCAGCGCTTCAAGTTCTGATTTAAAAATAATTGTTGCTCTGTTTTTATTGCCATACAGCAAGGTTATGTTGCTTTTGGGCTCACTTTGCAGCACTGTTTTGATAATAGATAGAATGGGAGTAATGCCACTTCCAGCTGCTATTAAGAAATAATTTTTTACTGCATTTTCTTTGATTGGGCTGGTAAACAAACCTTGGGGAGTCATTGATTCCAACACATCACCTACTTTCAATTCATTGTTGATATAGGTAGAGAAAACGCCTTCCTCCACTAGTTTTACGGCCACCCGAAGTTCGTTATCTAAGGGGCTGCTGCAAATTGAATAGGAACGGCGGATTTCTTCCCCGTTCATTTCTTTTTTAAAAGTCAAATATTGCCCATGTTGAAAAGTAAAAGCAGATTTCAAATTTTCGGGCAATTCAAAGGCTACCGAAACGCATTCAGCAGTTTCGCGACGGATATTTTTTACTTTAAGTGGGTAAAATGTGATGCTCATATTTTGTTTTATGCTTTTATTCCATTCATCAGAATGGCACTAATGTCTTTTGCTAATTCTTCTTTGCTCATACCGCGACTCGGTTTGTACCAAAGTTCTACCCATCGCAAAGAGGATAGAAGAGTAAACAACGCAACCGAAACATTGATGGGTTTGAATGCTCCTTCTTCTATTCCTTTAGTAATGATGGCTGCTAAGTGTTTTTCGTATTCGTTGCGCATGGTTTTAAATTCAACCATTTTTTCACTGTTCAAAAATTTCCAATCATTATTCAGTACCGAAACGGCGTTACTATCGTCAATGATCATTTGAATATGAAAGGCAATAATAGCTTCAATCTTTTCTGAACAAGTGATTTTTGTTTGGTCAATTTCAGCCAGCTGTTCGTCATATTTTCTTCCTATACCAAAGCATATTTCTTCTAGTATTTCGTCTTTAGATCGGATGTGATTATACATGCTTGCCGCTTCAATACCCACTCTTTCTGCCAAATCTCTCATTGTGGCACCGCCAAAACCTTTTTCTTTAAAAAGTTTTGAGGCCTCCAAAATAATCAATTCGCGTTTGGTGGATTTTACTTTTTCGCTTAACATTAAAATTTTCGCTTCTTGCAAGACAAATGTAACACAAAGTTTGAAACTAACAAACGTTAGTTAGTATTTTTATTATCATTTTCTTAAGACCGAATAGGTTAATTTTATGGGAACCAAAATCAAGTAAAATGAAAAGTATATTCAAATTTGCTATTTTGTTTATTGGTTTGATTTGTTCAAGTCCACTTTATTCAAAAGCCGACCCAATCGACAAAAAAGGCTTGAAGCAAAAGAGGTCAACCAAACATTTAGTTCATCGTATGAAAGGTTGGAAGTATGTAGTTTCAACCCAAGAAAAGCAACCCTTGTTTTTTACTAAAAAATACAGCAAGAATGGAAGGTTGGCGTATAGAACCATCTACCAAGTTTACGATGCAAATAATAAGCCAATTTCTTTAATCACAGCTGTACACAACAAAGCAAGAAAAACGGTTGAGGTGAGCGTAAAAGACCTTCAGATTGAAAGATTTCCGATTGTGAATATTGAAAGCATTACTTATGATGTGCCATTTACTGGTCGTTTTGGCTCAATTGGTAAGGTTGGTGCCATTGGAAAAGGAAAATCAAAGACCGAAGCCCCGAGTCAATTGACTTTACGCTTTTTGAATAAGAGATTTGATTATGTGAAAGTCATCAATATAGCCGATGCTCATGAGGATACGGATAAAAATTTGCAGGTTTTTATTTTGGATGAATAATGGTTCATTAGTAAAAAGCATCTTCGATATGAATTATTTCTTGCGTGTTTTTGCCTTTTTGCAAAATGCTAATTATGTCAAATCTTAGATTTTTATCGGGTTGCTTTTGTTCAAAATAATCTTCGGCGGCTAGTTTGATTAATTTTTTCTTTGATTCGGTTACCGCTTCTTCGGGGAATCCAAAGTTAAAGTTACTTCGGGTTTTTACTTCTACAAACACAATACTGTCGCTGTTTTCAGCGATAATGTCTATTTCTTTTTTACCTGTTCGCCAATTAGTTTCTAGAATCTTATAACCTTTATTTTTTAAAAAAATAGCAGCTATTTGTTCGCCATTTGTGCCGATTTCAGTATGTTTGAGCATCTAAAAAATAATATGGAAGAATTAATTGTTCGCTTTACGACGCAGATGCGTGAATCATTGGATATTGTACAAAATTACAAATTCATTGCACCAAAAAAAACGCAGTTTACAAATATCGTATTAACGGGATTGGGCGGTAGCGGTATTGCTGGGTCAATTGTACAAAATTATGTTTTCGATAAATGCAAGTTTCCTTTTATTGTTAACAAAGATTATTTCTTGCCTGCTTTTGTCAACAAAGACTCTCTGGTTATTGTATCGTCTTATTCTGGAAATACGGAAGAGACAATTGCGGCCTTAGAAAAAGCCATTAAAGTAAAAGCTACAATTATCTGTATCACCTCAGGAGGGAAAATCGCTGAAATTGCTAAGAAGAAAAAAATTGATTGTATTTTATTACCATCAGGGATGCCTCCTCGTGCATGTATTGGATATGCAATGCTTCAAATAATCAATATACTAGAGCATTTTGGATGTATTAAAAATGTTATTGCTAATGAAGTAAAGCCTGCAGTTGCTTTGCTAGATTCGGAAGAAAAAAACATTCGAAAAAAAGCAAAAACTATCGCTTCAAAATTGAATGGTAAATTGCCAATTATATATTCTGCAGCCGATTTTGAGGGAATGGCCATTCGTTTCCGTCAACAATTAAACGAAAACAGCAAAATTCTATGTTGGCACCATGCTATCCCCGAAATGAATCATAATGAATTGGTGGGTTGGAAAGACAAAGACCCTAACAAAGTAGTGCTGATTTTGCGAAACGAAAATGATTATGAACGCGTTCAAATGCGTATGGAAATTAATAAAAAAGTTTTCAAGCAATATACCCCTAACATTATCGAAATTTACTCAAAGGGAAATAGTTATTTTGAGCGTGTTTTTTATTTTATTCATCTCACCGATTATGTCTCAACTGAGTTGGCAAAACTTAGGGATGTAGATGCCACTGAGGTGAATGTAATTGACTTCTTAAAAGGCTCTTTAGCCAAGGCATAATTCCATTCTTTAAGCAAAAAAAAAACGTACCTACTGTTTAGTGGGTACGTTTTTTTTATCTCTGTTTCAATGGATTGTTATATAACTATTTTGAAAATCTAGTAGAAAAGGCGTAAAAAAAGGACTTACAAAATAGTAAGTCCTTTTAAGTGATCCCGTCAGGATTCAAACCTGAAACCTTCTCATCCGTAGTGAGATGCTCTATTCAGTTGAGCTACGGAACCATTTCCCCGTTTGGGATTGCAAAAGTAAGGCAAGATTTTTAATTTCCAAAAAATAATTTGAAATCTTTTTAGTTTTCTTTTTCAAAAGATCGGAAATAGGATGGAGACACAGTGGTGTCAATCAATAGTAATGTCTTAGCACCAACCTGAAATTTGAAAAATTGATTATTAATAAATCCTTGATTGTAAATTTTAAATCTTAAAGTGGATTCATAATTAAACAAATCCCATTGCATCGTGTCCACAAAAGAACTATTAGCCCCAACCCTAAATCCAGTACCTTCTTTAAATAATTGAAAACTAAACTGTGCCGTATCTCGAACAAAGTTCTTCTCTTCAGTATCAAATTTGTTGTTTTTGTTGATGTCACTGCCTTGTTGTTTCAGCTTCCATGAGCCTATTAAACCGTCTTTAGTTGTTAATAAAGCTGTTTCTTTTTTCTTGCAGGCTATGAGCGATACAGCTGCTACAAGTACCAAACTCATTTTTCTGATTATTTTCATTTTGCGGGATTATTTTACTTAATGTGTGTAAAGATAAGAGATGCACGAAATTAAATCTTTCGAAGCAAAAACAGAACTTTAAAATTATGCCAAACCTTAGCTTTTAATACTTTTAAATACCAATTATTGTGCTATTTTTGTAAACACGCTGAATTTCGTTCGGATTAAAGTATTTTAAATGTAATTTTCCTGTAGTTGGAAATTCAGCTTCAAAAATAAATTTATCAATATAAGTATGGGTACCACTACTAGCACTGTCAAGTCTAAGTATAATCTAAAAAAAGAGTTATTAAAACATTTCGGTTTCGATAAATTTAAAGGAGAGCAAGAAGCGATTATTAAGAATGTGCTCGACAAAAAGGACACCTTTGTCATTATGCCTACTGGCGGTGGCAAATCTCTTTGTTATCAATTGCCCGCTTTATTAAGTGATGGTGTTGCAATAATTATTTCTCCATTAATTGCTTTGATGAAGAATCAAGTTGATTTAATTCGTGGATACAGTGACCAAGATAATATTGCGCACTTTTTAAACTCTACACTTAGTAAAGTGCAGCAACGTAAAGTAAAGTCCGACCTAATTGAAGGACGTACCAAAATGCTTTATGTAGCACCAGAAACCTTAACCAAGGCCGAAAATATTGAGTTCTTTGCCGACCTTAACATCTCATTTGTAGCAGTTGATGAAGCCCATTGTATTTCGGAATGGGGACACGATTTTCGCCCAGAATACAGAAAGCTCCGCGGTATGATTGAAGCCATCAATCCTACTATTCCTATTATTGCCCTGACAGCAACCGCTACTCCAAAGGTTCAGGATGATATTGTAAAAAACTTAGAATTACGCAATCCAAAAATATTCATCTCTTCTTTCAATAGAGCGAATCTTTATTACGAGATTGTACCAAAGTTGTCTAAAGAACAAACACTCAAAAGCATTGTCAAATTCATACACAGTATGCGCGGCAAAAGTGGCATCATCTATACGCTCAACCGCAAAACGACTGAAGAATTAGCAGGCTTGCTGCAGGCAAATGGTGTAAGTGCTGTTGCTTATCATGCTGGTTTGGAGTCTAATGTTCGTTCTCAACGTCAGGATATGTTCTTGATGGAAAAGGTAGATGTTATTGTAGCTACAATTGCTTTTGGGATGGGTATCGACAAGCCCGATGTTCGTTTTGTCATCCATTATAATATCCCTAAATCACTGGAAAATTACTACCAAGAGACGGGTAGGGCAGGACGAGATGGCCTTGAAGGCAAATGCTTGCTTTATTATTCGTACAAGGACGTACAAAAATTAGAGCATCTAATGCGCGATAAGCCATTAAGTGAACGTGAAATGGGAGGTCAATTAATTGCTGAAACCCTCGCCTATGCTGAAAGTAGTGTTTGTCGTAGGAAATTACTTTTGCATTATTTTGGAGAAACCTTAAAAGGTAGTAATTGTGGAAACTGTGATAATTGTCTCAATCCTAAAGAAAAACTTGATGTAAAAGACAGTGTAAAAATTGTTTTGGATGCCATCAAAGAAATGGATGAGCGTTTTGGTATCGATTATATTGTAAATGTTATTTTAGGAGTGAGCAATCCTCAGATAGTTACTTTCCGACACAATAAATTGAAATCCTTTGGTGCCGGTCTCATAATGGAAATGGATGCTAATTTTTGGCAATCCCTCATCCGCCAGATGATGCTAGAAGGTATGATTCGTAAGGATATCGAAGAATATGGCCTTTTGAAGATTACCGATGCCGGACATAAGTTCCTTAAAAAGCCATTCTCAATTGAAGTTTCTCTCAATCATAAATACCCCGACGAAACAGAAACTGATGAATCAATCAATACAGGTGCAGCCAATGGAGCAGCTTTAGATGAAACGCTGTTTAAAATGCTGATGGAACTTCGTAAAGAAGTAGGTCAGGAGCATAAAGTACCCCCATTTGTGGTATTTCTTGAAAATTCCATCGAGGATATGGCAACAAGCTATCCTACAACAATGGAAGAATTAGAGAAAATTGTGGGTGTCAACAAAGGAAAAGCTATTCGTTATGGCAAAAAATTTATTGAATTGATTGCCAATTATGTAGAAGAGAATGATATTGAGAAATCGGATGATTTTGTGATGAAAAGTGTGGTCAATAAAAGTGGCATGAAAGTTTTTATCATCACCAATATTGACAAACGCATTCCCTTAGAAACAATTGCCAAAAATAAAGGTATCACCATGGCAGAATTACTCACTGCGATGGAGACCATAGTAGCTAGTGGTACTAAATTAAATATCAGTTATTGTATCGACGAACAGCTTGACGAAGATGAACAAGAGGACATTTTTGATTATTTCCGCAATAGCCAAGACGATGACCTCAATGATGTTTACGAAGAATTTAAGGATAATGATGTCAGCATTGAAACCTTACAATTAATGCGTATCAAATTCCTGAGCGAATTTGGAAACTAATCTTCTTGAATTTATTAAAGAAAAAATGAAACCAATCCAGGAGAGTTTTGCTTTATGGCAAAACCCACAACATATTTTTATTACTACTCATCACAAACCCGATGGCGATGCCATAGGTAGTATGATGGCACTAGCACATTATTTTATCAAAAAGGGCCATACAGTTTATCCTGTCTCGCCAAGCGAGATTCCAGATTTTTTGGGTTGGATTCCAGGAATAGAAATGGTGATGAATTTTGAGGCTGAGCCAAAATTAGTTGAAAAGGCTCTGGCCAATTCATCTGTTGTCTTTTGCTTAGATTTTAATGACTTGAGTAGGGTAAAAAGCATGGAGAACCTTTTGATTCAAGCAACACAACCCAAAATACTTATTGATCATCACATGTATCCCAAGCCTAGCTTTGAATACGGAATAAGTGATGCTGGCAAAAGTAGCACTTGCGAAATGGTTTATGACTTTATCAATCTTGCAGGCGACAATCAGTTAATTGATGCAACTATAGGAACTTGTTTGTATACAGGAACAATGACCGATACAGGTTCATTTCGTTTTCCTTCTTGTACTGCAAGTGTGCACGAAATGATTGGCGATTTGATGCGCAAAGGTTTAAAGCACAGTGTTATTCACGATGAAATCTATGATTCTTGGAGCGAAGGTCGCATGAGATTTTTGGGATATGTATTGAATGAGAAAATGGAAATTTTTCCCGATTTAGGTTCAGGATTAATAACCATCAGTCAACAAGATTTGGAAAAACACAATGTACAAACCGGAGATACTGAAGGTTTGGTCAATCATCCATTAAGCATAGCAGGTATTCAATTTGCTACGCTGATTATTGAACGAAGAGACGGTATCAAAATGTCGTTTCGAAGTAAAGGCGATTTCGATGTCAATTCCTTTGCCAGAAACCATTTTAACGGAGGAGGGCATTTTAATGCATCAGGTGGTCAATCTTCACAATCTTTTACAGAAACTATTTTATGTTTTAAGAAAATTTTATCCGAATTTCACCCCCAAATTAAAAAATAATAACTAACCCAAAATTTATGTTCAAACAAATTCTTCCGGCTGCGGCAATGGCATCAGTACTTATTGGTGCTGTTTCTTGTAAAGACAAAAACTCATTTAAAAAAACTAAAGACGGTGTTGAATACCTTATCGTTAAAGATGAAAAAGGCGCAAACGCTAAAATAGGTGATATCATTGAATACAATATGGTCGTGAAAATTGGCGACAGTGTGATGTTTGATAGTCGCAAAATGATGGACAACAAACCAGTTCAAATGCCGCTACAAGAAAATCCCAATGCTACAAAATCAATGGACCCAACAGAGGTAATCACGATGTTGTCTGCCGGCGATAGTGCAGTAATCCGTGTTGAATTGGATTCTACAGCACGTAAAATGTACTCTTTTGCTAAACCAACTGATAAATTGGAATTCCAGTTTTTGATGATTTCTGTGAAAAGTAAAGAACAGGTAGAGTCTGAAATGAAAGCAAAATCTGCCGCTCAGGTGGGTATTGACGACAAACTTTTGACTGAATACTTTACTAAAAATGGTATTACTCCCCAAAAAACGGCAAGTGGTTTGTATTATGTTATCTCTAAGCCTGGTACAGGCGCCACACCAACTTCTGGTCAGTCAGTGAAAGTAATGTACACTGGTAAATTACTAGACGGTACTGTGTTTGATTCTAACATCGATCCTCAATTTCAACATCCAGAGCCTCTAGAATTTCCTCTTGGTAAAGGTCAAGTTATTCCAGGATGGGAAGAAGGAATTGCATTGTTGAATAAAGGTGCTAAAGCTACATTGTTTGTTCCGAGCCCAATGGCTTACGGTGCTGAAGGTCGCCAACCTACAATTCCAGCAAATGCAATATTGATATTTGATGTTGAACTTGTAGATTTTAAATAAACTTTTCAGATTAATTATTACCATTAATTAAAACAAAAACTCAATCTTTTAATGAAAAAATTAGTTGTATTTTCTGTTGGTTGTATGGCTTTAGCACATAGTTCTATTGCACAAAATCAAAATTTTGTAGCCCAACCAATTACTTTAGGAAAAACAGTAAATGGCTGGACAGAAGTAAGCAATGGACTTCAATTCAGAATTTGGAAAGACGTGCCCGGCGATAAACCTCAGGTTGGCGATTTCATTACCATTCATACACGTGCACGCGTGGGCGATAGCGTATTGTTTAGCTCAAGACAAGCAAACAACAATGAGCCATTTGAACTACAAGTGCGTCCTCCACAACAACCCCGTTTCGACCTAATGGAAGGTTTTCAGTTGTTGAGTCAGGGCGATAGTGCTACATTCCGTATGCCTTTGGATACAGTTTTGTCATTAGGTGCACCAGAATTACCATGGATGAAAAAAGGCGCTGGAATGTGGTTTGACCAAGATGTTGTGATTGTGAAGCAAAAAAAGCAAGCCGACGCATTTAAAGAAAAAGCAGAAAAAGGCAAGGCCCAAATGATTGCAGATTCTATTGCCATTAATAAGTACTTCAAAGCCAATAATATTACTGGCGCTAAAAGACACCCATCAGGTTTATATTATAAAATGAACGCCATCGGTACAGGCGATACTGCCAAAGCAGGTCAGAAAGTAACGGTAAATTACACAGGCAAAACAATTGAAGGAAAAACATTTGATTCCAATGTTGATCCTGCTTTCAATCACGTTCAACCTTTTAGTTTTAATTTAGGTCAAGGACAAGTGATTCCAGGATGGGATATTGGTGTTTCATTGTTGAAAAAAGGTTCAAAAGCTACTTTGTTTATTCCTAGTCCTTTGGCCTACGGCGAACGTAGCCCAAGTGCCGATATTCCTAAGAATGGCATTCTTATTTTTGATGTAGAAGTCACTAAGATTGAAGCAGCCGATGCTCCTGCAGCCGAACAACATGGTCCTGGCGATGGTCACAACCACTAATTAATTTCTATGAATTTTTCAGTAAAACTGATAACGATACTTACAGGGTGTTTGCTTAGCGCAAATGCCCTGTTTGCTTTTAGCCGACAAGATACTTTGCGCGGCAGTAATGGCCATGGAAGGGATTGGTGGGATGTACAACACTATAAACTAACTTTTAGCCTTGATACTGCTGCTAAAACGATTAGTGGTTCCAATACGATTCAATTTAAGGTATTGGGCAAAGAAAGAGATTCAATGCAAATAGATTTGCAGATGCCGATGATTTTGGATTCTGTTCGATTGGCAGATAATTCTAAAATTAATTTTAGCAGAGAAAGCAATGTGTATTGGTTAGATTTTTCTTTTGCCAAAGCAAGACCACAAGAATATTACTGCATAACTTTATATTACCACGGCAAACCCCGCGAAGCAGTCAATCCACCTTGGGATGGTGGATTTATCTGGACAAAAGACAGTCTGGGTAATCCTTGGATATCGGTGGCTTGTCAGGGATTGGGTGCGAGTAGTTGGTGGCCTTGTAAGGATTATCAGGGGGATGAGCCAGATAAGGGAATGACAATTTCTCATAAACCCCAATTATTTATTTCAAATGGCCTTCTTTCTCATAATGCACCAATCGTAATGGCAAGTGAGAATATGATATTGGATTTAAGATGGAAGGTATTGAATCCAATCAATACTTACAATGCCACTTTTTATCTTGGTAATTATTCGTCTTGGAGAGATACCTTCCAAAGCAAAAAAGGAATTGTTGGAATCACCTACAGCGCTTTACGCTACAACGAATCCCGCGCCAAAGAACATTTCAAACAAGTAAAAAAAATGCTAGAGGCCTTTGAATATTGGTTTGGGCCTTATCCTTTTTATGAGGATGGTTATAAAATAGTCGAAGCACCTTTCCTGGGGATGGAACACCAAAGTGCTATTGCTTATGGTAATAATTACCAAATGGGCTATCGGGGCAAAGACCGCAGTGGCACTGGTGTCGGGCTTTTGTTTGACTTCATCATTGTGCACGAAAGTGGCCACGAATGGTTTGGCAACAGCATCACTGCTGCCGATATTGCCGACAATTGGATTCACGAAGGTTTTACCACTTATTCCGAAACCTTGTTTACAGAATATTGGTTTGGCAAAGAAAAGGCATTTGAATACACTCGTGGCGAATGGAAAAACATTGCCAACGACCGACCTGTAATTGGAAATTATGGCGTGAATGATGCGGGTAGCGGTGACAAATATGACAAGGGTAGTGCCTTGGTGCATACCATCCGCCTCTTGATGAATAACGATGAAAAATTCCGGGCCATGCTGCACAAAATGAATGACACTTTCTACCACAAGCAAATCACCACCAAGCAAATGGAGGATTTTATCATTGGCTATTCGGGTTTAAAATTACAACCCATTTTTGATCAATATTTGCGTACCACTATGATTCCCGAATTGCAATACAAACAAAAGGGTGACAGGGTAGAATACAGATGGGCCAATGTTGTGGAGGGCTTTGAATTACCCATTCCTGCAGCCATGTACAAAGAAAAAAAGACTCTTATGGTAAGTACCCAATGGCAAAAAGCTTATTGGAAAAAATCAATTTCAGATATAGAATTCCCCCCAACTTTTCTACACACCACAAAAAAGCTTCACTGACTTTTCACCGAAAATTCATCTTAATTAACCTATCTAATTTCCTTTCTTAATACTTTTGTTCTTCTAAAATTAAATTCTAAAAACAATGAACAACCACGAAATTGACTACAGAATTATTGGCGAAGAAATGCAATACGTAGAAGTAGAACTTGACCCCAACGAAACTGCGATAGCGGAGGCAGGTTCTTTTATGATGATGGACGAAGGTATTGAGATGTCTACTATTTTTGGTGATGGCAGTAATGCAGGGCCAAACACCAATTTTTTTGGAAAATTATTAAGTGCCGGTAAACGCGTACTCACTGGCGAAAGCTTGTTCATGACTACTTATACCAATGTTGGCCAGGGCAAAAAGCACGTTTCTTTTGCCTCGCCCTATCCTGGTAAAATTATTCCTTTAGACTTAATGCGATTGGGTGGGAAGGTAACTTGCCAGAAGGACAGTTTTCTTTGCGCAGCCAAAGGTGTATCTATTGGCATTGAGTTCCAACGCAAATTAGGAACGGGTTTGTTTGGTGGAGAGGGTTTCATTATGCAAAAATTGGAAGGTGATGGCATGGCATTTGTACACGCTGGCGGACATGTTTTGGAGCGCGAATTGATGCCAGGCGAAGTATTGAAAATAGACACAGGTTGTGTTGTGGCATTTACGCATGGCGTTTCTTATGATATTCAATTTGTAGGTGGTATTAAAAATACTCTGTTTGGAGGCGAGGGGGTGTTTTTTGCCACATTGCGTGGTCCAGGTAAAGTATGGATTCAAACTTTGCCCATCAGTCGCTTGGCCGGAAGAATATTAGCCTATGGAACTTACAAACGCAAAGAAGAGGGTAGTATCCTAGGTGGTTTGGGTAATTTGCTTGATGGCGATGGTATTTAAAATTCAACAACTCTAATGAAAAAGCTTGCTTCAAAAAGAAGCAAGCTTTTATTTTTTTATCGGCCCTTACCTTTATTTCGAAAATCTTTAAATGAACCCGCTTTGGTTTTTTTGGCGTTTTTGCTTTGTTCTTTTTCTATCGCTTTTTGTTTGGCTAATGATAGAATAGGCTCTTTGGGCTTGTTTTTTTCTTTAGGTTTTTCGGTTTTGGGAGGCACTCTTTTTACTTTTGGCGATGCAACGGAGGTTCCTTGAGAATCGGCAACCGAAGCTTTAAGAATGGCTACTTCGGCCTCACTCAGGTTGCGCCATTTGCCCAATGGCAAAGTACCCAGACTGATATTCATAATCCTGGTGCGGCGAAGCGTCAACACATTATAGCCTAAAGCTTCACACATACGGCGAATTTGTCTGTTGAGGCCTTGTGTCAATGTGATTTTAAAGGTAGAACGCCCTGTCATTTGCACTTTGCATGGAGCTGTAACCGTATTTAATATTGGTACTCCACTACTCATTTTGGCTACAAAACCCTCTGCCACTGGCTTGCCAACACGTACTTCATATTCTTTTTCATGCTTGTTACCGGCACGGAGAATTTTATTGACTATATCACCATCATTGGTCAGAAATATCAAGCCTTCAGAATCTTTATCCAACCTGCCGATAGGGAAAATACGCTTAGGGTGTTTAACAAAAGAAATGATATTGCCCGGAACATGAGATTCGGAAGTGGTGGTAATTCCAGCTGGCTTGTGCAGTGCGATGTACACTAATTTATCCTTTTTGGGAGGTTTAATTATGCTACCATCTACTTCCACCACATCTCCAACATCATAACGGTTGCCCATCACGGCAATCTCATCATTAATAAGGACACGGCCTGCTTTGATAAGATTGTCGGCTTCGCGGCGAGAGCAATAACCCGTATCGCTAATAAATTTGTTAAGACTGATTGAAGAATCCAAGTTGTAATTTTTGAGTTGATTTTAGCAAAGATAATTCACTAAAAAGGAATAAGTTTGTGAATAGAAATAATAAAATAGGAAACAACGTTTTTCAAAATTTTAAAAAATAAACATCAAACAGTGGGTCAGTATTTAGTCAAGATTTTAGACGCAGAATTTATCAATCACGATGTTAAACGTTTTATTGTAGAGAAGCCACCTGAATATGTTTTTATACCTGGACAAGGTACAGAACTAGCCATTAATCTGCCCGAATGGAAGGATAAACTTCGACCTTTTACTTATACTAACCTTAATAGCCAAAATTATCTTGAGTTTATGGTAAAAATTTACCAAGACCGCAATGGGGTAACGAAGCAATTGGGTAAGACAAATGCTGGTGCAGAGTTAATTATCGGAGAGCCTTTCGGCGCGATTACCTACAAAGGTCCAGGTGTGTTTTTGGCTGGAGGATCCGGTATCACACCTTTTCTATCTATTTTCAGGCATTTGTACCAGGCTAATCATTTGCGCGGTAATAAATTGATTTATTCAAATCGAACTATTGAAGATGTGATTCTTTACCAAGAATTGCAAAAAATGCTGCGCACAGATTTAATCCCTTTTTTCTCGCACGAGAATAAAATCGGCTTTAGCTACAATAGGATTGATAGAAATTACCTGATTGCAGCGATTAAAGATTTTAGCCAATTTTTTTATCTCTGTGGTCCAGAGCAATTTGTAAAGGATTTATCAAATATATTAGTTGATTTAGGTGCAAACCTTGAAAGTTTGGTAGTGGAGCAATAATTAATCAATTTAGGAAATTCCATTGAAACTCTTGTTTGGGTCGCTACGAAAGTTATCCTGAACAAGAGTTTTTAAATTAAACCCGAAAAAATAGATGTGTTTTAATTTTTGAAAAGTATTCGGTGAATTGTAATAAATAAAATATAAGTAGGGTGTTAATTTTCAAAACCAATTTTAGTATAGCTGCCGTCGCAATAGGGTTTATTATTTGAGGCCACACACCGACAAAGTGCCGTTACTTTGTTCTTTTTAGTTTCTTTGCCATTTCTTTGCCATCCTTATCCTTAATCGTCACATTTCCATAAACCAACAAAGGACCTTTTGGTGATAATTCAATAATGTTTTCAATCAGTGCGGTTTCTGTTGTTTCCTATTCGGCCTCAGCTAGAGTGAAAACTTTAGGCCATCTAGTTGCTTTTTTCCAAAAAATAGTGGAGTGAATCTACAATTCGCTTTGCCAAACGATATTAACTTCGCCGTTGGTGTATTTTTAAGTATTTGATTTCATAACCGCTTGATATAGGTTACTACGTTAGTAAAGTTAGATAAAATTAGCAAGGATAGGTATGTGACTATATTTTTATTTAACATAATGTAAATTATAGGAAACTTAAACAGGAAATACGACCATCTAGATCCAAGATCATTAAATTGCTTTCTATAAAGAATATCTTACACCAATCTTCCGTTGAGCATCATTTGTTGAACTGGATTGTTGCCAAAATCATAAGGAATAGAATTTAGAGAATTCAAAGGTTTGGTAATGATTAGATTGGCCTTTTTACCGACGGTAATTGACCCCAATTGATGCTCTAATTCCATAGCTGCTGCTCCATTAATGGTAATGGCATTAATCGCTTCATTTGGGGTCATTTTGAGCTGTGTACATGCTATTGTTGTCAATAAATTCATATTTCCACTTGGGCATGAACCTGGATTATAATCGCTCGCTAGGCAAACTGGCAAACCAGCCTCAATGATTTTACGAGCGGGCTGATATTGAATCCCGAGGAAAAAAGCTGCTGCCGGTAATAAGGTTGGCATTGTACTACCCGATTTTAAAGCTTCGATTTCGGCCTCACCTACACATTCCAGATGATCAACAGAAACAGCCTTGAGTTTTACACCAACCTGAACACCACCCGAATAATGCAATTGATTAGCATGTATCTTGGCTTTCAATCCATAAAGTTGTCCCGCCTCAAGTAATTGTTCCGTATCAGATACGCTAAAAAAGCCTTCTTCACAAAAAACGTCGATATAGTCTGCTAATCCTTCAGCAGCTACTTTGGGTAGCATTTTATCTATAATCAGCTTTATGTAAGATTGTTTATCTTCTTTATATTCAATTGGATATGCGTGTGCAGCTAAAAAAGAAGCTTTGATAGAAACATCAGTATTTTCTTTCAACTTACGAATCACCCTGAGCATTTTCAATTCGGCTTCAAGGTTGAGACCATAACCGCTTTTGATTTCAATGGCACCGGTACCTTGGCTGATGACCTGTTGTAGGCGTTGATAAGATTGGTCATATAGCTCCGATTCGTCCATTAGTCTGAGTCTGGCTGCCGAGTTTAAAATTCCACCGCCATTTCGGGCTATTTCCTCGTAGCTTTTACCTTTGATTCTATCGACAAATTCCTGCTCGCGAGGTGCGGCAAATACCAAATGAGTATGGCTGTCGCACCAGGCTGGAACAACTAAACAATCACTTGCATCAATCTCTTTATTAAAATGATTTTCAGTTAATTCAGTCATTTTTCCAAATGAGTGAATGATGTCATTTTCAACGACGATCCAGGCATTTTCAAGATAGGGAACATCAGCCATTGCCGAACCGGCAACTACCCTTTTACGTTCACTACCCCCTTCGGTTTGGTAGAGATATTTAATGTTTTTGATCAGTGTTTTCATTGTTTAATTTCTTTTCTAATACAGATTTCCATTTTTCCGATTCGGCGAACTCTTTTATTACCTGATTCCTTTTCATAAGAAATTCAGTCATATATTTAGTCAGAAGTAATTTATTTGCCAAATTTCCTAAAATTCCTAATGGTGATTCAAATACAAAAGTATAATTCATTATTACAAAACCATCCTTTTCTTGGAAATAATGGTCGTGTTTCAGCGACTTAAAATTCCCCTGACTTGTTCATCACAAAAATGGTAAGGATATTCAAAGGCAGTGATTTTAGTCGTTAATTTCTGCTTTACACCAAAATGCACCGCCTGCCAGGTGACAGACTCATCTAAGCCGATTAAGCCGCTTATACAGCCATCAATTGCCACTTCATTAGTGTGAGCTGTTGATATTTTATGTAAATCAATGCTGCGTGATAAATCGAAGCAGATTTGAATGTTGGATTGAATGATTGTTTGGAGATGTATGGTGGGCATTAAAAATAAACAATTTTATAATATATAATTACCTAAATACTATTTTTGTAATCTTCAATCTCCTTTTTATAATCTAATATTTTTTCTTTACGAACCTCTGAATCTTTCAAATTTAGATTTTCTATCATAAGTAAAGCGGTAATAATATCCTTTTCATCGTCTGCGAAATTCCCAAGATAGCCGTGTGGTAAATGGTGTGTTGAATACCAAAGACTTTCATCAATCAAGTTCAATAAAGATAAGTTCAATAAATTATCATTTTCATTTATTTTATAAGCTTCATAAAGAAATTGCTTATTTTTTAAATAGATACCATACCATTTATATGGTAAATAATTGAAAGGCTCTTGCTTAATCATTTCAATTAAAGTTGGTTCAATTAGTTGGTCTACTAAATTTGAGGTCAGCAATGCGTCAAGGTCATTGCTTTTTTGAGAATCAGAAAAGAAATAAGTACAAAAATGAACCCTAGTTCCGTATTTCCATTTCTGTGCCCTTTTAAGAAATCTATCTAATTCTAATAAAGCTGGCTTACGTAGACCTTTGTCCAACAAAATGCAATAGGAATGAAACAGATCATAATCCTCATTTTCGATTTTAAGAAGAGTTCTTATGACATTGCTATCTGTAATCATCATTTAAATAAAAAAACAAACTTAGCCCTTCTCCCCTATTCTTCCAACAAAAAAAATGAGCACCCAAATTGGATGCTCATTTTCTATTTTACCAAGATTGGAGTGAAAACTATTTGTCTTCTTCGTCTTGTTTCATTTTGTCTTTCAAAGCTGCCAAGGCACCAATGTCGCCCAAAGTTGATTTTTCTACTTTAGATTGGATATTTTTAACCGCAGATTTAGTTTTGTCAGATTCAGCTTTCGCTTCTTTCTTTACAGCTTCTTTTTCTTCGATTTTACCTTGTTCCCATACTTTGGTATGAGAAACCATGATGCGTTTGTCGTTACGATCAAATTCGATAATTACGAATTGGATTGTCTCGTCTGCACTCACCATTGATTCGTCTTCTTTGCGTAGGTGACGGATAGGTGCATAACCTTCAAGACCGTATTGTAGCTGTACTGTAGCTCCTTTATCGTCTTTCTTCGTTACTGTACCTTCGTGTACCGAACCGATTGGGAAAACTGATTCAAATGTGTTCCATGGATCATCTTCCACTTGTTTGTGGCCCAAAGAAAGTTTGCGGTTTTCTTTGTCGATACCCATAATAATCACTTCGATTTCTTCACCAACTTTAGTGAATTCGCTTGGGTGATTAAAACGTTTGATCCAGCTAAGGTCGCTGATGTGAATCATACCACCAATACCTGTTTCAAGTTCAACGAACACACCATATGGAGTCAGGTTTTTCACTGTTCCTTTATGACGGCTGTCGATTGGGTATTTATTTTCGATAGTTTCCCAAGGATCTTCTGTCAATTGCTTGATAGAAAGACTCATTTTGCGCTCGTTTTTATCTAATGTTACAACCGCAGCCTGGTATTCATCACCCATTTTGAAGAATTCTTTAGCATTGATAGGCTGAGACGACCAGGTAATTTCTGATACGTGAACCAAACCTTCAACACCCGGCATAATCTCAAGGAATGCACCGTAATCTTCGATATTTACTACTTTACCCGTTACAGAGCTACCTTCAACGATTTCGTCGCTCAGGTTATCCCATGGGTGAGGAGTCAATTGTTTCAAGCCAAGGCTGATACGTTTTTTCTCATCATCAAAATCAAGTACTACTACGTTCAATTTCTGACCGTTAGACAATACTTCTGTTGGATGAGTGATACGTCCCCAGCTGATGTCAGTGATGTACAATAAGCCATCAACGCCACCAAGGTCGATAAATGCACCAAAGTCGGTTACATTTTTCACGGTACCTTCAAGGATTTGTCCTTTTTCAAGTTGGCCAATGATTACGCTACGTTGAGCTTCCATATCGCTTTCGATAAGAGCTTTGTGCGAAACCACAGCATTACGGATTTGTTCGTTGATTTTCACCACTTTGAAATCCATAGTTTTACCCACATACTGATCGTAATCCGTAACCGGTTTTACGTCGATTTGTGAACCTGGCAAGAATGTTTCCAAACCATGAACGTCTACAATCAAACCGCCTTTTGTTTTTGAGGTAATGTTACCCGTAACAATTTCGCCTGTTTTGTAGAATTCTACGATTTGCATCCAGCTGCGAGCAGCTCTTGCCATTTTGCGGCTAAGGTGAAGATGACCATTACGATCTTCTTTCTCTACCACCATTACTTCGATTTCGTCACCGATTTTCACGTCTAAATCACGGAATTCGTTTAAAGAAATCATACCATCAGATTTAAATCCGATGTTCACGATAACATCTGTGTTGGTTTTACCCACCACGATACCGTTCATCACCGCAGACTCATCTATCGGTGTAAAAGTGTTGTCGTACACCTCTGCGTATTTAATACGGTCTTCTTTGGTGTAAGAAGCAACATTGCGTTTGTCAACGCTCCAATCAAAATCATCATGTGCTGACTGAACTGATTGTACTTGTGGAATTGTGTTTTCTTCCAATTTTTGTTTCCTCCTTTTAAGTGAAATTTTGGACGGCGAAGGTAAGACTTTAATTTATTGTGGAAAAAAATATTTTTTTGTTTCAAGATTAAATTAACGCTATTCCTATTATTGCTCCGATTCCCAACTATTTTTACAGCCTAATTCTGTTTTTATGTCTTTCAGCCAAGACCAGCAATCTATTTATAATGTCCCTGTCAAATACCGCAAATTAGAAAACTTACACATTGTATTTTGGCTGTTAAAAGACATTAGTTGGTGCATGTTTTGGCGACCATTGGGCATTGCAATGATTTTCCCCACCATTATTGTCGCTTTTTTCATTGCCTGGCGCACCCGAGAGATGAAGAGCGAACTAATTCATAATCTTGCCATTATCTTTTGGATTATTGCCAATTCTTATTGGATGATTAGTGAATTTTTTCATTTCGAGACTGTCATCATTTTTGGTTCATTTCAATACAAACACCTTGCCAGCATCCCATTTGCTATCGGTATTTTATTACTTGCATTCTATTATATATACTGGAAACCCAAGCACAAAGACGAAATAGAAACACTTTAAATTAAATTTAGCCCAATACTTTTTCTTTCTTAAAAAAACACTGTTGTAACAAATGTTACTTAAAACTACAGAATAACCCAGTACTTTTGAAATTCTAAAAAAACACAAAAATGAAAAACACAAAAATCAAACTATTTGCTGCCCTTTTGTTAACAAGCAGCACTTTGTACAGTTGCACCGGGAACTCTCAACCTAAAACAGCGATTGTCAACACCACCGAGCAAGAAGTCAAAGCGCCCAAAGCTACGGTTCAAAACATTTCGCAGGAGGAATTCCTTAAATTGCAAGCTCAGGCAGGAACTGTGGTAATGGATGTACGTACAGCAGGTGAAGTAGCCCAAGGTTATATACAAGGAGCCACTGTATTTGCTGATATTAATGCGGCAAATTTTCAAGAAGAGTTAAATAAGTTAGACAAATCAAAACCCTACTTGGTGTATTGCAAAAGCGGTGGCCGTAGTAGCCGTGCTGCACAAATGATGGTTGATGCCGGTTTTACAAACGTGTATAACCTTAATGGTGGTATCAGCAACTGGACTGGCCCTACCGCTAAACAATAACATCTTACGATGATAGACAGTATCAAAAAAGAATACAAAGGATTTGCAATGGCCTCCATTATAGGGGTCATTGCTATTTTATTCGCCAACTATACCCCATCTTGGCTCAATAGTATTTTACTCGCGCTATTGATGGGCGTATTATTGGGAAACATCACCAAAGTACCCTCTACTTTTAGTTCGGGTATTTCCTTTACGAGCAGCAAAATGCTAGAACTCTCCGTTTTATTTTTGGCTTTTAGCATCAATTTTGCTCATATTGCCGCCTTGGGTATTTCTAGTTTTGTGATGATTACTCTCGTAGTGCTGATGGTTTTAATCTTTACCTATTACTTTGCCCTCAAGGTCAAGTGCCCCGCCAAAGCAGGTTGGCTCATAGGCTTTGGTACTGCTATTTGTGGTTCTTCGGCTATTGCAGCACTCACGCCCATTGTCGCCAAAGACGATAAAGAAAGTGTAGGTGTTTCAATGGCGGTGGTGAATTTGCTCGGTACAGTAGGCATGATATTGATGCCGATGATATTCTTGGAGCTCAAAATGAGTAATGAAGAAATGGGCATGCTACTAGGCGGTACTTTGCACTCTGTGGGCAATGTTGCTGGTTCGGCCTATTCTATCAACAACGAGGTGGGCGAAACGGCCATCACCATCAAGCTGGCACGCGTGGCATTATTAACTCCTGGCCTTTTGATTTTTAATTATTTAGTCAATAAAAACAATACCAACACCGAGGTCAAATCAAAATTCTCGCTGCCTTGGTATTTGTGGAGTTTTATTGGCATCACCATTTTGGGTTCCTTTATCAGTTTCCCCAAAGAGTTGGTAAGCCAGATGGAATTAATCGGTAAGATTGTGTTGACAATAGCTATGGCAGCCATTGGGCTGAAAATCAGTTTTAAAAACCTACTCCAATCGGGCCAAAAAGGCCTACTCTTTGGCTTGGCTATTTTTACGCTGCAAATACTACTAGTGGTAGCATTGATGCGTTTGGTGTAGCGGGTGCGCCTTTATGCAAAGTAGTGCAGCAACAACAGTGAAAAGCCAGGATAGGTAAGGCTTTTTACCACCACAAAACAAAAAAGCAGGCGCTCTGCCTGCTCTCCGTACAAAATATTTTAATTGACAAACCCATAATCTAAAAAGCTAGCAAAGCTGGCGTTCAGCCTGAGCTTGTCGAAGGCGTAACTAAGTTTTCATTTCTTGCCCGGTGGGCAAAACGAAAACTTAGTAATTAGTGGCTGAGCTTCTTTCTGTCAAAAGTGAATTATACATTTTGGCAATAGTTTTTTAATTCTCTGTTTTTCCGTTTCGCTCAAATTATTTCGTTCTATGTGAAGTTCTTGCAAACTTGATAAATACTTAATTTCTTCAGGTAAACTCGTCAATTTATTGTTTCCAATTTCTAAATACAAGAGGTTTGTCAATTCTCCGATTTGTTTTGGAAGTTCTATTAGTTGATTGTAGTTCATTATCAGAATTCGCAAGTTTTTCAGTTGTCCGATTTCCGCACCAACACTTGTCAATTGATTTGAACTTAATGATATTTCGTCAAGAGTTGTCAGTTCGCTTAAAACTGTCGGGAAAGTTTCAAATTGATTTCCTAATAAATTTATTGATACGATTTTGTCAAATCGAGATAGTTTATTGGGCAATTTGCTTAGCCCTTGGCTTGCTAGGTCAATACTCAAAACTTTATGTTTTTGTCGAATTGCTTGCTTAAGGTTTTTGTATTCATATAAAGCTCGATTTTTCTTTAAGTAGTCCCAATAAGATTTTCCAATTACTTGCTTAATTTCAAAATCGAAAACTTTTTGTTTTTTTCCGTCTGTCCATTTTCCCGATACTAATTTGTAGTCCGGATTTAGTTTTCCTTCAAATAAACCTGTAATACTGTCTGTTTTGTCACGCTCTACCAAATAGAAAGTAAAGTCAGGGTTTAGTTTTCCTACCAATTTCAATGAACCCCAATTTGTGTCATAATAATAAGAACCTACCATTGCAGAGTCGAGAAGAATTAAAAAATTAAGGTTTATTTCGAGTTTCTTATTTTGGTTTGTCAAAATATAACCTTCGTAAACATATGTGTCGCAACATTTTTTGTCTTGTCCAAATGTGGTCAAAACAGATAAAAGTGCGATTAAAATAGTCAGTATGTTTTTCATTGGGTTTGTCGTCATAGCTTTGCCACTTTGCGTATTGGCGGGGATTTTTAGCACTAAAGTTTAATAAAAATACAGCACTTGAATCGATTACAAAACTGTCATTTAGCACTGAAGCCGCTACTGGGTTCAACCGCTGTTGCGCATTCGTATTACTTAAAATTGCCTTTCAAAAGTCTTTCCATTAAATTGATACACTTTTCCATCTTCCATTCCAAACCACAATTTGCCCTTATCATCTTCAAAAATAGATAGAGCATTGTCATTGGTAAGTCCGTCTTTCTTTGTGTAATTGGTCATCTTTACACCATCATATTTCCAAATTCCTGCATCTCTGTCACCAAACCAAATATTATCTTTCCTATCTTCTGCAATTGTGAAAACGTGTTCGAGAGTGCCGGGCATTGATTTATCACCTTTTCTTCCACTTGTCGGGTGAATCAGCTTATTTTTTTCAGAAAAATTAGTAATTGAATCACCTACTTTCAGTAATACGCCTATTCCATTGTTACCAATCCAAAGTCTCCCTTTTGAATCTTCGAAAATACTTCTGATATGAAGTGGTGCGATAGCTCTATCAAAACCTAAAGTATCGTCATTGATAATTTTAAATTCTTTTCCATTATAGCCAAAAACGCCTGCGTAAGTGCCAAACCAAACCGTATTGTTTTTTCCTTTTGTAATATCAGTTACAGCAAATAAGTTATCGTTTGGGTTAAGGACTTTTTGAGGAGGAAAGTCTAAATAATGTAATCGTTGTCCATCGTATCTATAAACTCCTGCTTTATTACCAGCTTCAAACCATAAGTCATTGTCAGATTTCATCCATTTACTTGTCTTATTGTCAGTGCTTTTAATTAGAAAATCATTTTGAAAATTTTCGTTGTTTACTTTTGTGCGGTTAATCATTCTTGTGCCATCGAAACTGCTCACTCCAGTTTGTGTGTCAAACCAAATGACCCCTTCTTTGTCTTCTTGAATGGAGTGGATTTGGTTGTCAGAAAGCCCTTCATTAATGGTGAAGTAGCTGAATGATTTACCATTATAAACTGCAACTCCTTCTTGGAGACTTCCAAACCAATAATTTCCTTTACTGTCTTGAAAAATAGAGCGAATACCAGAAGTAAATTTTAAGGTGTCGGTTTTTACGTTCGTTACCAATTCTCGATTGGTTGTTTCTTTTTCTGTTGAATTATTTTCAATACAAGAAAAATTTAGTATCAGAATCAGAAGTATATATGTCATTTTTAATTTTTTGTTCATAAAAGGTTTTTGCAATATGAAACAAAGCGGTTGGCGTATTTGCGAATGTACAGCTTTGTGCGTGGGTTTGTGCGTTGGCGCTGGACTTTTGCAAATACGTTGTTATGTGCCGTATTTTTTTGTGTCATTTAAGTATTTTTCAATTTCAGTTATGGCATTGTCAAGTCCGTTTTCGTCTCTGATTTGTTGTCCAATGGTTGTAACATTATTTCTTATTTCGTCTGATTGTACTTTTTGAATAGCTGAAATTAGTTTGTCAGCCGATAAAGTTTTTACTGGTATATGAACACCTAATTTTTTACGCTCAACTATTTTTCCCCAAGTTGGTTGGTCTGTATAAAATGAAACAATGATTATTGGTAAATTGTGTCTTAACATAGTTGCTAAAGTTCCTGCACCTCCGTGAAAAACTCCTATTTTGCATTGTGGTAAAATTGTTTCGTGATTTACATACTTCGTTACAAATAAATTTTTGTGTTTTGGTAAATCATTGAACTGTGACCAGCCTGTACAGAACAAAATTCGTTCATTGGTTTGCTCTAAAACTTGTGTCAAGATTTTAGAAAACTTTGCTGTATTGCCAACTCCATTACTGCCGAAACCAATATAAATGGGTTTGTCGCCATTAGATAACCACTCAGAAAGTTCACTCGTTGTTTGGTCTAAAAAATGAGTTTCTCGTTTTTGTTTTGGGATATTGATAAACCCAGTTATTTTATGGTGACTTTCCCAGTCTTTTGGTTGTGGAATTAATGATTGACTTAAACAGTATAAGTCAAGTATTTTTTGTTTGTCAAGATATGTTACCAAATTCTCTTTTAATTCAGGCAAACCAAGTTCTTTTCTATACTCGTTGGTGTCCTGCTTGATAAATTTCCAAAAGAAGCCTTGTGCAATTTTGTAAGTAAGTTTGTTGTACCAAGGAAAGTTGAAAATGTCAAAATCACCTAATGGAAATTCAGTCGTTGGCACAACAGGTGGCATAAAATAAGTTAATGCCACTTTCTTATTCTGTTTTTCAGCAACAGTACTTACAATTGGCAATGTCATTGAGTTTGCAATAATAAAATCAACTTTTGAAATAGCTTCGTAATAGCTTTTTCTCAACGGCTCTCTATTTTCGTGAAGCACTTTAAAATAATACTTCATTAATTTTATAGAGTTTTCTGTCTGCAATATACTTTGTCCTTCTTTTGAGTTCATCATTGTTTCGGCATTTCCCCAAAGTGGTTGAAATGCAACACCAAATCCTTCAACAAAATCTTTAAAGTCTTCGGTTGCAGAAAGTGTTACCTTATGTCCTTTGTCAATAAGTCCAAGTGCTAATGCAATGTATGGTTGCAAATCACCTCTTGTTCCGTATGTAAATATTCCTATGTTCATTTAGTTTTGTCTGTCAGTTTGTGGGTTGTCGTAATATGGCACATAACGGTTTGCGGCTTGGCGAAGGTGGCGTTTAACCACAAATGTTCATACGAAGCACACACTTCAAATTTACGAAAAACTGTCATACGAAGCACTGAACCGCCACTTTTGCCAAACCGCTGTTAGTGGCTGGGCTTCTTTGTTTTCCGTCTGTCAGCAACATTTTTTGTCCTGCTGAATTGGTGGACAAGCAACACTTCCGTAGCTACAATAAACACAGCAGTCGCCTTGTTTTGGTTTTAGAACTTGTTTGCATTTTTCACATTCGTAAAAATATTGGCAAGCGTCTGTCGGCATTGTTTCTTCTTTCTTATGTCCGCAGTTGGGGCAAGTTATTGTTGATTGTAATTTGATTTCCATTTTAATTTTCTTTTTTGTCGGTTACAGAATATCCTGTTGAGTTTATTGCTTTTTCGATTTCAGAAATATTTGTTTTTGAGTTGTCAAATTCTATGATTGCATTTCCATTTTCATATGAAGCGTTTGAACTTATTATTCCTGTCAATTTATTTACTTCGTGATTTACGTGTTCTTCGCAACTCGCACAAGTCATTCCGCTAATCGTAAATTTTACTTTTTGAATATTGGATTTGTCCACTACTATGATTTGCTTTTCTTTCTTTGGGTAGAAAATGCTTGAATAGTATGGAAAGGCAAGCATAACGATTGCAAATGCTGTTACAATTCCTAAAAACATTTTTGACTGAATGAATTTTGGTTTTTCTTCTGTCTCACAGTTGCAGTCAATTTGCTTTTTAGGTTTCAACTTTTGATACCAAGCAAAACCAAGAACCAAAATTGTCAAACCGATAAAATACGGTCTGAAAGGTTCGAGCCAAGAAAAAGTAGAAGCAAGTCCGCTTGTTCCTGCAATGAGAGCCAAGACAGGTGTAATGCAACACAATGAAGCTGCAATTGCTGTTAAAAGTCCTGCTCCGATTAGTTTGTTGTCTGTTTTCATAATGTTTCTAATATTTTGTTTTCGTCAAGTATTTTGAAAAACGGTTTCAGCATTTTTTCATACTCTTTTGTCAACGAGTAAAAAATGGTTTGTGCTTCTCGTTCGGTTTCAATAAGTTTTCTGTCTTTGAGTTTTCTCAAGTGTTGTGAAACTGCTGAAATTGTCATACCGAGAATGTCGCTTATATCACAAACACAAAGTCGTTTTTCTTCATAGAGCAGAAATAGAATTTTCAGTCTTACGATGTTTCCTGCCAATTCAAGTCCGTTCGATAAATAGTCA